>OGRE01002052.1_pt1 | contig 15342 bp, 9 predicted proteins | sample 1553421 | NCBI WGS metagenome assembly OGRE01 (sample SAMEA2580076, study PRJEB22360) | human gut metagenome | biome: human gut; feature: human-associated habitat; material: faeces | place: Denmark | collected 2008/2010 | reverse complement strand
CGTCAATTCCTTTGAGTTTCACCGTTGCCGGCGTACTCCCCAGGTGGAATACTTATCGCTTTCGCTTAGACCCATACTGTATATCGCATAGATCTAGTATTCATCGTTTACTGCGTGGACTACCAGGGTATCTAATCCTGTTTGATACCCACGCTTTCGTGCTTCAGTGTCAGTTGTAATGTAGTACGCTGCCTGCGCAATCGGAGTTCTGTGTGATATCTATGCATTTCACCGCTACACCACACGTTCCACGTACCTCCAGTACACTCTAGCTAGAGAGTTTCAAAGGCAAGACCATAGTTGAGCTACAGCTTTTCACCCCTGACTTCCCTTGCAACCTACGCACCCTTTAAACCCAATAATTCCGGATAACGCTCGCATCCTCCGTATTACCGCGGCTGCTGGCACGGAGTTAGCCGATGCTTATTCGTATGGTAACTGCAAACACCTACACGTAGGTGACTTTAATCCCATACAAAAGAAGTTTACAACCCTTGCGGGCAGTCTTCCTTCACGCGACTTGGCTGGTTCAGGCTCTCGCCCATTGACCAATATTCCTCACTGCTGCCTCCCGTAGGAGTTTGACCCGTATCTCAGTGTCAATGTGGGGGGTCAACCTCTCAGTCCCCCTATCCATCGTTGCCTTGGTAAGCCGTTACCTTACCAACGAGCTAATGGAACGCAGGCCTATCTCTTAGCGATTAATCTTTCCTCCTCTTCTCATGTGATCTAAGGAGAGTATGGTGTATTAGTCCGACTTTCATCGGGTTATTCACCACTAAGAGGTAAGTTGCATACGTGTTACTCACCCATTCGCCGGTCGCCGACGACGTATTGCTACATCTCGCTGCCCCTCGACTTGCATGTGTTAAGCCTATCGCTAGCGTTCATCCTGAGCCAGAGTCAAACTCTCCATTGTTAGTATTTTGTTTGTTTGTTCTCTGTATATAACACAAGACCCTCAGCAGCTGTGCTACTTTCAAGCCTTGTCTCTAAGATGATTATTGTGCTATTATGCTTATTGTCCTCGCAGTGTAGACCTAGATTTTTGATTGTCTTAGGTATTGCTTGATCTAGATGTGATCTAGACCACTACACTTTGATTGCTTAGTTATGAAATATATCAAAGATCGCTTCTATAAATTCCCGTAAGCGTAGCCCCTCGTTAGAAGCTCCAGCTCTAGACCTCTTCAGCCTGCGAAGAGCGAACTGCCTTTTTCTTGCGGGTTGTGAGTGCAAAGGTACGACAAGTTTTTGAAACCACCAAATATTTGGAGAAGTTTTTTTTGCCGATCGATTTCTGTTTGCTGAAAGCTCGTGTTAAGCAAGCTTCTAACCAGTCTGGCGAGCAAGCTTCTAAATTAGCTCTACCAGCACCTCGATCAGCTGTCGTCGTCACCAATCTCCAATCATGTATCGAACACTTCCGACCACCCTTTCTTTGGAGTTGCGGATGCAAAGGTACGACAACTTTTTGAATCCACCAAATTTTCGGAGAAGTTTTTTTTTCGAGAGCCTCATCCCTGTGTCTGGTACCTATTATATATAGGAGTACCTATATCGCATCTGCGAGGACATCTATTATATATATAGTGTCCGTTAGGACCTGAGGCCTCAACAAAGAAACTGACAAGCAGCTCTCTAGTCGTCAAAACTTGCTCACCACTCAAGGCTCTCCAGACACCTCCGAAGACCCGTTCTTTTGAGTTGCGAGTGCAAAGGTAATACATCTTCCCCAATCCACCAAACTTTCGACCAACTTTTTTCGGCCGTACATTCTATCCTCTCCTAAATACAGTACACAGTTGGCTTTGACTTTGCCAGCTGCATACTGTTTTAGGAAGAGGACAGAAAAGAATCAGACCTCTGTTCCCAAAAGCTTCCTTACTACTCTAGCAAAACCTTCTTGGGAGAGGTAATCATCTCTCTTTTTCTTCAACTAGACTTGAGGATGAAAGTTCAAAAGATTCTGCGAAGCTCTAGTTTCTTACCTTGTATCTTATTCTCTGAAAAGGCGAATAGTAAATTGGCTAGTCACATAGTCTTGATAGTTTCCTGTACCTGCTCCTCCATAATAGAAATAGACTCCATAAGCATATCCTTCTGAATGAGGAGTACAAGTCCAGTAATTGCCAAAGTTACCTATCTCGTTTGCCACACCTTTAGCATAGTATCCGCACGCAGGAAGATAGCGAACGATCACATCCTTAGCATTATCCCAAAAAGCACTCTTTGAGATCTCTTCAATCGTAGCTTTGGGCTCGACCTTCTTGCAGGATATCTTCATCCAGTAACCTCCAGAAGGATTCTTTAGATACTCATACTTCCACGCTGACACGAGGTTTGTTTCTTTAAAGCGTAGCGCATAAGTACAGTAGTTACCGTCAGAAAGGTAGTCATTCTTAGAAGAGATATTTTTCCCTGAGACGACTACGTTTTCCACAACATTTTTACGGCTATCACTCTCCTCCCATACAATGTAATCAGAGCCGTTATCTTCAGCATAGCTGGGTATAATGGCTAGCCACTCTTGCTTGCTAGGAAGGTGATAGTTCTTGCCATCTATCACGATACTAGAGAATTTAGCGACAGCATCATTCCAAGAGAAGTAGCCCGAAGCATCTTTGGCGTGACTTGTCACAAAGCCTGTACCTGTTGCATTGATGTTGAACTCTGTCAGATACTCCAAGGGAAGTACAACCTTTGGCACCTTTACCGCATCACGGTGAATCGTAATCTCCAAGGCGACAGAGCCTGTTGTAAATGGTTTGGCTTCAAACACAAATGTCTCTTCCTTTTCTCCACTCTTGATCGTAAATCGCTTTTTTGCATTATCCAAAGTAACTTGATTGGCATCGCCAGACTTAAGCGACAGATTGTAGGCCTCATTTGGAAGGACCTTAGTCGCAAGAGAGTTGCCCAGGATATCTTTTAAGACATAGCTACCTCTTATCTCCCCTTCACCACCTTCAGATGTGAAGTTGTTGGGATGAGCTTCAAAAGTATAAGTAATTGACCCCTCTCGACTCACTTCTATCTCTTGAGGTGTGTCACTTCCTTTTGCTACAGCCTCCAGCTCAAAAAGGGCTGTATTGCCTTCGTGTACAGTAAAGCTTTTGGCCACATCATCAACTGAGATGTCAATGGCTTCACCCTTTTTGAGGGTTAGCGTAAACTCAGTATTCTCTAATAGGCGTTCCTCTATCGTGGCACCTGATATATCGGTAATCTTCTTTTTCCCTATCACTTGTCCCACTCCACCCTCAGCAGTAAAGAGAGTTGGAGTAGCAACAAATGTGTAGGTGATCTCACCACCTCTTATGACAGTTAGAGTTTGTTTGAATCCTTTCTGAGTTCCTCTAGTAACCTCGGCTTCAATCTCAAAAGTAGCAGATATTCCTTCTGCTACGGTATAGACCTTAGCCTTTTCATCAAGAGAGAGTTGAGTAGCATCGCCACTCTTTAGCCTTAATGCAAAGTCTTCCTTATCAATAGGAGTCTCCTTTACCACCTTTCCATCAGGAGTAATCTCTCTGATCACTCCCTCCACAACTCCCTTGCCTCCTTTTAAAGAGAAGCTTGCTGGGGTTGCTGTAAACTCTACTGCTTCTCTATTTTCAGCAGAGGGGTCAGACGTTGGCTCTGTGGTACGACAGGAGAGTACCAGCACAGTCAGAAGTAGAAACGATGCTAGTTTTTTCATACCGTATAGTATCTTTGAGGGTGAATAATTGCGTTCTCACTAACTGTACGACAAATATAGCATCATCTTTTCAATTAAACAACAACCTTCAACCTCATCCCCGAGCCGCACATTCCAGCAGCTAGACCACGCATGCCAGTGTCTAGAACTATACGAAGCAAACGGGCATCTAAAAAGGTCTGCTGAAGAAGTCGTAACTGCAATGCCTCAACAGATCACTTGTCTCTATACAAAGACTTGTACGTAGGAAATCGCAAATGCCTTTCAGAGAAAACTTCAACTCTTTCAGTGGAGGGTCCCTACCCCTGCGCCAGGCAACTGGCCATCAAGTGCCCCCCCAAGCAAGTTTCACTGTAAGAACAATCTGTACATGCTCTAGCTATGATAATGAGACAGCCCCAAGGAGTAAACCAAGGGGCTGAATAGTGGTCCGAGCCGCCCGAAGCGTAACACCGACCTAACTCTTGCGAGCTGATGCAAAGATACAAACTAACGGGCGAGTGAGCGAGGTTAGAATAAGAGCCTAAATTCGGCACGTCAGTTAGCTCGATGGGACGCGTAAGCCCAGTAGAAAGGTACAACTGTCGTCATATGAGTCACAACATTTAGGGTACTATTGCTCTAGATGCAGACTTGACAATAGATTGTACTAGTAGGACTTGATCCTCTGATAAAATCACAATATGGTATACGCCAGAGGGGAGAAGAGCTGTGGAGATAGGTCTATTTGGAACACCCTTAAGTAGGAGGTTACCTACGCTGTCATATAGATACACAACTGCTTGATCGAATGGTGTATTTGGATAAATAGCGTCATGTGTCTGTGTGATAAAGGCTTTGGGATTATCCACCCATTCGTTAGCAGTCTCTTTGCCCTCATACGGCAGACCAGGATATCCGCTCTTTTCCTCATTGAGATCATATACCCCCCATCCCTTAGCTTTTGCTTTTGCCACAGCATCTTTACTACAGTAGTTTTTGTCTACTATGGGATTGTTGACTATGATGAGAGTGGCACCTAAAGATGGGTCTTGATCGGGCAAAGTATTGACTAGCGAAAGAGTCGCACCCTCATCAAGGGCGTTGCGATAGCATTCTAATGTCAAGAGCAAAGGAGATGAAGACAGATCGAGTGCTGACAGTTTATTGTTTTGTACCCACAAGTACTCCAGCTTAGGAGTTTTGGACAGATCAATGGTGCTCAGAGTATTGCTGTGAAGAGAAATGGTGTTGAGATTAGGGAGGTTAGTCAGGTCAATATCTGTAAGCTGATTTGCATAAGCACAGAGTAACTCGAGGCTAGGAGACTTTAGCTCTAATGAGGTAAGGTTATTGTCATTGATATACAGCTCTTTGAGGGTAAGACTTTCTAGAGAGAAGGTCTGCAGCTTGTTTTGGGCAAGATGCAAAAGCTCGAGCTGTTTATTTGCACTTAGATCTATCCTTGTGAGACCTATTTCGTCTGCTTGAAGATTCTTTAGTTTAAGGTTCTTCGAAAGGTCCAAAGTGCCGAGGGCATTCTTACTTATGATCAGGTATGTAAGATCTTGAAGTGCAGAGAGGTTCATAGCAGTTAATCCATTCTGTTGTACTGAGAGCGTCTCAAGCTTGGCGTTGTTGGAAAGGTCTAGCTCAGTAAGACTGTTATTGCTACAGTCTAGATAAGTCAGAGCTGGAGCTTGAGAAAGGTCTAGACGACTCAGGGAACAACTGCCACAGTCCAGTACTTGTAGACTCGTACAGCTAGTCACATCTAGAGACTCTAGGGGGTTGGAGTTGCAGGATAACTCTCTAATCGTGGAGGCTTTCTGGAGCTTGATTTGATCAACATCAAAATAGTCAATGCTCAGCTTTGTAACATCACCAGAGATGGAGATATCTTTGTCTAATACTTTGTAGGTATAAACGATCTCTCCAAACTGTTCTTCCTCTCGAATCAGTTCAATTCCTGAGAGATGGATGTTTTCACCAGCTATTACTAGGTTTACCTCAGCACCGACCTCTTGCTGCGTATGTAGTGTAATAAGAGGTGCGACACTCGAACCGTCGGGGGTTGAGGTCTTATGAGCCTGCATTGTGGTACTAGAGAGGCTTATGACCGAAAGCAAGAGGATTAGCTTGCTAAGTAGAAGGGATCTTTTCATAGTTTATTGTATGACAGTTTTTTGTGTTCAGTTTTTCTTTGTTGCAACACAGACGGGAACAGAGCGGCTAGTCCTAATCGTTTTGTATCACAACGAATCCTAGAGGGGGGGGGAGACTAAAAGCGATTCTCCCCCTCTAGTTATTTCACATGTAGTAGTTTATATCACCCCGCTTTGGCTCATTGAAGTATGAGAGACTGAACGCCTTCTGTAGAGATCAGCAAGTAAGCCCCCCGCGGAAGGTCAGAGACATTTAGACGACTCTCCTCTGCTACAATGCGACAAGTGCGTAGGGCTCTTCCCGACAGATCACATAGGGTCACATTTGCTCCATAGGCGAATCCTGACAATATAACGCAATCACTGGCTGGATTAGGATACACCTTGAAGTCTTGAGGTGCAGGGCTGTAAACCCCCACTTCACTACCCCCATAGTCGACATAGGTGTCGTTGTTTAGATCGTAATCACCGACAGTCCAGTGTTTGGACTTAGCAATGGCAACATCACTCGTGAGACAGATGTTTTTTTCGTTTGGATCTTTCGTGCAGATGACAAATAGCTTAGCGTTAAAGAACTCTGGAGCATCAGACAGACTCTTTGCGAGCTCAGTCATCTTCTCTCCTTTGATTTGATTGCTAAAGCAAGAGAGCGTAACCAGCATCTTGTTGTCTTGTAGGATTATCTCTTCGATATTATTGAGAAAGCAGGACAGCTCCTGCAGGTTTGGACAGAAAGAGAGATTTAGAGAGGTCAGTTTATTGGCGAAACAAGATAACTTAGTGAGATTAGGATGCTGCGTTGCATCTAGCTCTGTCAGCTTATTACCGTAGCACCACAATTGTGTTAATTGAGAGGCTGAGCCAAGGTTTAACCGTGTCAGCTCGTTCTCATAGCACATCAACTCTAGTAGTTTGGAGCAGCCACTTAGGTCTAGACTAGTGAGCTTATTGAGTCCACAGTTTAAAAAGAGCAGCTCATTGTGATCTACTAGGTTTAGCTCCGTCAGTTGATTGCCTGCACAGTAAAGCCCAGAGAGGTTCTTATTTTTTGTCAAGTCAAGCTTTTTAATGCCGTTGGCTTGACAGCGTAGTGATTGTAGCTCTAAGCAGCGCGTTACGTCTAGCTCCTTTATCTTGTTGCTATCACAGTCGATGAGTGTGAGAGATGTATTGGAGGATAAATCTATGGAGGCAATCTGATTGCTGACACAGGAGAGCTCCTTGAGAGCTACATTATGACGAAGGTCTATCTGCTCTATCTTATTGTGTCCGAAGATGAGGCTTTCCAGTGCTACACAGCCCTGTGGATTCAAAGTCGATAGATTATTATTGGCGCAGGAGAGTCTCATTAGTCCCTTGACCTCGGTTAGGTCAATGTCGGATAGCTCATTGTTAGCGCACCCCAGCATCTTCAGCTTATCGCCCTTAGGTAGGATGAGTGACTGCACCTTATTACTATTGCAGACTAAGCTCATTAGTGAAGGGGCCGCAGAGGCATCTAGAGCTGTCACTTGATTGTTAGAGCAGTCTAGCATAGAGATGTTTTTACCCTTGATCTTTAGAGGCTCCCCCTCACGCTCGATCTCATACTCAGAGATGCTCATGCTAGTGAACTCCCCCTTAGCGCCTTCGACATCGAGCTCATCAGCTCTAATGATTAGGTAGAGTGTCTCTCCCTTCTTGAGATTGGTACTCAATAGGACGACATCTGTACTCTCCGACTGTGCAAAGAGCTCACAACTCGTAGCAAAGAGGAGCAAGATGGAGAGAAGATAAGTAATTGTTTTATTCATAGAATTGTATGTTTAGTTAGTTGGTCTACTTTGTTGTATTGCTTTTTTCGATTCCCTCCAAGGAGCTTAAATAAGGGTGACATGCTTGTCTCGTGGAGACCTTGCCGTAAGATGTAGTTGTGATGACACCTCTATAGGGAGCTAGTCAATGTTAATACTACCCCTTGCTGAGGTCGTAACCTTTTCTTTTGCTACGCACTCGGCTTCATCTTTTATCTGCGAAGATATATATATGTTTCCTTTTTCGCAATAGCTCACTACGATTCGTTTAAGCCACGCATGCCAGTGTCTAGAACTATACGAAGCAAACGGGCATCTAACAGTCTGCTAAACAAGTCGTAACTGCAATGCCTCAACAGATCACTTGTCTCTGTACAAAGACTTGTACGTAGGAAATCGCAAATGCCTACCTGAGAAATCAAAAATATCCACCGAGGAAATTCTGAATTCCTCAGTGGAGGGTTCCCTACCCCTGCGCCAGCCAACTATCTAGCTTGCCACTTCACAGCGAAGGTAGGCGATGTGGGAGACGGTGGCGAGGTCGGTGTCTAGGTCGGTGGAGGTGAGCGGGAGGAGGCCTGAGCGAAGGCGACCTGTGGCGTCTAGTGTGGGGGCTGTGGCGGTGGCGAGGAGAGCTTTGGCTCGTGGTGCGGAGAGGATGCCAAAGCGGTATTGGTTGTAGCTTCCCTGAGGGATGCGCTCACGGTATAGGTCTATTGCGTAGTGTCCCATCGTGTAGCGCAGATTGATCTCGACCCACGGGTGTAGGGCGATACGGTCGCTCACTTTATCGGTACGGTAGGTAAGGAGGTCAATGCCGACGGGCCCACGGTAGTAAGGCGCCACCTCACGAGTGAGGTAGGCGTGATGCTGCGCCAGAGCTTGTTGCAGTTCGTCGGGATCCGTGAGACTGTCAGTGAGTTGTCGGAACGTCTCCTCGGGTTCTTGGCAGAGGCTCTCTAGGTAGCGCCCTTGACCGTCTGTCTCGAAGGCACATAGCCCGATGAACTGCACCTCGCCTGCTTCATTTATATAGTACTCGGCACCGTAGTCCTGCTGTTTGTCGAGCAGCGGCTCCACGAGGAGGGTGCGGTGCCTTTGCAAAAGCTTGCGAAGCGTCTCTTCGAGCTGGCTGTCCAACTGATTGATGCGCCAGAGTCCTCGCCCCGAGCTGCTAAAGGGGAGCTTCACGAGACAAGGCCCTTGGGTCAAAAGCTCCGCCAAGGCGCCTATCTCAGTGATCATCGCAACACGACTGCGCCACGGCACGCTACTGTAGCTCTCGAAGAAACGTACACTCGCAGCTCTCGTCCAGCAAGGCATCAGCTCCTGGGACAGTTCGCTACATGCCTCTCCAGCGTTTAGTCCATAGAGCTTCGCCAGGCTGTGCCCCAGGCTTCGCTCGTGCCCCCAGAGTACGACTTCCGAGTCTCCGACGTCACCTTTCGCTATATGGCTCAGTTCACGGTCGGTCAGATAGGGGGATAGGCTTTCGCTAAAAGGGTGTACCCACCACGAGTCGTCCTCCAACCACGAAGGGGTCGCCCAAAGCGGCAGGCTCCAGAGTGCGGAGCGCATCTGACGAATGATCCGTGGCGGGGTGTAGTGGAGCGGGTCGCCAGCCTCGAGCGCGACCTCGTGGCCGATGTTGCAGACGAGGAGTGGCGTGCGCATAAGCGTCGGCTACTTACGGCCGAAGTCTGCGGGGATCTCACCCCAAGCGACTGTGTCCCACTTCAATAGTGGCACCCGAAAGGGGTGCGTCTTCAGCCAATGTGTGGCGCGCACGATCAGTTCGTAGGTCTTAGCACTACGTGGGTCGGTCGAGTCGAGCCGCGTGCGACAGCGTGCCTGAGCGACCCATCCGAGCGCCACCTTGCTGTCGGAGTAGATAGGCAGTGCCGGGAGCTTGCCCTGCTCCATCAGAGCCAAGGCGTGAACGATGGCTAGGTACTCGCCAATGTTGTTCGTACCCCACGGGATGACCGCCCGAAAGAGCTCCGCATGGCTAAAGGTGTAGACGCCACGATACTCCGTCACGCCCGGATTAGACGAGCAGGCGCCATCGACAGCGATCGAATGGTTGAGGAAACCTGCAGGTGCGACCTTGTCGCCGATGAGTTGATCAGGTGCTTGCGCTACACTGTGCTGTACTTGCAGCTGATTGCTCTGTGGCTTGGCGACACGATGCTGCTGTCCCAGCTTGCGTCCTTCGTCGTAGCCTAGTTCGAATGCCTCCTGCGCTTGCTCTGCCGTGGGATAGGACTTATACTTAGCCCCTTGGAAGCCCTCGATCTGCATCTTGCAGTCCTGCCAATCATCATAGATACCTGGTCGATAGCCCTCCCATACGACATACCACTTGCGCTGCTTGGCTGACATAGAGTTCGTCTTTTCTAGTAAAAGCCACCAGCGTACAGATTGGCGAAGTTGACTTCGCCCGCCTTTGTCTCAGCGTCCTCGGGAAGCTCCGCGAGCATCTGCTGCACCCCCTCGAACTGCTTCGTGCGGTCGCACTCCTTATATAGTAGAGCAGCATAGTCTAGGAGCGCACGGGTCGGCTGGGGGATCATCTCCAACGCCTGCTCCATCTCATCGGCTGCCGCCTCCTTGCCCCGCAGCTCCTCAACGAGATGCGTCAGGTGCATGTAGCCCTCCACGTTAAAGGGATCCGTCTCCACCACCTGTCGGAAGGCACGCTCAGCACGCTCTTTGTCGCCCTCGTGGTAAGTGATCAAACCCTCGTAAAGGTAAGCTCGCTCCTCTTCGGGAAATTTCTCCGCTGTCTCCAGAGCAACCGCCAAAGCATCCTCCCAACGCTCCAGTGCTATCAGCACCTTCACCTTGATGAGCCAGTAGAGTGGCACTTCGTCCGTCAGTTGTAATGCTTGGTCGATGGTTGCGAGCGCTTGCTCAGACTCACTTAGAGCCAGTTGCGCCTGAGCTTTCATACGGTGTAGCTCAGCTTGCTGCAGCGTCTCCAGCTCGGTTGCCAAGGCGCGCTCAGCGTAGGCGATCGTCTCACAGTGCTGGTCCAGGCCATTAGAGACCTTGGTCGCCTCATAGAGAGCCATCGGATAGTCCGGATAAGCCTCCAGTATGGTGGTCAACTCAGCCATCGAACCAGCTAGGTCGGGCTTACGCTGCAAAGCTTGCGCTAGGTAAAGGCGACACTCAGGGTCGTCGATCTCCTCCAGCGAAGTATGCAGAGCACGTATCGCAAAGTCCACCTCGCCTATCTTGAGCGCACGGAGCGCGTCAAACTTCAGCGTGTTCGCCTTGAGCGTATCCGCCCTAGACTCAGACACCTGCTCAGACACCTGCTCCGTCGCTTGCTCCGCTACCTCCTGTGTGGCGTCTATCGTCTCCTGCTCGACCTCTTCGGTTGAGACAGGAGACTTTTTATTTGATTTCTTGAAGCGTGAGAATAGTCCCATAACTCTTGTCCACTATCGGCAAAGCTCCTCGATACGCTGTGCTACCGCCTCAGCGGTGAAGCCAAGCTTCTCATCGAGTACTGTGTAGGGCGCGGAGAAGCCGAAGCTCTCCAACCCATGGATATGCTCCATATCTCCGACCAAGCGGAGGAGCGTCACAGGCAGCCCCGCGGTCAGACCGAAGCGTGCACCCTTAGCCGGGATCACGCTCTCACGATACGTCGCTGGCTGATCGAAGAAAAGTCCTTCGCTCGGCACCGAGACGATGCGCAGCTTGTGTCCCTTGCCCTGGAGTAGTTCAGCAGCCTGGACCAGCGTGCTCACCTCACTACCCGAGGCAATGAGCGTCAGGTCGGGCGTCTCGCCAGCAGGAGTCGTATCAGAGACCACGTAAGCACCATGCTTCAACTGGCAAGCACGCTCGTAGGTGGGATTAGGTAAGTCTTGGATGTTTTGGCGAGAGAGGATGAGAGCCGTCGGCGTGTGGAGGTTTTCCATAGCCATCTGCCAGGCGACCGTAGCCTCATGCACATCGGCTGGACGTAGCACCTGTAGGGCACGACGGCCCGAGTGATTGTGCAGATGCTCGAGGAGACGTATCTGCGCCTCCTGCTCAACCGGCTCATGCGTCGGCCCGTCCTCACCAACTCTAAAGGAGTCGTGCGACCAGATGAAGATAACCGGCTGCTCCATCAGCCCCGCCATACGAACGACCGGCTTCATATAGTCTGAGAAGACAAAGAAAGTACCGCACGCCGCACGCATACCGCCATGCAGGGTGATACCCACACAGAGCGCAGCCATCGTAAGCTCTGAGACACCCGCCTGGAGGAACTTACCCGAGAAGTCGCCCGCCTCCAGAGGCTTCGTGCCCTTGAGATAGCCGTCTGTTTTGTCCGAATTAGAGAGGTCGGCAGAGGCAACGATCAGGTTGTCCACCCGCTTAGCCAGTTCGCCCAGCACCGTTGCTGAGGCGGCACGAGTAGCCTGATTAGCCTTCTGAGCTATCTCCTGCCAAGCCACATCGTAGGTAGGTTCTGCAGCAAACCAACGGTCATAGAGCTTTGCCTGATCAGGATGCGCCTTCTTGTACTCCTCCTGTAGCTTGTACTGACCATCCCAGTAGGCGATGAGCTCCTCACGACGATCAGCGTAGAAGGCTGCTACATCTTTATATATGGTAAAAGGATTGTCTGGGTCAGCACCCAGCGCCTTCATCGTCTTAGCATACGAAGCTCCCGCCTTAGAGATCGGTTGGCCGTGCGTTGCAATCAAGTTTGCGAGCGGATTGCCCTCCTCGTCGACCGCCTTGTAAGCCATATTGGTGTAGCCAATGATAAGCGTCGGGGCTCCCGTCTCTTCGGAGGTCTCGATAGCATCGCGGAGCACCTGACTCAGCGCCGCAGGGTCATTGCCCGGCACCTCAAAGACATTCCAGCCCCACGCATCATACTTAGCCGCAACGTCCTCAGCCGTGATATCCTCGACACGCGTCGAGAGCTGTATGTCGTTGCAGTCGTAATACATGATCAGGTTGTCCAGTCCGAGGTCGCCCGCGATGCGCCCCGCACCCTGACTGATCTCCTCTTGGATACCGCCATCAGAGATAAAAGCGTAAATACGCTGTGGCATAAGCGTGTCGCCGAGCCGGTGCTGGAGGAACTTAGCCGCAATGGCTGCACCCACAGCGTAGGTGTGTCCCTGTCCCAGCGGACCACTCGTGTTCTCGATCATACGACTACGACAAAGCTCCGGGTGTCCTGGCGTAGGACTGCCCCACGAACGGAAGGCTGCCAGCTCATCCATCGTAAAGAATCCCGCCAGTGCGAGCTGTGCGTAGAGCATTGGCGACATATGGCCAGGATCCATAAAGAAGCGATCCCGTGCGGGGTGCTCCGGATGGCGCGGGTCATAGCGCAGTTGCTCGGAGAAGAGAACCTGGATAAAGTCCGCTCCGCCCATAGCCCCACCAGGGTGGCCACTCTTAGCGCGCTCGACCATCGAGATGGCGAGGGCACGGATATTGTCGGCAGCACGCTCAGCGATGCTCATAGGCTGCTCTGGGGTAGATAAAGTCTGATCAGTCATTTCGTTGCTCATAATGCGATAGAGGTTCTTTACTTTAAAGGTGAGATCATCGTCTCACGGGTAAAACTTACGACTTCAAAGGTACGAAAATTAGAGATTAGATTTTAGAGGCTAGAGATTAGAGGGGAGACGAGTAACGAGTTGTAGGGACGCACGGTAGTATCGAGTCGGAGGGCGTCCCTACAGGAGTCGTCTCCTCTCGCTCTAATCTCTAACATCTAAACTCTGATTCTTCGGGAGGAATTTTCAAATAGCCCACTGGCAAATAAAAATTTGCCACGGAGGTAAGGAGAAATAGTTCGGAGGAATCAAACGATACTTCGGAAGAATCAAATGAAACTTCGGAAGAATTTTTTCGTCCCCCGCTGGAGAATAAAAAATAGACACAGAAGAATTTCAGATTTCCTCCGTGGCGGTATAAGTTTCGTTGATTGAAAGCTGTCGTGTCGTGATCACTCGGTGGCGATCACCGACTATCTTAGCGTAGACGACGATAGCCGTATGTAGCACGTGCGTCTAGCTCCTCCTCGATACGTAGCAGCTGGTTGTACTTGGCGATGCGATCGGTGCGACTTAGTGAACCGGTCTTGATCTGCCCCGCATTGGTTGCTACGGCGATGTCGGCGATGGTAGTATCCTCGGTCTCGCCTGAGCGGTGCGATACGACCGCGGTGAAGCCGTGACGATGTGCCATGTCGATAGCGTCAAGCGTCTCTGTGAGCGTGCCGATCTGGTTGACCTTGATCAGGATTGAGTTGGCAGCGTGCTCCTTGATACCCCGGCTGAGATACGCTACATTGGTCACAAAGAGGTCGTCACCGACGAGCTGCAGGCGGTCGCCTAGCTTCTCGGTGAGCAGATGCCATCCCTCCCAGTCGTTTTCGTCCATACCGTCCTCGATGCTATCGATGGGGTACTTGCTGACGAGTGTCTCTAGGTAAGCGACCTGCTCAGCTGGAGTGCGCTGCTGACCCTTCTCACCCTCAAACTTGGCGTAGTTGTAGACGCCCTCGTGGTAGAACTCACTAGCGGCGCAGTCTAGAGCAATGGTTATGTCGCTACCGGGCTTGTAACCAGCCTGATGGATCGCCTCGATGATGCTATTGAGGGCATCCTCTACGCCGTCTAGCTTAGGAGCGAAGCCACCCTCGTCACCTACAGCGGTGCTGAGACCACGATCGTGGAGCACCTTCTTGAGTGCGTGGAATGTCTCGGAACCCATGCGGAGTGCCTCGCTAAAGCTCTTGGCGCCGATGGGACGGATCATAAACTCCTGAAAGGCGATGGGAGCATCGCTATGTGAACCACCGTTGATGATGTTCATCATCGGCACGGGTAGTGTGTGTGCGTTGACGCCACCGATGTAGCGGTAGAGCGGTATGGCTAGTTCGTCGGCAGCAGCCTTGGCAACAGCTAGCGAGACGCCTAGGATAGCGTTGGCACCGAGCACACTCTTGGTCTCTGTGCCGTCTAGATCTATCATCTTCTGGTCTATCTCACGCTGCTCGAGCGCGCTCATGCCGAAGAGGGCTGGAGCGATGATCTCGTTGACGTTTTCGACCGCCTTGCGGACGCCCTTGCCGAGGTAACGGCTCTTGTCACCGTCACGTAGCTCGAGTGCTTCGTGTTCCCCTGTAGAGGCTCCACTGGGTACAGCGGCACGCCCCATGGCTCCGCTATCTAGGATGACCTCTACCTCCACTGTTGGATTGCCGCGCGAGTCTAGTACCTCGCGCCCTTTGATGTCTACTATCTGCATATCTGTAGATGCTTTTGTGTGATTCTTATATAACCTTCTTAATCGAAGCAAAGGTAGTAAATCTACCCGAGGTGACAAGCGACAGCCTTCGATGATAAAACGTGTGACAACGAAACGTGTAACCCGTTGTAGGGACGCACGGATAGTGTTTAGTGGGAGGGCGTCCGTTGTGTCAAAGGTTACAGCATCGTGGTTTTAACGGGGACGGACGCCCTCCCACTAAACACTATCCGTGCGTCCCTACAAATCGCTACTCGTACGCCCTTAGTGTTTCTTTTTTCGTATCTTTGGAGCTACGAAATAACAACTTAATAAAGCAAGATAGATATGGAGATACCTTTTTCCGAGGCGTACCGTATTAAGATGGTAGAGCCGATACACAAGAGTACGCGCGAGCAGCGTGAGCAGTGGATTAAGC
>OGRE01002048.1_pt1 | contig 15354 bp, 9 predicted proteins | sample 1553421 | NCBI WGS metagenome assembly OGRE01 (sample SAMEA2580076, study PRJEB22360) | human gut metagenome | biome: human gut; feature: human-associated habitat; material: faeces | place: Denmark | collected 2008/2010 | reverse complement strand
ACGCTGCGCAGCAGGTTCATCACCTCCTGCGAGGTGACGCTGTCCAGTGCGCCCGTAGGTTCGTCGGCTAGGATGATCTGGGGCTTGTTGATAAGTGCCCGGGCGATGGCCACGCGCTGTTTCTGGCCGCCGGACATTTCGTTGGGCATGTGGTCGGCCCACTCCCTGAGCCCCAGCATGTCGAGGTATTCGAGTGCCAGGGCGTTGCGTTTGCGGCGCGAGACGCCCTGGTAGTAGAGCGGCAGGGCGACGTTTTCGACGGCGTTCTTGTAATTGATCAGGTTGAAGGACTGGAAAATATAGCCGATCATATTGTTGCGTGCGGCGGCGGCCTGCGTTTCGCTGAGGTTCTTGATCAGCCGTCCGGCCAGGTAGTAACTGCCGCTGTCGTAGTCGTCGAGAATCCCGAGGATGTTGAGCAGGGTGGATTTCCCGGATCCCGAGGCGCCCATGATCGAGACCAGTTCGCCCTTTTCGACGTCGAGGTCGATACCTTTGAGCACGTGCAGGGGCGACCCGTTGTTATAGGTCTTGTTGATGTTTTCCAGCTTTATCATATTCAGTCTGCCGTTATAAAGCGGTTTGCGTTGTTGAGGGTTACAATCTGTAAGCGGTGTGTGAGGCGCTTGGGACAAAGGTAATAATATAATCTTGAAAAACAATTTATTTTTATCGAAAATCAATAAAAAATTACCAAACACCAATAAATATAATTGTAGTATTGGCAAATGTAAGCAAAAAATGCATACTATGCAATACAAAGTACTAAAATTTATATATTAATCTTCCCGACCTATATTATATGATAGGGAAAAAGCCCGCTTCCATGCGCATATCCCGGTAGGGTAGCCGGTGAAAATCCCCATATATGGTGATTGCCGTCTCCGCCCCGAATCGTTATTTTTGCAGGCTAAAGTCATGTCGAATGTTAAAAAAATAACATAAACGGTTTATGGGTAATGCTTTTTCGTTATATTTGTTGCGTTAGGTCAAGCATATGAGGAAACTTTTACTACTGTTTTTATGCACGATTGTCCCGGCCGTCGTGTCGGCGCAGCGTCTCGACGTTACGGGGCGGGTGCTTATAAAGGACACCGACAAGCCGATCGGACAGGCGGTCGTCGAATTGCCGCAGTCCGGATTGTGGGCCGTGGCCGATACCGACGGGAATTTCACGGTGAGGGGTGTCCCGGCCGGGAAAACGCGCTTCGTCGTCTCCTGCCTGGGGTTCGTTACGACCGAGACCGAGGTAGACGTGCGTACGGGTATGGGGCAGGTCAGGCTTTATGCCCCCGAGGATAACCTGAAACTGGAGAGCGTCGTGGTTACGGCCAAGGAGGCGCCCAATGCCATGGCTACGTCGCGTACGATCGGCGGCAATGCCATCGACCACCTGCAAATGGTCAATGCGTCGGACATCTCGGCACTGCTGCCGGGCGGCAAGACGGTCAACCCCGACCTGATGAAGGACAATGTCTTTTCGCTGCGCAGCGGCGGAAGCACGGCCGGCAATGCGGCGTTCGGTACGGCCGTCGAAGTCGACGGCGTACGCCTTTCCACTAATGCTTCGCTGGGCGACCCGACGGGTGCCAGCACACGTAACCTGTCGGCGACCAACATCGAGTCGGTCGAGGTGGTGACCGGCGTACCTTCGGCCGAATACGGCGACATCTCGTCGGGCGTGGTGAAAATCTCGACCCGCAAGGGCAAGACGCCCTATACGGTGACACTCTCCACCAACCCCCGCACCAAACAGATCGCCGCCTCGAAGGGCTTCGACCTGGGGCAAAACCGCGGCGTGCTGAACAGCAACGTCGAGTATACGCGGGCCACGAAGAACCCTGCGTCGCCCTACACCTCCTATTCCCGCACGGGGCTGGCGCTCAACTACCAGAATACCTTCGCCAAGGTGCTGCGCTTCAACTTCGGCGTGACGGCCAATATCGGCGGTATGAATACCGAAGACGACCCCGATGCCCAGAAAGGCGAGTGGGAGAAGGTGCGCGACAATGTGCTGCGTGCCAACACCTCGTTCAAATGGCTGCTGAACAGGCCGTGGATCACGAGCCTGGATTTCGATGCGTCGCTCAACTATACCGACAACCTTGCGCGCAAGCGCACCTATAATCTCAATTCGACCTCCCTTCCGGCAGTCCATGCCGAACAGGAAGGGTATTATATCGCCGATATGCTCCCGCCGGTCTATTACTCGACCAAATACGTCGATTCCAAGCAGCTCGACTATGCGGCCAACCTCAAGGCCACGTGGGTGCGCAGCTGGGGCGACGTGCACAGCAATGCCAAGGTCGGCGCTTCGTGGCGTGCCAACGGCAATGTCGGGGACGGGGAGTACTATGCGACCCCCTCCCTCGCGCCTAACGGGTACCGCCCCCGTCCGTATACGGACATCCCCTATATGCATAACCTCGCGGCCTACGTCGAGGAGACGCTGACCGTGCCGCTGGGATCGGCCACGCTGCAACTGATGGCCGGCCTGCGTGCCGAAAAGACTTTTATCAAAAATACGCAATACGAGAATACGTCGAGCCTCTCGCCGCGCTTCAACCTGAAATTCCGCATCAACGACCGTCTGACTGTCCGCGGAGGCTGGGGCATCACCGAGAAACTGCCGTCGTTCAACGTGCTTTACCCGCTGCCCGAATACCGCGATACGCCCGTGTTCGCTACCAACTATGGGTCGGGGCAGAGCGCCTATGTCTACCACACGCAGCCTTACCAGATACTCTACAACGACAACCTGAAATGGCAGCGCAACCGCAATTCCGAGGTCGGCGTCGACCTGCGTATCGGGGGTACCTCGATCTCGCTGGTCGGCTATTTCAACCGCACGAAATACCCCTATAAGCTGAGCGCCGCCTTCGAGCCGTTCTCCTATAATATGATGGGCGTGCCCTCCACGCTGCCCGACGGGACTGCATACACGATGCCGGCGAACCCGGCTTTCCGGGTCGACAGCCAGACGGGCGAAATCTTCGTCCGTGACAAGGACAACCCCTCGGCCGGCTGGATCGCCATGCAGACCACTTCCACGAAACGGACGTTCGTCAAGAATACCTATCAGAACAACGGTTCGCCCGTAGACCGCATGGGGCTGGAGTTCGTCGTGGAGTTCCCGCAGATCAACCCCATCCGCACGCAGCTGCGGCTCGACGGGGCTTACGGCTATACCAAATACGTCAACGAGGGTGAGGCATGCTACTATCCCTCGACCTCGACCGGCGGCGAGTTCTACCCCTATGTGGGGGTTTATCTCGATAACGGGGGCAGCTCCAACGTCACCTACAACGGCCGGAAGCTGCATGCGCTGGATATGAACCTCACGGCCACGACGCATGTGCCCTCGATCCGTATGATCATCTCGCTGCGGCTCGAAGCCACGCTCGTGAAGCGCTCGCAGAACCTCTCGGAGTACAGGGGGCGCGAGTATGCCTTCAATGTCGACGAAGACCGTAACCCCACCGGCGGGAGCATCTACGACGGAGACAGCTATACGGCGATCTGGCCTGTGGCCTACATCGACCTCGACGGCAACCGCCATCCCTTCACCGATGCCGAGAAGAACGATCCGGCCTTTTCCTCCCTGCTGTTGCGTTCGGGCAATGCCTACTCCTTCAACGGCGACGGCTACGACCCCTATTTCTCGGCCAACCTGAGCATCACGAAGGAGATCGGCGACCATGTCTCCGTCTCGTTCTACGCCAATAACTTCACCAATTCGCGGCCCTTCGTCGCGTCGTACGCCACGGGTGTTAAGGCGGTCTTCACACCCGATTTCTATTACGGACTTACGGTACGTCTTAAATTCTGAAAACGATGAGAAAGATACTTTGCATATTGTCCTGTCTGCTGGTGGCCGGTTGCACGTCGTTCGACAGGAACCCTTACGACGGTGCGCTGCGCGAACTCCGTGTGACGGCCGTGTATCCCGAGGGGTACGCCGGCTATCTGCGCGAAGGCGTCGCGGTGAAACTCTCCGACCGCAATACGGGCAATGTTTATACCGCCCTGACCGATGCGCAGGGCCACGCCGGGTTCCGCGTCGCTGCCGGGCATTACCGTCTCTCGGTGCTCGACCTGCCCGACGATTCGGCGGTATTCAACGGTACGATCGAGCAGGTCGACCTTGTCGGCGAGGACAAGGAAGTCGACGTGGCGCTGAAGTTTTCCAAGCCGGGTACGATCCTCATCAAGGAGATCTACTCGGGCGGCTGCATGCAGGATCCGCCGGCGACGGGGACTTATGCCGACGACAAATATATCATCCTGCACAACAACGGTTTCGAGACCTATTACCTTGACGGGCTGTGCCTGGCGATGGTCGCCCCCTACAACTCGCAGGCCGCCAATCCCTGGACGAGCACCGACCCTTCGGGCAACATCGTTTTCCGTGATTACGCCGCCGTACCCGACTGTATCTGGATGTTCCCAGGCTCGGGGACGGATTTCCCGCTGCAACCCGGCGAGGATGCTGTGGTGGCCTACCATGGCGTCGACCATACGCAGACCTATTCCCAGTCGGTGAACCTCAACCGCAAGGGCTGTTTCGTGCTCTACGACATGGTATACTATCCCGGCAACAAGTTGCACCCCACGCCTGTCCCGGGCGACCAGATCGACCAGGCGCATTACATGAAGGTGCTGAAAAAGACCGGGACGAATACGGCCGTCGTCTACGTAATTTCGCAGAATTCGCCCGCCGTGATCCTTTTCCGGGCGCCCGAAGGGTTCGATCTGGATGCCTATCTGGCCGACGACCTCCAGTCGACGGTTCAGAGCGGCAGCATCACCTATTCGAAGATACCGTGGGACGACTGGATCGTGGACGGCGTCGAGGTATGCAACATGACCGAGGCGACCAAGCACAAACGCTTGCACACCGATGTGGATGCCGGTTACGTCGGCTTCTCGGCCAAGGCGCAGGGACATACCCTGCACCGGAAGCTGGATGAAGCGGCCACGGCGGCTGCCGGCTTCGAAAGGTACGTGGATACCAATAACTCGTCGAACGATTTTTATGAGCGTGAGACACAATCTTTGCGTGATTAGCCTATGAGACGGATTTTAACGATACTGATGCTGGTTGCCGTCTCTGCTGCCGCGGCACAGGAGCGTTTCGACTATATTTTCCGCCGCAACCCCTGGAACGGCGGCCCGAACGCTGCGGGTATCCGGCAGGACTCCCTGAGCCGTTCCTATGCCGAGATATATTTCACCAAGGAGAACGGCGGGCTTACGGGCCACTCCGCGTCGGACGACAGTTGGAATGCCGGGGCGAAAACCGAGTCGGTGCGCCACCTGAAGAAGGTCTCGTTCTCGGGCGGTTTCGGCTACGACTATTTCGACGGCCGCAACATGTGCGGCTCGATGTTCACCGAGCCGGGGTATTACCCGGTGGACATCCTCGAATTTACGCCGGGGCGCAAGGTGCGCGAGGATTACACGTTCACGGGCGGCGTATCGGCCGTGCTGGGCAACCGGTGGACGGGTGGCCTGCGCGTGGAGTTCGAAGCCCGCAACTATGCCAAGCGCAAAGACCTGCGCCACAAGAATACACGGCTGGATTTCGAATTTTCGCCCGGAATAATGTACCACGCGGGGCGTTTTGCCGCCGGTGCGGTCTATATCGTGGGTACGAACAGCGAGAAGGTCGATGCGGAAGGCGTGGGCCCCGGTGCCGATCTGTACGAGGCATTCTTCGACCGGGGACTGCTCTACGGGTCGCTGGAGAAGTGGGGGAGCACCGACATACACCTCTCGACCAACGGCGTTTCGGGATTCCCCGTCCGCGAGAATACGCAGGGGGCGGGCGTCCAGTTGCAATACGGGCCGCTCTATGCCGACGTCGCCTACCGTAACAGGCAGGGCGAGACGGGCGAGAGCCGCATTATCTGGCATCTGTTCGAAACGCACCAAGTGACGGCGAACGCCGCCCTGTCGCTGGGAACGGCACTGCGCAGGCATTTCGTGCGCGTGAACCTCGACTGGCAGACGCTCCGCACCGACGAGAACATCATCACCACCGAGACCATCAACGGCGTGCAGACCATCACCATACACGGTTCGACACCGACTTTCGGGCGCAAGGGGCTCGACCTTGGGGGCGAATACGAGTTCGTGGCACCGCATACGGATTTGCGTGCCGGGGTCGGTTATTCGCAGCTCAACCGCGAATCGACGCTGATGTACCCCTATGTCAAGGGGCAGAAGCTCCACTTTACCAAGATGTATGCCTCGCTGATCCGCACGTTCGGCCTCTGGGAGCTGACCCTCGCGGCGGATTACCGCCTGGGAGGTTTCTCGGAGTGTGAAACGCAGTTCGAAACCCCCGGCGTGCAGCCGGGCGAATATCCCGGGCAGCTGACCGCTTACTACGATTACGAAAACGAATACCTCACGGCCAAACGGCTGGGGGCGGCGCTCGGGCTGCGGCGCAATATCAAACGGTTCTATGTCGACGTGTTCGCGCGTTACGAACACGGTTTCGGACTGGAATACGTTGCGCAGCCCAACCGGGTCGCGGCGACGCTGAGTGTAGGATATAATTTTTAAATTCAAAAGGATAGATTATGAAAAAGATTTTGACATTGATGGCAGTCGCGGCGATGGCTTTCACCGCCTGCTCGAAGGAAGAAAGCACCGGAACGGGCGACAAGCAGGTGCGCATCACTCCGACGATCGCCAACCCTGCGCTGACGCCGGCAAGCATGTCGTCCGGCACGCGGGCGACGGACACCGATTTCGAGCTGAACGACAAGGTCGGCCTCACGATCACGATGACGGCGGACGGTTCGGCGTTCGTGGCGAACAAGGAGATGTCGTTCGACGGCACGGACTTCAAGACCGAGGGTTTCCTCTGGTACGAAGATGTCAACGCCACCTCGACGCTCTTCGCCTATTATCCCTACCAGGCCGGTGCCGCGGCGCCTGCGGAGTTTTCGGTAAAGGCGGATCAGAGCGGCGCGAACTACACGGCTTCCGACCTGATCGTGGCCGTGAAGACGGGGGTCAAGCCCACGCTGTCGTCCACGCAGATGACCTTCAAGCACAAAATGTCGCGGATCGTCATCAGCGTGACGAACGAATCGGGTTTCGACATCCGGGACATCGTCATCAAGGGTGCTGTCGGCACCGGTGTGCTCGATCCTGCCACGGGCGATTTTACGGCCAAGGCGGGTGCCGAGGCATCCGACGTGACCGCCAATACGGCCACTGCCGAGAAAGTTTACTACGCGCTGCTGGTGCCGCAGAACGGTGTGCAGCTCAAGGTTACGGTCACCACGGCCGATGGTAAGATGCGTACGCAGACGCTCGGCACGACCGACCTCAAGTCGGGTGAGAACCGCCGCATGGACTGCAACGTGCAGCCGGCTGACATTCAGGTGAAATTCAGCGGCCCGATCGCGGGCTGGGTCGACGGAGATGACCTGCTGCCGGACGGCGACGGCGAAGTGGAGACCCCGACCGTCGAGTGGGGCGGCGTGAAGTACAAGATCGTCACGCTCAAGGACGGCCGCACGTGGATGGCCGAGAACCTGCGCTATGTTCCCGAAGGCAAAACCATATCGAGCGACCCGAAGGACGGCAACGGAGTGTGGTACCCCTGCAACCTCTCGAAAGCCGCCGACCCGTCGTTGGCCGAGACCGCGGGCTTGCTGTACAGCTATCCCGTGATGCTGGGAATGACCGGCGAGATGACGGGCACCAATTTCGACCAATACGAGGGTGCGCAGGGTATTTGCCCCGACGGGTGGCATATCCCGACGAAGGCCGAGTGGCTCAAGCTGGCGGGTGTCGGCAGCGTGTCCGACCCGACATCGCCCTATTTCGAAAAGACGCAGGGCGGCGGTTCGATTGCCGCGCTCAACAAGGACGGTTTCAATATTGCGGGCTGCGGCTATATCAATGCGACGAGCGCCACGGCGACCCCGGCCTATATGGCCACGGTCTCGGCTGCCGACGCTTCGGCGTTCGGCATGGGATATTTCCCCAGCTCGACGGGTTACAAGGTTACATACAATACGGCCGACGATCCGGAAAGCGGCATCAAGAACATCCAGTATTATGCCGGTATGATAACTTACAACAAGAGTTACAATCGCATGACAATCGCTTACCAGGGTGGTTATGGCGCTGCCCCGGTTCGCTGTATCAAGAACAAGGAGTGATCCTCACCCCCGCACACACAAACACACACAACACAAACAACAATAAATGAAACGTAAACCTAATTATCTGAAGCACCTGCTGCAATGGGGCGTACTGGCCGCCATTGCGGGCACGGTGCTTTGGGCCAAATTGAGCGACAAACCCGTCGATGTCGAGGCATATTGTCCTTTCGGCGGGTTGCAGGCTTTCGGCACCTATGTGGTGAACAACTCGCTGGCCTGCTCGATGTCGATGCTCCAGATCATGATGGGCCTCGTGCTCGCCGTGGGAGTGATTCTGTTCAGCAAACTTTTTTGCGGATACCTCTGTCCGCTGGGCACCGTCGGCGAGTGGATGGGGCGTGCCGGGAAAAAACTGCACCTGCAGGTCGATGTCCCTTCGGGCAGCGTCGTCGACAAACTGCTGCGCGTGGTGAAGTACGTGCTGCTCTTCACGATCCTCTATTTCACGCTCTCGTCGAGCGAGCTGTTCTGCAAGAAACTCGACCCGTTCTATGCTGTGGCTACGGGTTTCAAGGGCGAAATCGTGCTTTGGATGTCGCTCACGAGCCTTGCGCTGCTGCTCCTGGGCGGCTTCGTGGTGAAGATGTTCTGGTGCAAGTATATCTGTCCGCTGGGAGCTGCCAGCAACATTTTCAAATTCACGCTGCTGTTCGTGATCGCCGCCCTCGGCGGCTGGGCGCTCGGTGCGCTGGGCGTTGCGAACGCATGGGTATGGACGATCGGCGGCGCATGTCTTGCCGCCTATATCGTCGAGATCGCCAAGATGCGCAGCTGCACCTTCCCCCTGATGTACATCAAGCGGGACTTGAACACCTGCAATAATTGCGGACTGTGCGAAAAGAAATGTCCCTACCAGCTTCCGATCCATGACTATGTGAAGGTGAAGCATGTTGACTGTACGTTGTGCGGCAACTGCATCGGTGCGTGTGCCAAGGATGCCTTGCAGGTCAACGGCCGCCGTTCGCTGCGCTGGGTGCCCGGGTTGCTGGCCGTGGTGCTCTTCTTCTTGGCCATATGGCTGGGTTCCACCATGGAACTGCCGACGATCGACGAGAAGTGGGGCGACTACGAGAAGGTCGAGAACCTGCAGACGTTCGAGATGAAGGGCTTGCAGACGATCAAGTGCTTCGGTTCGTCGAAGGCTTTTTCGGCCAAGATGCAGGCCGTGCAGGGCGTATATGGCGTCAAGACCTTTGTACGCCGCCATGGCGTCGAGGTGCTTTACGACCCGGCTGCCACCGATACGCTGAAGATACAGGCTGCGATCTTTGCGCCGACGCTGCGCAAATATGCCATGCCGGGCGAGCAGGTGCCGATGCTCGACGTGGTGAAGCTCGGCGTCGAAGGGCTCCACGACCGGATGGATATGATCTATTTCGGCATGGTGCTCCAGAAGATCGAGGGAGTCTACGGCTTCACGTCGGAGTTCGCCTGTCCGGTGGATGTGACGGTCTACGTCGATCCGGCCGCCGGTATTACCGAAAAAATGTTCGGGGAGGCGATCGACGCCAAGGAACTGGTCATCCCGACCAAGGAGAGCGAGAAGGTGATCCCGATGCATACGGTGCTTAAAAGCTATGCGGTCGCCGGACAGGTTTCGCGCGAAGAGTTTGCGCAGATCATGTTCCGCGATGTGGAGAAGCTCGCGGGCAGGTTCGTTGCCAACCAGGAGAAGTGGGGGGACGACGAGCAGTTCCCCAAGGCGGTCTACGAGATGGTATTCCCCGGTATCGAGAAGATGCCGATCCGCAATGCGTTCCCCTATTTCAAGAGCTTCCTTTCGTGTACGGACGGCATCGTGTCCGTGGATTTCGTCCTGCGGGATATGAAGCCCGTGATGCGCATCCGCTATGTGAAGTCGATGTGGGACGACGCGAAGCTGTGGAAAGAGGTTTTCCAGGCCGAAAAATGGACGCTGCGCATGGCTGACGGCACCTTCAAGGAGGCCGACCCGCGGCTGAAGTTCACCAATCCGGGGAAAACGGTTGGAGAGTAATTGAAAAAACGGCTGCAAAAATGACTGTTTCATGCAGGATATTCGGATTGCTGTCTGTGGTTTCGTTGGCGGTTTTCGTACTTGCAGGATGTGCTCGTGCGAAAAATACGAACTGCCGCGAGCTGTTCGAAAAGTATTACGAAGTCAATGTCGCGGCATTTATGCGGACGATGCCGGCGGCAGATTCCGCCGCGGTGCGAAAAAAGGCCGAATACGCCTTGGATAAAATGTACCGGATCGACTCCACGTTCGTTTTGATGAGGGGAAAGGAATTGGACGATTTTATCAGGGTCAATTTGCCGGCCATTGTCGGAGCCGATGCTGAGGATTGAATTTTTGTTGTCGGTTTTTAAAAACAGACCGAATGTGGGGAGAACCGGGAAAAAGGTTCTTTCCCATTGGTGAAAAATGAAGAATATGAGAAGATGGATAGCCTGTCTGGCCGTTGTGCTGCTCTGTATGCAGCCTGCGATGGCCGACGAGGGCATGTGGCTGATGCACCGGCTGGCGGAGATTTATCCGCAGATGAAGGCCCGGGGACTGAAAATCAAGGATAAGGAGATCTACAACGAGAAATCGGCTGCGCTGGCCGATGCCGTGGTGGCAGTCGACGGCGGCATGGGGACGGGCAGCATGATTTCCGACCAGGGGCTGATGATTACCAACCACCATGTGGCTTACAGCGACATCTGCGCCCTGTCGACGCCCGAATGCAACCTGCTCGAAACGGGATTCTGGGCACGCACGCGCGATGAGGAGATTCCCGTCCCCGGCAAGACCGTGTGGTTCGTGCGCAAGGTGGTCGACGTGACCGACGAGGCCAATGCGCTCAAGGAGGAGATGAAAGCCGCCGGGAAATGGGGCATGATGGCTCCGCGCCGCCTCTATGCCGAACTGGAAGGGCGCTACGGCCGGGAAACGGAGTGCGAGGTGTCGTGCTACTCGATGTGGGGCGGCAAAATGTACCTGATGTTCTACTACGACATCTACAAGGATGTGCGGCTGGTGGGTACGCCGCCTGCGTCGATCGGTGCCTTCGGCGGCGATTACGACAACTGGGGCTGGCCCCAGCACAAGGGCGATTTCGCGCTTTACCGCGTCTATGCCGACCGGGAGGGACGTCCTGCGGCCTATTCCGCCGATAACGTGCCGCTCAAACCCCGCCGCGTGTTGCAGGTCGCCACGGGCGGCGTGCATGACGGCGACTTCGCAATGGTGATCGGATTCCCGGGGCGTACGAACCGCTATGCGTCGTCGTTCGCCGTGGCCGAGAAGCAGCGTGTCCGGAACCCGATCGTCGTGGCCAACCGCCATGACCGGATGGATATTCTCAAACGCCATATGGAACGCGATCCGCGGGTGCGCATGGAGTATTCGGATGCTTATTTCGGCCTGAGCAACTACGCCGACTACGCCAAGTGGGAGAACAAATGCCTGCGCCGTTTCGACGTCGTGGCGATCCGTGAGGCCGAGGAGGAACGCCTGCAGCGTTGGATCGAGGCCGATTCCGCCCGCAAGGCCGAGGACGGGATGTTGCTCGAAGAGCTCGCGCGCGGTTACAAGGCGCGGCAGGGCGCCGAGCGCAACCTCAATTATTTCCGCGAGGCATGGCTCGGCCCCAGCGAGGCGCTGCTCGTGGCCAACCGCGTGTCGTCGTACCTTGGCAAACTCGAACGGCTGAAGCAGGACTCGCTGATCGTGGATTCGAAGGATGCCCGAAGCGTCGTGGCCGGGAGCGGCCGCCTGCGCCGTAACTACGATGCCGCGACCGACCGCGACCTGTTGGCGCGGATGGTGGTGAACTTCACGGCCAACGTGCCGCGCGAGATGTGGGGCGTGCAGTTGCAGGCGATGTACGACCAGGCGGGAGGCGATGCCGACCGTATGGCGCGTGCGGCGTTCGATGCTTCGTTTTGCAGCGACCCCGTGCGTTACGATGCCTATTTCTCGAAGAACCGGTCGGTGGCCGAGATACGCCGCGACCCCATGGTGGCGCTTACCGAATCGGTCACCGTACAGCGTTTTACGGGCGGTGTGGACAAGGCCGAGAAGCGCGGCCGGGCGCATGTCGGGCGGAGCGAGAGCCGCTATGCCGACCTGCTTTACGATTTCCGTGCTTCGGAAGGACTGGCGCAGTATCCCAATGCCAACTCGACCATGCGCCTGACCTACGGTAACGTGCAGCCCCTGAACCCTTCGGACGGCGTGCATTACGATTCGCGTTCGACGATCGCGGGCTATATGGAGAAGTACAACCCTGACGAATACGAATACCGTGTCGACGACCGTATGCGGCGGCTGATCGCCAAACGGGACTGGGGACGCTGGGGCGAGAATGGTACGCTCTATGTCAATTTCCTGACCGACAATGACATTACGGGAGGCAATTCGGGCAGCCCCGTACTCGACGGCAGGGGGCACCTTATAGGGCTTGCGTTCGACGGCAACCGCGAGTCGATGGCCGGCGACGTGTGGTTCCATCCCGAATTGGCGCGCACGGTGTGCGTGGATATCCGCTATGTGATGTGGGTGATCGACAAGTATGCCGACGCCGGGTGGTTGCTCGACGAAATGAAGTTCGCAAAATAACCCGGTGTGCCGGTGGTAACCGCGGCATCCCGACGTGTCAAGCAGACCTGCCAATTGGCAGGGGCGCTTTTTTTTCCGGGGGGGAGACGGCACGGCAGCCGGACCCCCCCGCCGCGCCAAGCAGACCTGCCAATTGGCAGGTCTGCTTTTGTTGCAGGGGCATAGCTGTCCGGTGTCCGTATCCGTATGGCTTTTGGGATCGGTGTCCGTCAGCGTATCCGTCGCGCGTTTGGGGTCGGCGCCCGTATCCGGTTTCGTCGGGCTTTTGCCTTCGGCCTCCGTCTCTGTTACGCGTTTGGGGTCGGCCTTCGGCTCCGGCTCCTGTCCGCGTCTATCCCAGAAGCAACTGCCGCAGGGCGGGAATAACTTCCGCAATAAATGCGGGTTTTGCGGTCTGAAGCTCTTCGCGCCTGCCGTAACCCCACAGTACGCCGATGGCGGCAAGCCCCGTTGCGGCTGCGCCTTCGACGTCATGGCGGCGGTCGCCGATCATCACGGCACGGGCGGGGTCGTCGATGCCCAGCGTGGCGAGTGCATGGCGGATTACGTCGGCCTTGGCGTCGCGCGAGCCGTCGGGCGTGCTGCCGCTGATAAGCGCGAAGTCGTCCGCGAACCCGAAATGCCGGGCAATCTGCTCCGCGAAACGGGTGGGTTTCGAGGTCGCCACGACCAGTGTCGCCCCGTGCGCCCGCAGGTCGCGTAACAACTCGGGGATCCCTTCGTAGAGCCTGTTCTCGAAAATCCCTTTCGGGGCGTAATATTCGCGGTATTTTTCGACAGCCACCTCGGCATCGGCGTCGCTCATGTCATAGAATTCGCGGAACGAATTGCGCAGCGGCGGTCCGATGAAGGGGCACAGCGCCGTGGGGTCGTCGGCCTCGATGCCGAAATGCCGCAGGGCGTACTGCACCGAACGGGTGATACCCGGCATCGGGTCGGTGAGCGTTCCGTCGAGGTCGAAAAAGAGGTATTTCCAGCGCATGGATCGTCGTTTTATATTATTCCGGACGAATCACGCTTTTTACGCTATTCCTTGCCGGCTTGCCGGGTGGAAAAATGCAGGATAAGCGTGTCGCCCTCTTCGAAGAGGCCGGGCGCCCCTATCTGAGCCTGAGGAACGAGTAGCCGAAGCGTTCGCAGGCGGCCTTTTCCAGCTTTTCGCGCACCGAGGGATGGGCGACGGCGATCAATGCCCGCGCCCGCTGGGCGAGGTTGCGGCCGCGCAGGTGCGCAACGCCGTATTCCGTTACGATGTGCTGCACCATGTGGCGGGTCGTCACGACGCCTGCGCCGGGCGTCAGCAGCGCCTTGATCTTCGATTCGCCTTTCGGGGTGGTCGACGGGATGGCAATGAAGGTTTTGCCGCCCTCCGACAGGGCCCCTCCGTACATGAAATCGTGCTGCCCGCCTACGCCGGAAATGATGCGCTCACCGACCGAGTCGGCGCAGACCTGCCCCGTGAGGTCGACCTCGACGGCCGAGTTGATCGCCATCACGCGCGGGTTCTCGCGGATGCGGAACGGGTCGTTCGTCCATGCCACATCCTTCATCACGAGGTCTTTGCGGTAGTCCATATAATCGTACAGCCGGCGCGATCCCAGCGCCAGCGAGGCGACCGTTACGCCGGGCATGACCCGTTTGAGCGAGTTGTCGATCACGCCGCTTTCGAGCAGCGGCAGCACGCCGTCGGTCATCGCCTCGGTATGCAGCCCGAGATGTTTGTGGCCCGTGAGCGCGGCCAGCACGGCATTGGGGATTCCGCCCACGCCGATCTGCAATGTCGCTCCGTCGGGGATCAGTTCGGCGATGTGGTTGCCGATCCTGCGTTCGATGTCGGTGGGGGTTGCCGAGGGCACCTCGACCAGCGGGTCGTCGACCTCGACGGCCGCGGCGACGCGCGAGAGGTGGATCACGGCGTCGCCGTAGGAGAACGGCATGGCCGTGTTGACCTGCGCAATGACTGTCCTGGCGCATTCCACGGCCGAAACGGCCAGGTCGGCCGAGACGCCGAACGAGCAGTAGCCCTCCTCGTTGGGGCGCGAGAGGTTGAGGATTGCCACGTCGACGGGCAGCGTCCCGTCGCGGAACAGCCCCGGGATTTCGCCCAGGAAGGCCGGGATCGACTGTCCGTAGCCCTGGGCCAGCCAGCGGCGAATGTTATTGGCCACGAACAGGCTGTTGACCAGGAACGTATCCTTGTATTCGGGGCTGCAATAGGGGGCGTCTGCCCTCCCGACGGCGAATCCGGAGTAGAGCGTGACATCGGTGAGCTCGGCGGCGCGGTCGGTCATGGCGCGGACGAGCACTTCGGGGATCGAGGTGCTGCCCTGAATGTAGACGCTGCTGTGCGGGCGGATGAGCTTTACGGCTTCGGCGGCTGTCGTGAATCGCATAGGCTTATCGGTGGTTTTGCCCGAAGGCGGTTAGGCGTGTTTCGAGCAGTTCGAACTGCTCGGGGCGGTTCAGTTGCGAAACGCAGACCCGGATGCCCGGCTGGCGGCTGCCGGTCGATGTGAGCGATATGGCGCAGATGCCGTAAAGGAGCAGTTCGCTCAGCAGCTCCGCGCTGGAGAGACCGCC
>OGRE01002045.1_pt1 | contig 15363 bp, 6 predicted proteins | sample 1553421 | NCBI WGS metagenome assembly OGRE01 (sample SAMEA2580076, study PRJEB22360) | human gut metagenome | biome: human gut; feature: human-associated habitat; material: faeces | place: Denmark | collected 2008/2010 | reverse complement strand
GGCTACTGGCTTGGAGGAAAGCGTCTGGAGCTTTATATTGCAGATAAAGACGGAAACAGAGTAAGTAATACTTATGCTATTGGAGGGGAAAAAACTCTTGATTATCTGGAACAAGCAGATGCATTTGAAGATACAGGATTTGTTTCTGTAGCAGCAGGCGATTTTAACGGAGATGGAAAGGATACAGTTATAGCCTATGCTCCGTTGATGGAATCGGATAGTGAACAGCCTCAGTTGTGGGAGTTCTCTATCGGAAGTAATATGGAGTTAGAGAAAACAGGAACTGTCTGCAATATATTTGATATTTTAGGTACAGGGAATATAGCAACAAAACATTCAAATAACGGAAAAGTATTCAGAAATACACCAGTTGTTCAGATGACAACAGCAGATACAGACAAAGATAGCGTAGATGAGCTTGTTGTCACAGCAGGAATGAATAATACGAAGGCGGATGTAAATAACCGCCAGTCGAGAATGTTTATTTATGATAATATCACAGAGGAAGAAAAGTCTTACTGGAATAAAACTTTTGAGTTAGATACCAAAGGATATAATAATGGTAATCAGAGACTCCGCTGGGCATCTTCTTCTGTAGGTAATCTTGTTATGACAGGCAGCGGTGCGGACTATCCGGAGATTATCACAGCAGGATGGGTAGATAAGAAAACAAATAAAGATGCAGATCTGACCCATGATATCGGTGCATATGTAACATCTTGTAGTAAAACAACTAAAAAAGGTAATTCTGCAATAGGAACGTATGCGAAAAGTGAAGTACCAGCAATAGGAAGTAATGGACAGCCACAGGTCAGTGGATTTACAAAGGATGGACATTACAGAGATGACGTGCAGTCCCTGGTCGTTGTAGATACCTTTGCTGCAGATGGTGTGAACGCAGCAGCCTCTGTACTGATTATGGATACGATATATACCTATGAAGCAGGGAAGGGTCTTAATGAGGAATACCGTACGGATTATTTTAATCACAGTGATAATGGAATTGGTACCTCTATCATTACAAATGGATTGGTACAGGATGCAGTATCCGGTAATTTTTCCGGCAATGAAGAAGGCAGGGAACAGATTGTATTTACAACCTGTCAGAAACGAGCATCAAAAAATCAATATTTCTATAAGACCTATACATACAAAAAGACAGGTAAATCTTTCTGGCAGTGTAACTCAACAGGATATCGTATTAGTAAGAAGGGGAATGCGTACACATCTTTATGTGCACCAGATATTGACTCAGACAGTACGATCGCAAGAATTAAAGACGTATCTTTAACATATACAGAGCCGGAAGTGCTTGCACTTCTTGAATCAACTCCATATTTTTCTGAGGTAGACGAGGGAGATATCGGCAATAGTGAAACAGCTTATGGTAAGGAGAATGGAGAGGGAACTTCTGTATCAACAGCAGAGGGACTTACCACGAATATCGTAGCTGGTTTTGAGTGGTCTGTTGATGATATCTGTGCCGGCTTTGTATGTGGTGCCGGCTTTGAGACGAGTGTAGAACAGGGATATACCTGGGAGACTGCTACGAGTACGACAAAGAAATTTTCCTTAAATTACTCCAATGATACGGGAGAAAATCAAGTTATTGTTTACAGAAGACCGGTTACAACATATCGGTATGAAATTAAAGGAACAAAAGATACGATGGTACTTGCGAGACAGGGTACTCTGCTGACAAGTATGCTTCCGGTGGATGAGTATAATGAGGCAGCTCAAAGCTATGAACTGGAAGAAATCGCAGATGGAACACTTGCCACACCGGGCAATCCATTCTCTTACCGTTCAAGTACAGCGGGTCTTAATAATGTGGCAGAAAGCAAAATAACTACCCAGTATGGAAAGGAAGGAACGGTAACACAGGAATTTTCAACAGAGACAGAACAGGAAAAGACATTTACCTATGACCTGAATGCTTCGTTTACTGCTTATGGACTTGTATTTGGAGTAAAAGCAGGAGGCGGTGCCGGTACAACTTATTCGGAATCGCAGTCTACGATTAATACAGAGGCGATTACAAAGACGGGTGCAGTTACAGGTAAACAGGTAGAAGGTTATGATTTTAACTGGAAATTTGCACATTGGACAACAAAGGTAAATGGTACAGAAATACCGGTTCTTGGTTATGTGCTTACGAATGTTATCGCACCTCCGTCTCCACCGGAAAATCTGGCAGTAGAGAGTGTAACATCTGATTCTGCGAAGATTACATGGGATGCAGGAGAAAGAGGAGCTGATGAATATCGTATTTATCAGATTTATTCTGATGGAAGTGATATTCAGATCGGAACAGTCGATGGAACAGAGAGTACATACGAAGTTACAGGATTAAAACCAGATACATCCTATACTTACGCGATTAAGGCTTATAAAGAAGGAAAGAAAGGGGATGCGATCTCCGGAGAATCTGTTTTCAGTGAGAAGCTTATTGTTACGACACTTCCGGAGAAGATGGGAACTGTCACCATCACTAATCCAGAAAATGCAAGTGTAAAGATTGGCGGAAGTGCTGTATTTAAGGCGGATTTATCCAGTACAGCTTCTGATTACAGAGCAACTAATTACAAATGGCAGCGAAGAGAAAAAGGTGGTAAATGGCAGACGATTGACGGAGCAAAATCCAGTAAGCTTACACTTAATGATCTTACAGAAGCAGATAATAATACAGAATATCGCTGTATTTTCCGCGTAAGTTACACAAGTGCCAGCTCTCTTATTGAATATTACAGTAAGGCAGCGACGCTTACAGTTGGTGAAACTTCAGTTTTCCCAGAACTTACGATAACCGGACATGATAATACGGGAAATGGAACACTTGCCAAACCGTATGCCGGCAAGTCCAATTATAATAAGAAGACAGGTACAACAAAGCAAGAGATAGAGACAACACAGAATATTACGATAGAAAAATCAGGTACGCAGCCGGAGTTAACAGTGTATACAGATGGAGACCAAACGGCTCCGAAGTATTACGGTGTTGGAAAAGATGAGAATGACAATATAGTATATTATCAGGTGGCTAAGACCGGCGATACGTACACTGCAGGTGATAAGATTACAGTTGCTGAAAAATATTCCTATACGAATCTAAACGGCGCTGCAGTTACGGATGTTCCGGCAGAATTTAACAGTGGAAAGGATTCTGTAACTGTAACGAAAAATGATGTTACCTATTATCTTCAGGCGAAGATTACCGGAAAACAGAGAGCAGGTATCAATACAGGAAGCAGTGGAGTTACATCAACAGACAGCCGTCTGGAATCTATGACAGGAATCACATATTACTGGAAGTCAAATAATGGATATTATACATATGATTCTTCTGCACCGAATACGCCTGGAAGTGCTGTGACTTTATCAGATGCCGATAAAAATGCATTATATGATGTTTACCACAAGGCAGATACGAAAGTTGTTGTTGGAAGAAATGAAACCTATACAGTAAGTGATACAAGTACAGTGAATGGAAAGCAGGAGACTACTTATGAAAATGAGAGTCAGTACGGATTTGCTCTTGTAACGATAAGTAGTGGCGAAACGACAACATATACAATCACTTCTATTCAGGAGGATGTAGAAGAAACTTACACAGTAGGAGATACAGAACTTGCTGGTTTTGATCCGGCGAAGCTTACGCTTGTGACAAAGCAGGTTATCAATATCGTAGAGACACCTGTATATACGACACAGGCTGGGGATAGCTTAACTCTTCGTGCAAAAGTAACAGAAAAGGACAACAGTAAGGCAGCGGCAGGTGCATCTGTAGAACTTAAGATTGTAAATACACAGACGAATGGAGTAGAGACAATCAGTGCAACGACAGATGCCAATGGTGCAGCATCCGCAAAATGGACAGCAGCTACGAGTGGTCTCTACAGCATTCAGGTAAATGTTCTTGCCAAATCCGGTTATACAGCATCGGCAACGAAGGCACAGTATTATAATGCAGGTGGAACGTACGAGACAAACACAACAGAATACCGTCTTGTATTATCCAGTGCAGGAAAGACTTTGACAGGAACCATGACCTATGGTGGAAGTGTTAGTTATGAGCTTCAGGAAAGAGCCATTACCGTTTCCTCAGATGCGGCAAAGGCACAGACTGTTGGGGAGTGGAAGAAGTCAGAAAAGACTAATCTTACTTATACGGTAGAAACAACAGAAAAAGACAGAAAGAAAGTGGATGAAGTTAAACAGCCATTATCAGTGGCAAGCTATAATTTCCGCGTTTATGATGGAGATACGATTGATCCACAGAAAGAACTTGCAGCGGCAGCTTTACAGGTAACAAAAGCAGCAGTAACAATTACACCGGAAATTAAAAATGGTGTAACCCCGTCTAGTGCTTCTGACATTACTTTAAAGGTGGAACCGGAAATTTCGGGAGTGAACCTTAATGATGTTCTTAATGTGAACTGTGGATATTTTACCGATAAAACAGCGACCGGTAAGTTTGATGTTATACTTTCCTACAAGACGGACAGCAATGGTGCGGTAACAGATAAAGTAAAAGCATTCCAGAATAATTACACAGCAGTATTTGAAAGTGCAAGCTTTACTGTAAAACCAGATAGTGCACAGGTGAAGTTTTCCTGTGGAGAAAATGGTACGATTGTTGGACGTTATGCGGATAACTGGTATCCGATGGCATCTGGAAGTAACCAGACCAAAGGAACGAGACTTCGTTTTGCAGTGGCACCAAACAGTGGCTATGGCGTAGCTAAGTGGATTATCAACGGAACGGATTACGCAGTAGATGCAAAGAATCTACCAGAGGGAATGCGTATTTCTGAAGACGGAAAGATCTTAGATGTAGCTTCATTTAATCCGGCATCACAGACCGCATCAACAAATCCAGGTCATACAAAAGACGGCGTTCTTACAGTAGAAGTGAGCTTCAAGAGTACCTCTCATGAGATTACTTACAATGTAGATGGTAAAGGAGGAACCTTAACAGCCGTTAATGAAAATGATAAGAAGATTAATTCTGGAACTAAGATTACACAGGGAAGCAAGGTAACATTTACTGCAGAACCAGAAGAAGGATATATCGTATCTGGCTGGAAAGTAGATGGAAAGACTTACAAATGGCAGGACAAAGACGAGGATTATCTTGGAACAACATTAGTTCTTGAAGATATTTCCAAGGATGAAAATGTAATAGTAAGCTTTAAGAAGAGCACAGCTTCCTACAAAGTAATTACCAGTGTAGCAGATGAAGATGGAAAGACCGATACTTCTCTTGCGAAGGTAACAGCAATCAACGCAGAGACAAAAGAAGCGGTAACAGATCTTACTTCTATTAAAGAAGGAACAACACTTACCTTTACAGCATCTGTAGCAGATAAGACAAATCATATGGTAAAACTGTGGCAGACAAGTAAGGATGGTAAGACCTGGGAAGATGCAGCGTTAAGCGGCGGAAGTAATACATTTACCCTTTACAATATCAGTGAAAATCTGTATATTCGTTCGGTGATTACCATCGCCCAGAAATACAGCTTAAAGTATAAGGTTGTATTAGATGACGGCAAACCTAGTGAGACAATAGTAACAGATAAAAAGATTGCAGAGCTCACAGCGACAAGCAATGGTCAGGAAATTACAAGTGGAGACAGTCATTCTGCGTATATTCCGGTAGAATTTGCCCTCACTTTAAATAATGATTACTATGTCACTGGCTGGAGTAAGAATGTGAAGGCAGGCGAAGATTTATCAGCAGCAAGCCTTGACGCACTTGACAGCAATACAGAAGTCGTTGTTACTATCAAAGAAAAACCGGTTGTGACAATACCATCCGGTATCTCTAATGGAACTCTTACAGTAATCTACAAAGATGCCGCTAACAAAGATATATCGGTATCAAATGGAGATCATGTTCCAAATGGTACACAGCTGCTTGTTACATTAACACCGGAAAAAGGCTATGTCGTTGATGAGGATGCGTTAGGTGCATCAGTAGAAACAGAATATACCGATGAAGATAAATCTGGAAACACAACAGACACGAAGTCTTACAAGGTAGAGAATGTAATAGCTAATGTAACCGTAAAAGGAGCATTTAAAGCACTTGGAACACATAAAGTAACTTATGAACCTGTAATTGCTTCAGGTGAGAGTGCAAACGGAACCTTAACCGCAAAGGCAGATAGAAAGCAGATGGACATTTACAAGATTGACAAGCTTACTACTGGCGAAAAGGTATATGAAGGAAGTACACTGACATTTACGGCAGCACCAGATCAGGATTATTCTGTTCAGGAATGGCGCGTTAACGGTAAGGTCTTGAAAGAAGATGGAATCAAAGTTACAGATTCCACATTAACGATTGCAAATGTCGAAAAAGACTATACAGTAACCGTACAGTTTAAGAAGTCAGGAAGTGACACAACAATCGCTGCCGGAGCAAACGGAAAGATTGTCAGTGCAGTAGCAGGAAAGGTAGATCAGATTGCCAATATTGAAACTGGATTTGTCCTTGCTTCCGGAGCAACGGTAGATATTACAGCACAGCCGGATACTGGATATAAGGTAGGCTGCTGGAAAGTAAATGGAAAGGTTGTTGATGGACAGACAGGCAATACGTATACTTACACAGCTGATGAGAACGGCACAGGAGCCGCAATCACCGTACAGTTCGTACAGATTGATTATGCAGTAAGCTGGAGCGCAGTAAACGGTACAGTGAAAGCAGAGGATACATCAGGTACAGAATATGAAGGCAATAAAGCCGATATACGTGGCGGAAGTAAGGTGACATTTAGTGCAACACCAAAAGAAGCTTATAAAGTAAGCCGCTGGAAAGTAAATGGAAAGGTTGTAGACGGAGAAAATGCAAATACATTTACATTTACTGTTCCAAGTGGTGCAAAAGAGACACCAGAAGTTGCTTCTTATAAAGTAGAGGCAGTTTGTGAGAAAGACCAGTTTACATTAACTTATGCACAGCCTTCTAATGGAACGCTCACAGCAAGGGGAGCGGCAGGCGAAGTTGCAAGTGGCGATAAAGTAAATGGCGATGAAAAATATACATTTACTGTGAAACCGGATGCAGACTATATCGTTGAAAGCTGGAAAGTAGACGGTCAGGTAATTGACAGCCACAGCACTTCCTATGAAGTGACAGTAAAGAAGAATACAGAAGTTTCTGTACGGCTTGTTCCTGCGTCTTATAAAGTAACTTATAAAGTAAACAATGAGCAGGGTAAACTTCTTGTTGGTAAAGATACAGAGGAAAAGACCGATGGAGAAATTTCAGCAGCATATGGAACAAGTATCAAGTTTACTGCAGTATCCAATAAATTCTGTCATATCAAAGGCTGGAAGCTTGATGGAACAGAAGTCACAGATACGACAGAGGGAATAAGCATAAGTGCAGATGGTTCTGAACTGACTCTTTCCGAAGTTAAGAAAGAGCATAGTGTAGAAGCAATATTTGATGCAGCTACAATGTATGAAGTTTCTTACGAAGTTGATGAAACAAGTGAAGGTGTTGCTTCTAATGCAGGAACTCTTAATGCGAAAGCTGGCAACACAGACCTTAAGCTTAAAAAAGATCAGACAACCACAGTAGAAGGTGGAAAAACTCTTACATTTACGGCAGTTCCAGTGAGTGCAGACTTTATGGTAGCAGGCTGGTATGTGAATGGTAAGAAAGTAGAAAATGAACTTTCCAATACGTGTGTCATTGAAAAACTCGACAAGAAAGTACATGTAACTGTACAGTTTACACAGTATAAAGGATACGCACTTCCAGTCAGTGGTGAAGGCTATGCACTTTCTGAGATGAAGAGAACACCAGATGATACAACACCAGACACGGAAATCCGTGAAAATGGAACGCTTTCCTTCAAGGTAGCACCAGATACAGATAATAAATATATCCGTATTGATAAGCTGGTTATTAACGGATATGACTGCCTGGCTGATAAGCTTTCAGAAGGAAAAGAACAGCCAGAGAACTGTACCTTAGTAGAAGTACAAAAGAATGAGGATGGAAGTTATGTGATAACCGTTTCAGGAATCACAGGAGAAATCCAGACAGATATTACTGCCCACAAACATACCTTAAAGAAGGTGGATAAGGTAAATCCAACCTGTACAAAAGCAGGAAATAAGGAATACTGGATCTGTGAGGATGAAAATTGCAAGGAAATGTTCTTAGAAGAAGCAGCTATGAAGGCGGTACAGTGGAAAGATATTTTACTTCCGGCAACAGGTCACAACTATCAGAATGGTATTTGCAAGAACTGTGGAGCTAAAGATCCGACATATGTAGATATTCATCCAGGAACGCCAAAAGTAAAAGCAAAAGCGAAAGGTGATCGAAAGATTAAACTTAGCTGGAGCAAGGCAAAAGATGCACAGGGCTACATAGTATATCGCTATAATGCAAAGACAAGGAAATATGCTGTGATTGCTAATACAAAGAAGACTGCCTATACAGATAAGAAGCGTACGCCGGGAACGGTATACAGATATCTTGTAAAAGCATATGGTGTATCTTTAAATAAAAAAGTAATTTATGGACAGGTATCTAATTGTGCATCTGCTGTTACAAAGCCGCAGACTCCAAAGATTACATCTGTAAAGAAAGCTGGAACGACAAAGGCAGCAATTCAGCTTAAAACAGAACGTAATGTTAAAGGATACCAACTCTATGAGTACATGTGGCAGACGAAGAAGTTTAAACTTGTTGGAAAGATTGAGGGTAAAAAATATTATAAGTATGACAGTAAAAAGAAGAAATTTACCCGCGATAGAAAGTCTAAAGTTGTACAAAATGCAAAGAAAAAGACAATTTCTGTAAAGATCACAACAAACAATGTAAACTTCAAACGTTACAGAAGATATCGTTTCAAAGTACGTTCTTATGTAAAGTATAATGGCAAGCAAATTTTCAGTAAGCTTTCTAAACAAAAGATTGTAATTCGTTAAACAGGAAATATGATCTGCGTTTAAACTAAAAGAGACTTCCCGGAAGGTTCGGATGCCTCCTCCTTCCGGGAAGTCCTTTTTGTCTTTACAAATAGATAAATATGTGGTTTGTGAGAAGCATATTCTTTCTTGACTGCATGGCAAAATCAGCCTATTATAAGAGTTAGAAAAGGCAGATATCTTTTTACTTTTTTTATAAATATATCTGCAGGTGTTGGAGGAAAATGTAGTATGGAAGGCAAAAGACTGACAAGTTATGCGATGGAAGAATTAGAATGTCCAAAGTGCGGGCATAAGCATTCCCTTAAAAAGTATAAGGTTATTAATGTAACAGAGAAGGCAAAATTAAAAGAAGAAATTATGAAGAACAGGCTGTACCAGTTTAGCTGTGAAGAATGTGAGTATATGGCACCGCTTACATATGACAGTTTATATGTGGATAGCCAAAGAAATATTATGATTTACATGGCACCGGTCATGAATGCAGAGATTAAAGCAGAGATTGCGGAGCTTGAACAGGAAAAGGGTATAGATAAACGTCTTGTAGATAATATTAATGATTTAAAAGAAAAGATTATGATTGTCGATAATCATTTAGATGATCGTGTGATTGAGATTATCAAAATCATGTATATTGACCAGATGAAAAAGGAAATGGAAGACGACACACTTTTGAATATTCTTTTTGATTATAATAGAGATAACTATTGTTTTTTAGTCTTTTTCCAGAAAAAAGGAATAGGGAAGATTCCGCTGACAAGAGAGTTTTACCGTCAGGTGGAGGACAAGTACAAAGATGCAATTAAAGAACATTCTATGGACAGCTTTATGAAAGTAGATATGGAATGGGCAGGAAAGATTCTTTTTAAAAACCACAATAAATTTAATTAAAAACAATTGATTAAAAAGAAGTAAAAAGTTCTTGCACTCTACATACTGTTATGGTATAATAAGAACGCTGTTTGAAATAAGATAACTATTGAATATAATTAATTAATGAAACATATATTGGAAGAGGTGAATAAGATGCGCGAGGGAATCCATCCAAATTACTATCAGGCAAAGGTTGTATGTAACTGCGGTAACGAATTCGTTACAGGTTCTACTAAAGAAGACATCCATGTAGAAATTTGTTCTAAATGTCATTCATTCTACACAGGACAGCAGAAAGCTGCTAAGGCTCGTGGACGTATTGACAAGTTCAATCGTAAATATGGCATGAATCAGAATTAATAACCGTAAGGTTTTAAATTAGGCGGCGGTGCAATGTATCACAGAGAATGTTGTGATGTTGTACCGTCGCCTAATTTTGGTTATACCAGATGTGAGATGACACACATCTTGCAGCAAGAATGCGAGGCATTCTTGAAAGGAGGTGCTCTTTGAAAAAGACAAGTATTGGAGGACAGGCAGTAATGGAAGGGGTCATGATGAAGAATCTTGACCGTTATGCAGTTGCTGTTCGGAAACCAGATCATGAAATAGAAGTAATGACGGACGAGTATAAAAGCCTGGGAAGTCGTTATGCGGTTCTTGGCTTACCAATCATACGTGGAGTTGTTAACTTTGGAGAGTCTTTATATATCGGATTAAAAACATTATCCTATTCTTCTTCTTTTTATGAGGAAGAGGATTATGAGCCGGGAAAAGTGGAACAGTTTTTTACAAAAATTTTTGGAGATAAGTTAGAAAGCGTTCTGATGGAAATCACAATGGTCATTTCTGTTATATTGGCGCTTGGAATTTTTATGGTACTTCCATTTTTCCTTACGAATCTGATGAAAGGATTTCTGCCATCTTACAGTATACGTACCCTGATTGAAGGAATCATACGTGTGGCATTATTTCTTATATATATATGGCTCATATCTAAAATGGAAGATATAAAGCGGGTGTTCATGTATCATGGTGCAGAACATAAGACGATTAACTGTCTGGAACACGGTGAAGATCTGACACCGGAAAATATTAAAAAGTATTCGAGGCTTCATAAGCGTTGTGGAACCAGTTTTCTGCTTATTGTTATGATTGTCAGCATTGTCGTATTTATGTTTATTCGTGTGGACAGCTTAGTATGGAAGTTTGTGCTGAGAATCCTTCTCGTTCCGGTTGTGGCAGGTATTTCTTATGAATTTATTCGTCTGGCAGGAAGAAGCGATTCGAAGATTGTGAATACGTTAAGTAAACCAGGATTGTACTTGCAGTATTTTACAACAAGAGAGCCAGATGAGGAAATGATGGAAGTTGCAATTAAGGCAGTAGAAGGCGTTTTTGACTGGAGAGAGTATCTTCGGGCAATGCATAACGGCGAACTGGAGGATTAGCTATGACAATCCGGGAAGTTTTAATAAATATACGAGAACGACTGCAAAATGCAGGGATTGAAGATTTTGAATATGAAAGCTGGGCATTTCTTGACTGGAAACTTCATATCGACAGAGCTGAATTTTATATGAACCCGAATGGGGAGGTAAAGGAAGAACTTTTAGCAGAGTTAGAAAGTGTTCTGAAACAAAGAGAGCAGCGAGTGCCTTTGCAGTATCTTATGGGTGAATGCGAATTTATGGGATATGATTTCTATGTGGATGAACGAGTGCTGATTCCGAGACAGGATACGGAATGTCTGGTGGAACTGGCGGTGGAAGATATTCGGAATAGAAAGACACAGAACCGATGTGAGTCTAATAATACAGCAGATCAGAAAAATGAACAGAAAGTCAAAGTGCTGGATTTATGCACTGGAAGCGGCTGTATCGGCATTTCTGTAGCAAAGCTTTGCCCGGATACCGAAGTGACTCTTGCAGATATTTCTGAGGGGGCGTTATCTGTAGCAAAAAAGAATGCACAGAACCTGGATGCAGGTGTTACCTTAATTAAGGGCAATCTTTTCGAAAATATCGAAGGCAGATTCGATTACATTTTATCGAATCCACCGTATATCCCATCAGAAGTAATTGAAGGCTTGATGCCAGAAGTAAAAGAACACGAACCGCGACTCGCCCTTGATGGCGAAGCAGATGGTCTTAGCTTTTACCGAGAAATTATAAATGAGGCGCCTGATTACCTGAATCCAGATGGACGAATTTATTTTGAAATCGGGGCAGAACAGGGAGAAGACTTAACCCATCTTATGAACGAGAGAGGATTTTCCGAAGTAAAAGTGCATAAAGATCTTGCAGGACTTGACCGAATCGTGACGGGCATATATAGTAGGAAGTAATTGCTATAATAATCTGATTTAAAATAGATATGCAGTTTGGGTAACAGTGAAGTATGATAAAAGATATAACTATTTAAGAACACATAAAAATAAAATCTGGATAGTCATTTAAAGTTTAAGAAAATGTAAATCTGGAACATAGATGGTTATCAAGGTATAAGAAGGCACAGCAATAAACTTGAATGGTTATGAATAAAAGTTATAGTTATAAAAGCGCAAGAAAACAGGAGGAATAAAGATGTTTGATAAATTAGAGGATCTTGTAAAACGTCTCGATGAGGTTATGCAGGAACTTAGTGAACCAGATGTAGTTAGCGACCAGAATCGATTCCGCAATCTGATGAAAGAGCAAAATGAGCTGGCTCCTATCGTAGAAAAATATAAAGAATATAAAGAAGCAAAACAGACAATCGAAGACAGTGTAGAGATGCTTGAGGAAGAACACGATGAGGAAATGCGTGAGCTTCTGAAAGAGGAATTATCTGAAGCAAAGAAGAATGTAGAGCAGTATGAAGAGGAATTAAAGGTTCTCCTTCTTCCAAAAGACCCTAACGATGATAAGAACGTTATCGTTGAGATTCGTGCCGGTGCCGGTGGGGATGAGGCTGCATTATTTGCTGCTGAGATTTATCGTATGTACAAAAACTATGCCGAATCTAAACGTTGGAAAACAGAGTTCATTGATGTGAATGAGAACGGTATCGGAGGATTCAAAGAAGTTTCCTTTATGATTAATGGCCAGGGCGCGTATTCCCGCCTGAAGTACGAGAGTGGAGTTCACCGTGTACAGCGTATCCCTGCAACAGAGTCCGGCGGACGTATCCATACTTCTACAATCACAGTAGCAATCATGCCAGAAGCAGAAGAAGTAGATGTACAGCTTGATATGAACGATTGCCGATTCGATGTATTCCGTGCTTCAGGAAATGGTGGTCAGTGTGTAAATACAACCGACTCCGCTGTTCGATTAACACATATTCCAACAGGTATCGTTATTTCCTGTCAGGATGAGAAATCACAGCTTAAGAACAAAGATAAGGCAATTAAAGTACTTCGTGCCCGTCTGTATGATTTAGAGCAGTCTAAAGCACATGATGCAGAGGCAGAACTTCGTAAGAGCCAGATTGGTACTGGTGACCGTGCAGAGAAGATTCGTACTTACAACTTCCCACAGGGACGTGTAACAGACCACAGAATCAAGTTAACCCTCCATCGTCTCGATGACATTTTAAATGGTGACCTCGATGAAATTATCGACAGCTTAACAGCAGCAGATCAGGCAGCAAAATTAAGCAAATTACAGGAAATGGAGCGTTAAAAATTATGCAGGAGTGGAAGAAAAATATCAGACAGGTTGTTCCTTATGTACCAGGTGAACAGCCCAAAAAAGCAAATGTAATAAAGTTAAACACCAATGAGAATCCTTATCCGCCTTCACCGAGGGTAAAAGAACAGTGTGCAAAAATCTGTACTGAAACAGAAGAACTGCGTCTTTATCCAGATCCGACAGCTGGAATGTTAGTAGAGGCAATCGCAAAATATAAGGGATTAGACAGCAGTCAGGTCTTTGTCGGAGTTGGCTCCGATGATGTACTCGCCATGGCTTTTCTTACATTTTTTAATAGCGAAAAGCCGATATTTTTCCCGGATATCACTTACTCATTCTATGATGTTTGGGCTGATTTATTCAAGATTCCATATGATAAAAAGCCATTAGATGAGAACTTTATGATTAAAAAAGATGACTACTACTGGAAAAACGGTGGAGTCGTATTCCCGAACCCAAACGCACCGACAGGTGTGTTAATGCCACTTGATGAGATTGAGGACATTATCTCTCATAATCAGGATGTTATTGTTATCGTTGATGAAGCCTATGTAGACTTTGGAGGACACAGCGCGCAGGAACTTCTCTCCAAATACGAGAATCTCTTAGTTGTGCAGACATTTTCCAAGTCCCGTTCCATGGCAGGAATGCGTATCGGTTACGCAATGGGTTCTGCAGAATTAATCAAAGCTTTAAATGATGTGAAATATTCCTTCAACTCCTACACAATGAACCGCACGTCCATCCTTCTTGGAACTGCATCCATCGAGGATGATGTGTATTTTAAAGAAACTGTAGAAAAAATTGTAAACACAAGAGAATGGTTCAAAGCAGAGATGAAAAAACTCGGCTTCACCTTCCCGGATTCCAAGGCAAACTTCCTTTTCGCTTCCCATCCGAAAGTACCTGCAAAGGAAATCTTTGAAGCAGCCAGAGAAAAAGATATTTATGTGCGTTACTTTGATAAGCCTCGCATTAATAACTATCTGCGAATCACAATCGGAACAGATGAGGAAATGGAAAAGTTCTTAAAATTCTTAACATCTTTTCTGAAAAGCCAGAAATAAACATGGTATTATGATGAAATATATTGTAAAATATAAGTATTACAATATAAGACAATACAGGGAGGATTACTATGAAAAAGATTCTGTTTGCAGCTTCTGAATGCGTACCTTTTATGAAAACAGGCGGACTCGCAGACGTAGTAGGAGCGGTACCAAAAGAATTTGACAAAAACGAGTGGGATGTGCGTGTTGTAATGCCAAACTACCGGGGAATTCCAGAAGAGTATCGTAATAATTTTGAATATGTTACGCATTTCTATATGGGAGTAGGTCCATATATTCCTAATGTTCATGTAGGTATTATGAAATATGTTTATAATGGCATTACCTATTACTTTATTGATAATTTAGATTACTTTGGAGCGTGGGAGCCATACTCAGATACAAGAACAGACGTTGAAAGATTCACTTTCTTTTGTAAAGCAGTCCTTTCGATACTTCCTGTTATCGATTTCCGTCCGGACCTCATCCACTGTCATGACTGGCAGACAGGGCTGATTCCGGTTTACTTAAAAACAGAGTTTGCAGCTAATCCATTTTTCTGGGGAATTAAGACAATTATGACGATTCATAATCTTCGTTTCCAGGGAGTGTGGGACATCAAAACTATGAGAGGTTTAAGTGGACTGCCAGATGAGCTGTTCACACCGGATAAGTTAGAGTTTAAGAAAGATGCCAATATGTTAAAAGGCGGAATCGTTTACTCTGATTTCATTACAACCGTAAGTAATACTTACGCACAGGAAATCCAGACCGCATACTATGGAGAAGGATTAGACGGACTGTTAAGC
>OGRE01002039.1_pt1 | contig 15394 bp, 15 predicted proteins | sample 1553421 | NCBI WGS metagenome assembly OGRE01 (sample SAMEA2580076, study PRJEB22360) | human gut metagenome | biome: human gut; feature: human-associated habitat; material: faeces | place: Denmark | collected 2008/2010 | reverse complement strand
AAGTCATGCATTGGGGGGCGGGGGGGTAGGGCAGCAGCCGGTCTTCCTGAAACACGGCGCTCGGCTTTTGAAAGCCATGGATTTCGCCAGAATCCGCAGGCAGAAGATTTAATAAGACGGAGAGCAGCGTGGTTTTGCCGCAGCCGGAGCGCCCGGAAACGGCGGTGACTTGGTGCTCCGGAAACTCGGCGGAGAAATTTTTGAGGATTTCCGCTTCACCACGCTTTACGATGAGATTATGCACGCTTGCCATTTAACACGTCCTCCATTTTGAGCTTTTTTAAGACCAACCGCAGCAAAAGCATAAAAAGCTTTTCAAATGCGACGCTGACAGCGACGACGACGACCGTCCACGCAAGCAGCTCGCTTGTCTGCAAAAAGATTTTGGCCTGATAAAACACCGCGCCGATGGAGCCGTCCGGCGTGCCGATGACCTCGGCGGCGATGCCGCTTTTCCAACATAGTCCGAGCGACACGGAGCAGGCGGAGACGAAAAACGGCGCGACGGCGGGCAGGTAGATGTAAAGCAGCTTTTTGCTGACTGAGAGCCTGAAAACCTGCGCCATTTCGAGCAATTCTTCGTCTGCGCTGCGGATGCCCTCTAAGACGTTCATGTAAATGACGGGGAAGACCATCAGCATGGAGATGATGACGGACAAATTTTTTCCGGAAAACCACAGCAGCACCAAAATGATGAACGACGCGACCGGCGTGGCTTTAATGACGGCCGTGATGGGGCGCAGGAGAGTCTCAACGATCCAAAACCGCGAGGCGACCCACCCGAGCACTGTGCCGAGCGTGAGCGCGGTGAAAAATCCGCCTAAAATGCGCGCAGCGGAATACCACACGGTCTTTAAAAAATCGGGGTCGAAAAGGACCGTGAACAGCGTTTGTACGACCTTTACGGGCGAGACGAGCACGAGCTCAGAGCCGACGCAGAGGCTGACGACATGCCACACCAATAGCCAAAAAGCCACAGCGCATGTGGCGGCTATGGCTTTCTGTTTCTTTGTTTTCACTTTTTTCTGCTTTGCGGGGTTATTCCGTATAGTAGAAAGCGTCATCGGGCAGCGTTCCTCCAACAGACTTCGGGTCGGCGTCAAAGAGCACCTGTAAATAGCCGGAGGCCTTCTCCTTCATCTCTTCACCCTTGATGAAATGGATGTTGCAGCCGGGCAGAGCCTTTAAAGCAATGGGCTCCTTCGGTACGATCTCATACTGTGCGATGAGCTTTGCAGCGTCTTCCGCATTCGTCTCAGTATAGTTGATGGAAGCTTCGTATTCCTCGAGGAACTTTTCAACGGCGGCGGGATTTTCCTCCAGCACATCGGTGCGGATGATCGTGACGCCGGTGACGAGCGTACTGCCGTTATCGAGCTTATCCCACTCATCGGTGAGGCTGAGCGCGATGCGGAGCTTGTCGTTCTGCATCATAGCGGTGGTGACGAACGGCTGCGGCAGCACAGCGATGGCGTCATCGGTCTCGGCAAGCGCTGCGGCGACCTCGGTTGCTTCGGATTTATACTCAATGGTCACGTCGGTCTCGGGATCGATGCCGTTTTCGCGCAGAATGTAGTTGAGCGCAAACTCCGGCGTGGTGCCTTTGCCGGTGGAATAGATTGTCTTGCCTTTGAGGTCTTCAACGGATTGGATGCTTTCGCCGGTCTCAACGACGTAGAGCACGCCGAGCGTGTTGATGTCGAGGAGCTTGATGCCGCCTTCGGTCTTATTGTACAGCACGGAAGCGAGGTTGCACGGTACGTTTGCAATGTCAATCGTCTTATTCGCGATGCCGGCGGTAATTTCGTCTGCGGTGCCGTACATCGTGACGTTGTAGGTGTTTGCGGTCTCGCCGTTTTCGGCGTCCTGCATCAGCTTGACCATGCCCATGGTAGTCGGGCCCTTGAGGGAAGCGACTTCATAAGTGGCGGGGGTGAATGCCTCCGGCGCTTCGGTGGGTTCGGCGGTCGGTTCAGCCGTAGGCTCGGCGGTGGGCTCTGCCGTGGCTTCAGCGCTGCTTTCGGAAGATGTGCTCTCGGAGGAGGCGGCACCGCTCTGGCCGCAGGCTGCAAATACCGTCATGCACAGCAGCATGGCGAGCAAAACAGCGGTTATTTTCTTCATTTGAAACGGTCCTTTCTTTTGCGGCATTCCGCCGCGGAAATCGTTCGGGAGTTTGTCTCGGCGAACAGTATTATCGTAGCACAAAAGGGCGCGCATTGTCAACGAATTGTCAATTTTCTGCGCGATTTTTCTTTTGAAAGCGGAAGGGAGTTTGTGTGGCGGTTTCACACACGAAAGCAAAATTTGAAAACTTCCCGTCGTCGGGAATAAAAAGGGTGCCCGACGCGAAAAATATGCGAAAAAATAGAAGAAAACAGGTTGACGAACGGAACCTTCTGTGCTATAATCATCAGTGTCGCAGAATATGCGGGTGTAGTTCAATGGCTAGAATCCCAGCCTTCCAAGCTGGTCGTGTGGGTTCGATTCCCATCACCCGCTCCAACCCGCAGAAAAGGGACGATTGCCTTGGGCGGCATAAAGAGATATGCGCCAATAGCTCAGCTGGATAGAGCAACTGCCTTCTAAGCAGTAGGTCAGGGGTTCGAGTCCCTTTTGGCGCGCCATATGGTGGATGTAGCTTAGTTGGCTAAAGCGCCAGATTGTGGCTCTGGAGACCGTGGGTTCAAGTCCCATCATTCACCCCATATTTTTTCCTTAATGTATGCGCACAGCTTTACTGTGCGCATCGATTAAGGAAAAATAGCGTAGTATAACTGCGCTGTTCCTCCTTAAAGGTTTTAGTTTTACTCAAGCACAGGTTACCTTTTCCTCCGGTTGAGCGCCGCTGCTAACCATTTCGGTTCAAGCAGTAGAGGTTGCTACCGGGTCTTAAACGCAGATGTGTCATCTTACCCACCTCGCAGGGTAGCAGCGGTTGAGCGCTGGCTCGCTCGCGCGGGATGCGGTCGTGGCATAGCTGTTCTTTGAGGCTTTGTATTCTTACCTGTGTGGCTATTCAATTTTTTGTGCCGTTCTTTTCGGATGTCCGAAATTCACGGCATGAAAAAAGGCAAGGTTTGCGATACAACAAAAATCGACAAAAGCCTTGCACTCAAAAAACAGATGTGTTATGATTACTCATAAGGACATCTGAGATATTCAGAGTTCTCAAATGCTTCCGTGATATTCGTGTATCACTTGAGCAGGCCGCGCTGAAGTTGGTTTCTTCAGAAAAGGCCAGTTGGATTCTGCTTAAAGGGGAATCCTCATATGTATTGTATTCCTCTTTTTGTGTTGTGTCAAGGTGTTTGACACATTTTATTCATTTTTGTCCGTCTATTTCGCATGAAAGCCTGAGTTCTTTTCAGAACTCGGGCTTTTTGCTTATGCGCTTTCCCTCACTTCGAGCAAACGCCTCATTTGCTTCTCTAAATATTTGAAATCCGGCTTCACATAAGTTTTCAGTGTAAATCCCGGATCTGAATGCCCTATAATCATCGCCAAGCTCTTTGCATCCACACCGGCCTCAATCATCCGGGTCGCAAAAGTATGCCGCAGCACATGCGGCGTCACATGGCGAATAGACGCTGCCTTTGTAACCTTGTTGCAAATGTGCCTGAAATGCGATTTACAAACCGGGCGTCCATCCCCAACTCCAAATATGTACTCCTGCGGGTCCGGCGTCGTTCTGGCCGCGAGGATTTTCAGCATGGAGGCTGCCTCCGGAAGCAACGGCACGCACCGAATACCGCTTTCCGTCTTACTTTCTCGAACCAAAATCAAGTTATCTTTTTTGTTCCAGTCACGCCATCTAAGCAATCGCAATTCGTCAAGTCTCAGCCCCGTAAGCAGAAATATCCGCAGCGAAAAATCATCTGGAACCGATAAAATACCAAGCTGCGATTCAAAGGCGGATTGTTCCTCCTTTGTCATCGGCGTAACAATTTTTACTCTGGCTCCTTTCGGAACCTGTGCCTCCGCGATTGGATTAACCACACATTTTCCAGCCTTCTTTGCTGTCTTATACACTTGATTCATCAGTATTCTCATGTGCCGAAGTGTAGATTTTGCGTATTTGCTACTCAGCTCAAGCAGGATCTTTTCAAACTCCAATGTCGTAAGACCACTAAGCGGCCTAGAAACGATGTCGGGATATTCTTGAAAAAGCCTACGTCGGGCATCCTGATATATTTTCAGCGTATTTTCTTTCAATGACGCCCGCGCATAGTTGTTCAGCCAAAAATCCGTCCATTCACCAATGGTTATCGTCTCCAACATCTTTTCCATTAAGAACGCCTCCATACTTTTATTTCTTTCGGCAGATCCTTTATCCGGCGCGATTTTATTATCACCTCCGGTTACAAGCTGAAACAAAAAGGGATTACTCAAACTTGAGTAATCCCTTCGCTATAAAATAAATCTCAAATAGGCGCCGAATGCTGCCTTCTAATTTCATTATATGTTCCTGAGCGAGCGCGAAAAAGAGGCGTGGAAATCATTCACGATATACACTGCATTTTACTGTCAGCCTTGCTTTACAGCTCATTGACATCATCCCAGAGATTTTGCAGCCAGAAAAGAAAAAAACTTTTCTAAAACCTCTTGACTTTTGGTGTCTAATAGACTATAATATAATCAATAGGAACCCAATAGATTCCAACAAAAACGAGAGGAGCTATTCAACATGACAAATGCAATTAAAGACGGGTGGCACACCATTCAGGGGTACAGAGTTTACGTTGAAAATGGATTCATATTGAGAGGCATGAAGTTGGATTATAACGGCAGCTTAGTACCTGCTTGGCCTTACAGAGCTTGCAGGAATGGCGGCTGGGATAACTGCACGGGGCTGTCAGTATCGGCCTTTTCAGCCGGTGCGCGCCGTGGATCAATAACTTTAATGTGAAGGAGGTTTTTTATGACCTATGCAGAGATGTCCGAAATTATTCGATCTGCTGACGAGATGAATGCAGAACTCTTTGTGAACCGCTGGCTGTTGATGCCGGTAACAGAGGACATCAAAGGCTTTGTTCCAAATGATCTTGATGCTGGAAAAAATGTTTTGATGCAACTGCATGCAAGGCTTACTCGGTCTATAGCCGAAATTCGAGCTGAGAGCCGGTTAACACAGAGAGAATTTTCAAACCGCTTTATCGTGCCTCTTAACACGATAAAAGGGTGGGAGAGCCGAAGCGCGTGTCCCATCTATTTACGCCTGCTTATCGCGCAGGAGCTCGGACAAATTGATTTAGAGGATGTTTTTGGAATTGCTTGATAAAAAAGCCCTCTGTGCTTCTCTGCGCAGAGGGCTTTTACTGTATCCGGCTGTTACTTCTCCGGTTTCACCGGTACAATGACCGTCCCAATTTCTCCTTGTTCAGCATGAATGACCATTGGAGCTGTCCATTTCAGCTTCAGCCGTCTTTCCCCTTTAGAGCCGTACCAGTAGTGGTGCCAATGGCCGCGGCGAAGATGCGCCCGCCGTGGGGTTCCCGCTCCACCTCTATTTCCGGCTGATCCGGCTGCACCTTCAGCACTTTCGGAGGATTGCCGCGCCTTGCGGAGCGCAGCGCCAATGTAAACGCCCACATCGTTTGGCTTGATCTCTTTGTACTGATCCCGGACAATACGAGGCGTTCCGGAAGAGGGTTCCTTTTCTTGAGTTGGCGTTGCACTTTTAGTCGGCGTTGTACTTTTCGGCGTCACATCCGCATTTTCCGCCAGCAAATAGAGCACAAGCTGCAAAGGTTCCAAGACGAGATTTGCAGTGCTCGGTAAGTGGACTGGCAGGTTGAGATGCTGCTGTATGGTCTGCATCGTATCGGCCTTGCAGTCTTTAAGCGTTTTGCCCGGCGCAAGGTGCAGCACACAAGGTATGGATTTTTTTCCGTCTGCCAGTAGCCACTGGATGCGAAGCTCGCTTGTCTGTGTGTTAAAGTCATATTCTATCCACACCCAAAAGCCGTCGTATTTGTCCCCAAGCGGAGAAATTGGCGTCTGAATGTAGATGCACGGATATGGCAGATTAAAAAGGAGATCCGTCGGCAAGGTATCCGTATCCTTGATGTCGGCTGCCTGCTCAACCAAGGCAGCGGCTAAGTCGCGGTCGAAGGAGTAGATGACTTTGTTTCGCCTCCACATCCAGCAGGCCGTAAGCTCCGCCGCCACAGCGGACGCATCCATCGGCGAATAGCGTGCCGCCGCCAGCAAGTACGACGCTGCAACGCCGATCGGCAGCTCACAGTAATCCGGCCACTCAATCGTTCCTCGTTTTTTCAGGTTTTGCAACGCGTCCAGCTTGTCGTAAACGCCGAGCATAGTCTGCTTCCAGTGCTTTACCCGCTGCAGCGGCGCTGGTGTTATATCCTTTTTCATGTTATTTTCCTCTTTTTGGTTTGAATTGCCGTCCGCATGGAATTCTATACGTTTCCGCGCTGACTCTCCAGCGATATTTTCTCCTTAGAACAAGTGCTTGTGATTTCAAAAATGCAAGCAAGACAGAAATACATTTAATACCTTAACGGAATTTTGGACATCATAATATCCGCCTTTGTAAGTTGATCGAATTTTTTACGTGACAGCATAAAAGCCCCATCTTTTGCCCTAGTCCCATTCATCGTTGGAGAAACGCGAATACTTTTGAGAACACTTGGTTCAAGACAAACATCTATATATGGAACCATGACTCCGTTGCGATTAAAGAAATTCAGTTCCTCCTTTTTGGAATCATCTGCTGCAGTAAGTGCAATAAGCGTTATACGGAATTCATTCTCAACCTCGAAATATTTCTGCTTAAAGAAATGTCCCAGAAGGTACAACCTATATTGAAGTATTTCTAACATTTTCCTCTCCGGGATGGGGGGCTCTTTGTCGATTCCTCTTTTATGCAGCTCAAAAAACAAGCAGGTTGCTTCCCTGAGAATTTCGAGTTGCTTTTCTTTTGAGTATACGACTTTTCCCATATTCACATGATACTTTCCATTATTTACGAGGGAAGAAAAAAGAGAATTCCCACTAAATCCTAAGCTATATCCTTGAATTGAATTCCCACGGGTATAATAATTCCAAAGACATAAACTGTCTGGATCAGTTGAAAAAGAACATTGGTATACCAATCTGATTTCCTCAAAACGACTTTTCATTTCCATACAAGCTCCGACAAAGCCCTGCTCATACGCTTCATATCCCTCACAGATTGTCTTAGAATTTTCAAGACACAAGTCAAATATGTATTTGCCTTCACTTGTATCATTCAAGTAATTTCTATCTGTGAATCGCAGCTTTCCATCATTCATAATGGACAAAAAGGCATCCGGACTGGTGTAATGAAAAACCGCACATGGACCAGAAGGCAAATAATCCGTCAAATCAAAATTGTTTCCCGCTCTTTCAAGGTCAATCCAATGCTTAAAACTATCCGCTTGCATATTTCCATTTCCCCTTTCGTGAAACAACTAAAGTCCTTTGTCTCTTCCCTTTTTTCGGCGTCGCTCTACCCTGGCAATCTGCTTTTCCCATGTCTTTTCCGCCTCACAGCGGAGGAAATCACGGAGCGGTTCGATCTCCTGAAAGCTGTCCCATGCTTCAAGCGCTTCATAATATGCCCTGCGATTTTCCTCATGGATGATGACTGGTGGGTGATTATGCAGCACAAGGAAATAGTTCATAGCCAGCCGCCCGGTTCTGCCGTTCCCATCCGCAAACGGATGGATATTCTCAAACTTGGCATGGAAGTACGCCGCAGCCGTCATCGCATTCTTATCGGGAATATCCGAGAGTTCCGAAAGCAGCTCGTTCATTTCTTCCGCAACGTCCTCTGCCGAAGCGCCGATTTCCTCGCGGCCCGTCACGTAATCGTGTAGCTTGTAGGTTCCCGGCCTTTCGCCGAGCTGGTATCGCCGGGTATCGTAGGTGTTCTGCGTCAGTTTCTTCTGAAATTCGCAGATCAGCCTTGCATCCAGCGGACGCCTTGCGCCGAACGACGCCAGAAACAGCTCGTTTGCCTCCTTTGCGTTACGGATCTCAAAAAGAGTGCGGAGATCACCCGTATAGGAGGTTACGCCGTCATGTTCAAAAATTTCTCTGGTATCGTGATAGGTAATCCTGTCATTCTCAATTTTGCCCGAATGATAGGCAAACGTGATGCTGTGGCCGTTCAGGGCTTCAGCAAGCTCCGCATCATTTTTGATGTTCTTTTGCTGCCAAAGCGCTACGGCTTTTTCATACTGTGTCATAACATGAACCTCCTTTGTGTGCTTATTATAGCATAACCGGCAGCTTCCTGAAAAGACAAAAACCGGAACTCAGTTCCGGTTTTCCCATTTCCTGACTAGGTTATAAAACGTGCTTCGCTTTACTCCCAGCTCCCCGGCAGCTTTCACCGCAGTCATGCGTCTTTCCCTCCACCGCGCATACACAGCTTTCCAGTTTGCCGGATAGCCGATCTCCGGCCTGCCGAGGGACTTGCCCTTTTTCTTTGCGGCCGCAATCCCCTCTGCCTGCCGCTCCTTGATCTCCCTCCGCTCCTGTTCGGCAATGCTGGCCAGCACCTCGATCAGCACGTTATTGACCATGTCCATAATCCATTCCTGCCCTTCCTGCAGGCTGACCATCGTCGTCGGGATGTCCATCACCATGACGCGAATGTGCTGCGCGCGGAAGTATTCCAGTTCCCGTCGGATATGCTGCTTATTGCGGCTCAGCCGGTCTAGGGATTTTACCACCAGCGTATCCTCGCTGCGCAGGAGCTGATTCCGCAGCGCCTGATAACCGGGGCGTTCCAGCGTCGCCCCGCTGGCCTTATCCACAATGATCTCCCTGTCTGATAACCCTATGCTGCGGAACGCTTCAAGCTGACGGTCTAAATTCTGCTCCTTGCTGGATACTCTCGCATATCCCCATGTCTTACTGCCCATAATTCCCTCCAAAGTGTCTAAAAAGGTTCAAATGTTTTTGCACATGTCCGGAAATTAACTTTTACACCTTTCTGGACATTTTTGTTAATAAAAAAACAGTGTGCAAAAAGGTACACCTTTTTGCACACTGAAATGTTCAGAACCGGAACTCAGTTCCGCTTTTCTGCTCTTTAAGGATATGTAATCAACTTTCTTTATCGTCTTTCTTCTCGCGGTATTCAGGTAGCTGTGCAGCTTCCTCGACAACATCTCCGACAAGCTGGGCAAAATCAGCCGCGTTCTGCGAGGTAATAACAGGCTTTCCTGTTTCTGCCTCCAATGCTTTTCTGGCTACGCCGGCAACATTTCCACCTCGCCGGGCTACAGCCTGATTTTCAGCAAATCCTTCCGGCTTCTCTGCTTGAGATATATCTCTGGTCGAAGCCTCCGCAAGCATCGTAAGCACAAGTTCCAGATCGCTCATGTTGTCGCGGAGATTTTCTTTCTTCAATCCTTTCAGTCTTTTGTACTGACGTGTCGTCATTCCCGACCATGCGCGGGAAATCTCATCCGTGAGAATCGCAAACTCCTTGCCTTTCTCCAACCCGCGTTTTTTCCATTCATCCGTCAATTCATTTCGGATGCGGATTGCCAGAACACGCTGGTGCACCCATTCCTCGGAATAGCCCTTTTTCAAATAGGTTTCCAGTGCCCGGTCAATGGCCTGCTCCGGATCAATCGTTTCTTCGATACGCTCACGACCTACCTCTGCAAGCCACAGCTTAAACGGTTCAGCCTTTGGAGACGGAATGGACTGGATGATGCGCAGAAGCTGCTCTGTTGTTGCGACATCTGTCAATCGTTTTTTTCCATCAGTGGCGGTCATTTTCAACTGCTGACAATTTGTCAGCAGTTGATCCGCTCCCTCTTCTTTTAAACGCTGCTTTAATTTCGCCCAATAGTTGCTTGCTCCGCGCTGTGTTTTCTGTTCAGTCAAAACCGCAACAACGTCCACAACGGAGAAATACCATTCTTCGGTTTCTTCATCCCACACAGTCCGTATCGTCTTGTTTTCAAAAAGCTGCAATTTATCATTGTCCATATATTCTTTTCCCTTCTACGATTGATTCCCATGAAAACCGGAACCGAATTCCGGTTTTCTACCCGAACCGCCGGTGTTCCGCTCCTTTGTCGTCCTTATGACCGATCCGCAGATACTCCGGGATCTGCTTTGCCGCATCTTCCGCCGAAGCAAAAAGACGGCTTTCATGCACCCGGATTGCACTTGAATAGTCAAACCGGATGGTGTACAGATTCCCGGATATGTGGATCACCTGTCCCATCCGTATGTCCCGACGGCTCTCAAGGATATAGACCGTATCTCCGACTGCGTACTTTTTCATCTCTCCATGCCTCCTGATCCAAAGCGGAACCGGGTTCCGGTTTGGCCCGCAATCCCGTTACACCTATTTTTCTCTGGAACTGTGTTTCAGCTTTCCTCTTTCCGGGGCGTTCTGCCTTTTCAGGCCCTCCAGCCTTTTCTGCTCTGCCTGCATCTGCTGACTAAGCTCTAGCTTTTCCCGCACTGAGGTCGTATCCTGCATTTTTCGATTCAAACCTGCCAGCCGCTTTTCCGTTTCTCGGATCTCCCTTTTCGGAAGATTCTGCGCCCTGATCTTTTCAAGCTCTTCCGCAATCATGTTCTGCCGGGAATACACGAAATCCACGGCCATCCCGGAGGCATCCTTTACCGGAACGCTTTCGGCCAGCTCCGAGAGCGTCCGCCGGGAAAGCTGCGGCAGTTCAAAAGCAATGTCCTTTTGCTCGATCAGATCGAGGAAATCCGTGATCAGCATGTCCTTTTTCGCGCTGATCGACGCCGTACCGCTCAGCCGCGCAAACAGCGCGATGTTGTTGTCGTAGTTTGGCGCAAGGCGGACTGCTTCACCGGTATCCGGGTCGCGCAGTATCCCGAAGTTCCCGGAGTGCCGGTCTACATTGCGGCAGATTGCATCCACGTACAGGAGCTTCACATAGTCGTCCGCAAAGTGCTGTCCGAACGCTTGCAGCTTTTCGTAGCAATACACGTAATCGTCATAACGATCGCCTATAAAGCCAACCGCCGGGTCAAAGTTATATCTGCCGTTTTCCGTGAAATCCTTTGACTTCACCCCGGTAGACGTCAAGTAATACGCCGTGCCGGCATACCCGAGCTGCTCGGTCACAGCCGCGATGAACAGCTCGGCGAATTGCTCGGATTCGTCTCCGCGCTTATACATCCACCACGCGCCGTTCTCAAAGCGCCAGCACTTTTCAAAGCTGCCGACATTAGTCAGCTCCGGAGAGGAGGACGGATGCCGCCAGCGCCCATCCGAGAAGGCGTCCAGCTTTCCCTCTAACGCAACATCCGCGAACAGGTTCTCCTTGAACCGGACGTCCTCATACGTTTCTGAGGAACCCTCCCGCCGAATCCAAAAATTATCCGTGATTGTGACGGCAGAAGCGCGCAGTGCAATTTCCGCATCCTCGGCATCGCCCAGCCGGTACAGCCTCCGAAGCAGCCGTGAATTCGGTCTATGCCGGTCTACGGCACGCAGCTCAAGCCACCCCTGTAAATCCTGTGTCCGCTTGAGATAATACGGCAGACGGGCGTCGTCGCAATCCTGTAGCAAATCGTTCCGGATCACCGCGATAGCACGATCACCGGACATCAGCTCACCGTTCAAATTCAGCATGATTTCTCCTCCTTGCTCCAGAATTTATTGACCGTCGCCCATGTATATCCGGTAGCCCGGACCGCCTCATTCCGCGTCGCCTGCGGATGCGCGGCCTGATAGGCCCGGATGATGCTCTCCGCTTCGCCGCGCCGGTGGACTGGCTTCGCATTTTCGGAACCGGGTTCCGTTTTTCCCACTGTCGGCTCGGAAACGGAACTCGGTTCCGCTTCTTTCGCTTTTGTCTCCGCACCGGCAGCTTTTCCCGCCCCGGTATCCATCTGCGCGCGCAGGCACGCGGCAAGTTCTTTGTGCGTCTTGCCTTTTAGCTCCGCCCCATCTAAACCTGCTTCCATGCAGCGCCGCAGCAGACGCATCATCTTCCAGCTCAGCGACGGATCCGCGTACTGCTTTACATCGACGCGGCTTTCAATGCCGAGCAGAATTTCCTTCGCCTGTTCCTTGCTCAGTCCATCCGGCAGGTATCCCATGAACTTCGCCAGCGGACGGATCATCGCCCAACGTTTTTTCTTCATCTTGCCCGGCAGGAACGACGGGTCGGCGTACTGGGAAACATCTATACCGATCAGCAGCCCTTTGCGGATCTCGTCGAGCTGCGGTGTCGTGAAGCCCTTGTTCCAGTACGGGGTAATGTCCATGCCGCACTCCGCCCAGCGCTTTTTCTCCTTTTCGGCTGCTCTGGCCGCTCTTTTCCTGCGTTTCCGCGCGCTGCTGTTCTTTTTCTTCGGCTCCGGCACCGGGAGCATGGCCCGATCCGAAACTGCCTGCAAAACAGATTCGAGCTTCTCCGCCTCTGCATCGTCCACCTCTCCGAGACGCTGAACCTGCACGATGCAGATTCCGTACTGCGTCCGCACAACGGCCCAATCCTGCACATTGACCTGCATGTTTTCCGGGATACGCCAGATATATTCCCTGCCGCCCTTCCGATGCGCGGCATAGATCACGTTTACCATTCTGTTTTTCCCTCCCGCTCAGGCTCTATGGTTTTATGATACCCGATGCGCCCGAACATTTCAAGTATTTTGCGCGCCCTGCCGGGCGCTGAGAATTTGCTGGACAGAGCGGAAGGGGGCGGCGCGCCCGGCTGCTTCTCCGGCGGCGCACACGTATTCCCTCCGTGTCTGTTGAAAAATGCGCGCACCTTCCCCCGGAGCACTCCATTTTCCACAAGCCCGCATATCCGTTCTTTCCTCCTACACATAGCTTTCAGGAAATATTTTATCCCTATTACGCCCTTGTTCAGCAAGTTCTTTATTATACCCTTGAGCTTCGTTAAAGGGGTGACAGACTTACCAACTCCAAATGAAATACGGGCAGCAAAATGTGCTGTCTCCTGCGCGGCAGCTTGCAGAACAAGGCGGCAGAAGATAATCCTGCACCGCGCATTCATGCGGATGCGGCTTATCGCATATCGGTTCCAACCCCGTCCGCCTCCAAACGGACGGCCCGCATATGCTTTATCGATCCATCCGCCGGCGGCGAGCCTGCGCGTTATGCGCGATACCGTAGAACGGCTGATATTCAGCTCCGCAGCGATCTCCTGACGGCTGACCCTATAGCCCCTGCTCCCGCATCTGCGGCGTATGTACATATAGACCTGTAGTTCTCTGCCCTTGAGCTGATCTACGTCGTCAGTAAATGTATTCGCCTCATGCGGCAGCTCCTGCGGAACGACGATCTTGTAAATGTTGCTCTGCTGACGCCCGTTTTCATCGTACCGGGGAATGATCTCCACGAAGGCTTTCCGCACAAGCTCCTGCGACGCACGCTGCACTGTACGTTCAGAAAGCCCCATTTCCTGCGCCATGTGCGGCACAGACCAGAAAGAGCTGTTTGTTTTCCCGTTGGCTTTGGCCTGCAAGAAATTAAAAAGTTTTAAAGCTCGTACCGAAAGCATTGACAAACTAAGATCGGAGGATATATAATATTTCATATAGGTATTCCTTTCTTATTTATAGGGAAGGACACGAAGCGTCTGAGCAGTTGCAGTGCTCAGGCGCTTTCCTTTTTATGGCGTAAGTAACAACATCATTTATTCTGCTGTGGATTCTGCGTCAGCTTCCGGCTCCGACGTCACCTCCGGCACTGGGGTTGCCTCCGGTACTGGTTCAGGCGTCGGCTCAGGCGTTGGCGTCGCAGTCTGCGCAAGATACTGCTGCGGGATATAGCAGGCCGTTCCATCCGGCAGCGTCACGTAGTAGAAATCGCCGCAGATGCCGGATACTACCGCGTTGCTGCCGGTTTCCAGCGTTCCCGCTGGTTCGCTCTCTGCTTCCGGCAGCGTGAAATACGGCGCAGCTTCAACCGTGTAGGCGTCAAAAGCTGTAACCGGGCTTACGACATACACGACCGGTTCCGGCGTAGCCTCCGGCTCCTGTACTTCTTCATTTTTCTGCGTATTCAGGCTTTCCTGCATCTCCGCGATCGCTTCCGCCTGCGCGGCAAGCTGTGTTTCATGCCCGTTGATCCGGACATAGGCGAAGATCACCATCCCAAATAAGACCGCGAGAACTGCGGACAAAAGGATCACAAGTTTTCTGGCTGTCATGTAAATTCCTCCTTAAGCATTTGTAAGCAGATATTTTTGCAGCGCGTCTGTCCCGATGTACGGCTCGGGATCGACGCGCGTTCCATTTAAATACAATTCAAAGTGCAGGTGCGGGCCGGACGAGTTGCCGGTATTACCGACATAGCCGATCAGCTCGCCCTGTCGCACATACTGTCCTTCGCGCACGGCGACACGGCTCATGTGCGCGTACAGCGTGTCGTGGAGGCTTGAATGGTTGATCTTAACATAGTAGCCCCAGCTATACCCCCACGAATCATAGTCGTTCGCGATAATCACCTCGCCGTCCGCCGCCGCATAGATCGGCGTACCCTCCGGCATGCCGATGTCCAGCCCCTTATGCGGCTCACCGCTGTACATGCCGCCGAAGTGCTGGGTGATACTGTCCTGCCCGGCGTCCCCGAGCGGCCAGCACAATCCGGCGGCGTTCAAGGCACCGGAGAAATCTGGCGTCGATGTAACCGTCCCAAACTCGTAGCAGCGCAAAAACTGCTCGATGTAGTTCGGATTGCCGTAAACTCCGCCTTGTCCCATTTTATCGGAAAACGCCTGCGCGCACTCGACAGACCAGATCCCGCCATAATACGTGTCACAGAAATCTATAAAGCCATCGCCCATGTTGTATGCCTGCAACGCCTTGAACAGCCCGTTCCGATCTGCTGGCGAAGCGCATTTTGCTTTTTTAACCTTGAGTGAGAAACAATAAACCCCGATCTCGATGCTGTACTCCGGATCCGTGATCCCATCCGGCTGCTTCACCGCAAGGCCGGATTCAGAACATGCAAACGGATCACCGGGGTTTTCGAGGATACCGGTTTCCGCCATACACAACGCGAGAAGAACTTCGACATATTCCGGAATTCCAAATTTCGCGGCCCATTTCTGCACCGAGGGGCGGTAGGATTCTACCCGTTCATTCAGGTTTACAGCCCGACCGTAGCCAGTGCTCGTCATAACACCGGCAAGCATCATGTAAAGCGTCAGTGTAATACCGGCAATCGCAAAAGCAAACTTCGTCCATCCCTTCGGCTGTGCCTTTTCCCCGAAGCTCTCCGCTGCTTCCTGCGCGGTCTGCGCCGCCCGGGCCATATCGGCCGCCTGCAGCGGAGACGCTCTCGATGCGGCCGCGGCGCTCTCCTGCATCATCTTGACCGGACCGACCGCGGCCTTTTTCGCTGCCTCCGCAGCGGCCT
>OGRE01002029.1_pt1 | contig 15454 bp, 11 predicted proteins | sample 1553421 | NCBI WGS metagenome assembly OGRE01 (sample SAMEA2580076, study PRJEB22360) | human gut metagenome | biome: human gut; feature: human-associated habitat; material: faeces | place: Denmark | collected 2008/2010 | reverse complement strand
AGATATCTAATCCATTTCGGAATAAATATCTTCTGCTTTTAAGTTAATGACATTGTGATTTTATTGGGCTTCTTGGATGGAAGTGTAGAATTTACACCTTATTTACACCTTTGGAAGATTGGATCGGTATAGTTAGAATAGGAAGGCGTGAGATGAATCTTACGTCTTTTTTCTTGGAGTTTATGTAAGCATATATTACTTGAAAAATCAAATAATATATGATAAATTATAAATGTGACGTAAAAAGAGTCACGATTATAAAAAGGTGATTAATATGAAAGAATTTTTGGAAAAAACATTACGGCAAAATGTAATAATGACGGAGAATAAAGAGGTGTATAAAAAGCTCCCGTTAGCATATCGTGGAAGATATGATATTTTTACGGTAGAGACGAATGGTGTATTATGGATGGCTATTCATCCCAAAGATAATGTCGGACTTGTTATGTTACGTAGAGACAGAGCTGGCGTGGAAAAAATGACAGGATTAAATTGTGCAATATTTCTTGATCGAACAACATTTTATATAAAAGAAAAGATGATGGAAGAAGGAATTCCTTTTGTAATAGAAGGAAAGCAGGTATTTCTTCCATTTATTGGATATTTGTTGAGTAAGGAAAATGAAAGAGAATTGGCACCAGTTTATCTGATTTCATTTTTGACGCAAAAAATGCTTCTGATGGCTATTTATGAACGATGGAATGAAGTGAAAGTATCTAATGCAGCAAAACGAATAGGAGTGTCAACAAAATCTGCAAGCCGGTGTTTTGATGAACTGGAATATTTAAATATTGATGTGTTGGGCATGAAAGGTAAATCAAGAGTAATAAATATTCCGAATGACCGAAAACAAGTATGGCAGCAAATTGAAAATGTATTAAGAAATCCGGTGATTCGAAGATTTGTTCTGAGAGAAGATATGAAACTAGAAAAGAAAGCAGGTATTTCTGCTTTGTGTGAGTATTCTCTTTTGTCAGATAATGTTTATCCTACTTATGCAGTAACAAAGAAAGAGTTGAAAGATAGTGCAGTGAAAGTGGAAAAACAAGTGAGTGAATTGGAAGAAATTGGCTGTGTTGTTTTGGAACTGGGATATTTTATTGATTTTTTAGAAAAAGGATTTCAAGATCCTTTGAGCGTAGTATTGTCACTTACAGGAGAAGAGCAAGAAGAGGAACGGGTAGATATTTCTATTAATGAGATGTTGGAGGAATATGTATGGTCAAAGGATTAGATACATTTCAGAAGTACTTTGCAGATTATGAAGAACAGTATGTTTTAATAGGTGGCGCAGCCTGTGATATTCTATTTGAAAGCAATGAAGTAAATTTCAGGGCTACAAGAGATCTGGATATGGTTTTGATTGTTGAAGCACTAACTCCGGAGTTTGGAGAAAAATTTTGGGAGTTTATCGTTGATGGAAAATATAGAAACAAAGCGACAAACGGTAGCAATCCTCAATTTTATAGGTTTGATAAAGCAGAAGACGATGAATTTCCGAAAATGATTGAATTGTTTTGTAGAAGTGATTTTAAATTAAAAATGCAAAAGGAATTACTCCAATTCATATTGACGATGAAGTCTCCAGTTTGTCTGCAATGCAAGTATTATCTTGTTGAGACAAAGACTATTGATGGATTTGTATTAGATGATACACCGATTGAGGCAGATCTTTCCTATATCGACCAGAACACAAAGGTTGTGTTTGCAGGAATGGATGTGACAAATGAGCGTCAGAAAGTGCAGATCACTGTAACCAAGACTGATTCAGAGACTAAGGAAGCTCTTGAAGGAGCAGTATTCGGTTTATTTGCGAAAGAAGATATCGTAAATAAAGATAGCAAGGTAATCGTAAAAGCTGATACACAGATTGAGAGAACAGTAACAGGCAAGGATGGAAAGGCTGCATTTACCTCTGACCTTCCACTTGGACAGTATTATGTCAAAGAGATTGAGGCACCAAAGGGCTATGTGAAGTCTGATAAGATTTTTGATGTGGATGCTTCATATCAGGGTGATGGTGTTCTGCGGACACTGCGGTGATATCTACCGCCGAGTAAAGTGGAACAACCGAGGCTGCAAATCCAAGGTTTGGAGATGCGTCAGCAGAGTTCTCAAGTGCCAGGTGGATTTTGACTGTCCGGCAAGGACGGTAAAGGAAGAAGTGCTGCAGGGAGCAATCGTCACGGCAGTCAACGATGCCTACGCAAGAAAAAACGCCGTCATTTCACTTCTGAAAACGAATATCCAGGAAACAGTCTTTGATGACCTGGAAGCAAGGATTGAAGCGGTGGATGCACAGCTTGCAGAGCTTCAGCAGCAGATGATTGACCACTCCGGCGATTACGCACTGGCCGATGAGCTGGGACTGCAGGCAGATGACCTTCGAGGATCCAGACAGGACATTCTTGACGAAGTCGCGGAGCGAACCGATCTGCAGGCACGAATGAATGACGTGATTGCTTTTCTGGAAGAAATGCCTGCAGCCGTTACGGAGTACAGCAAAGCACTTGCCAGAAGGCTGGTCGACAGGATCACCATTTTCGATGAGAAGATTGTGGTGGAACTGAAATCCGGCTTGACGATGGAAGTGGAAGAGTAACTTATTATTGGGAGGACAAGCGGCTTTTGTTTGTCTTCCTGCTTCGCAGATGTTGACATATTTCGGTTAAGCGAATATAATGTATTCGGAAGAATGTTTGACTTTGATTCCAACCACTCATCTGGAGGTTTCAGCATGGATACTTTGAACTGGAAATGTATTTTTAAATATAATCGGCAAATCTATTTTGCACGTTACTCTTTGTCTAGAATTTATATTTCAGATGGAGTTAATGTTGTTACGGAATATGCCAAGGAAAATGTTACCGGATGTACATATAATGGCAAAGTGATTTGGCTCAGTACTATGGATAGTAATGAACTCATATGTATTGATTCTCAAGAAAAAGAAAACTATATGCCTATTCTATCTTACGATTCTGTTCAAATTATAAATATGGTAACAGGTCAAGATAGAATCATGATATTAAAAGGGGTACGTGGTGATGATTCTGAAATCTTCATGTTCGATGGAATTAGAGGCTGCGTGATTTGCAAACTCCCAATACATGAAAAGTATCTTGATTTTGTAATTGAAAGTGATGGAAGAGGTTTTCTTTTATGTGAGGAACCCATGCCTGTTCCCGGACGTTATAGTGATGAAGTTGATGATACAGAAGTGTTATTTTTTGCTGAAGTAACTTGGGGAAGCGATAACTTGCACGCTAGTATTGAAAGATCAATTTCGTTGTATATTGACAATAATTATGACTGCGCTGATAAATTGTCTTACGGGGAAAATTTGAGATTCCCTCTGTTTGATCAGTATCTTTGGGAATGGTTAGACCAGAAATCCTTCTCTTCAAATGGGAAATATGTAATTTATTATTCTAAAGATATCAAGGGAATCATTATTGGCAATCCGGTTGGAGGCAGAATACATAGAATTGTTTCTATGCCCGAAGAAATTGCAGATAGTAAAAGTTGTTATTGCTACAACGATGCTTCTGAGGAATTATTTATTATTACTCAATCCAATGAAATCAAAAGGTATGTTCTTTGTTGCAATTCCGAAGAAGCAATTCAGAATTTAAATATTGCATATGATGATGCCTACAGCAAAAAAAGAAGTCTGTCTCCTAAGAATAATCCAGGCGATATGACATTCATCAATATATTGTATCGTGCTCTTGGTAGTTGCATATGTAAGCCAATGGGAATCTCGGCGTCTGGTGTATCAAATGATTATGAGACTTCTCATCACATATCGCTTACAGTTAAAACGCCTATTTCTGGAAAATTGTTTATTGAAAAAGAACGGAAAGAACTTGGTTACATTAACTGTGATAATGAAGAAGTCGAGAAGACCTTTAATTTTGAGATTGAGGATAGAACATTTGGCGTTGTATTCCTTGCTGGTTCTATTGAGAAGACTGTATATTTCAATTCTTCTGTTAATGGAGGAAATCTTAATATTGATATGCAGAATCATCTTAATTTTGAAGAGATTATACATTGCTGCAATAGAACTGTTGCAAGAAGAAAACTTCAAACATATCCGACTGATATGTACGCAACATTTCAGTTGGGTTGGGTTGGAACAGAAGAAGATCTGAACTTCCTGTTGGGAGTCCTCGAAGATGACTTTTTAGATTCTGCATTGTCGTATGGAAATGATGGAAATCGCGTTTGGAATACTGTTAGGGCTGTGGCGAATCTGTCAAACAAATATAAAAGAAATGATGCAATCCCTCTTCTGAAAGCAATCGCAGAAACGGCAAGAAATGCGGGTATGGTAAAAACAGCCGAACTTATTAATGATTGCCGAACTGATTTGGAAGCGCAAGGAAAGTTCTTATCTTATAAATATCGTTTCGATATTCTTGTAAGAACTCATTTGGCTGTTCAAGTTTACCTTAACTCTAAGGATAACTGGATTGCCGAAATTGATGGTACCGCTGGCTTTGAGAAAATGGTAGACTGGTGTTTTATTAAATCAAATAAAGCAACAAACATCTTAATAATCGAATCAGCTTATGGCGATATGACTTATAATATTGATGTAAAGAATAATAATCCATATTATCGTCAGGTAATTGATGTTGCTCCACCCGTGTTTTCAAGAGAATTAGCTCAAGAAGTGCTGGAATCCAGAGGCGACAGAATTTTGGTCATTCCTGAAGGAATAGAGACTTTAGCTGATGATTTTGCGCTGTTATTTGATGAAAAGAATGAGAAATATCATTTTTACGAGATTGATATTCCTTCATCGGTCAAGACTATTGAACCGTTGTTTTTAACAGAAGATCCAGGTGACGCCTGGGCGGCGGGAAAAGACTTTGACTGCTTCGATGAAATATCAGTTTCAAAAGAAAATGTCAATTTTTGCTCAGTGAATGGCGTTCTTTTCTCGCGAGATATGAAAAAGCTGATCTGTTATCCTTGTGGTAAGCAAGGAGAAACATATGTAGTTCCAGAAGGGGTTGAGATTATAGGTCCCTTTGCGTTTCAGTGCAATCAATTTCTGAGAAATGTGCTACTGCCAGGATCAATTAAAATTGTATCATGGAGAGCATTCTCATTTTGCGAAGAGTTGAAGAGTATTGTACTGCCAGAGGGACTTGAGCTAATAGATGAAGATGCATTCGAGTTCTGTAATATAAAGCATCTTAGCCTTCCAAAAAGTTTGAAAAAGATTCATTGGTCAAATCTGTCATCAATTGGTTCCGGAGTAACATATCTTGAGATTCCTGATACACATATTGAAATTGATATGTCAGGTTATGCCGGATGTAATGAGGATGCATTTATGCCGCCTCTGTTCTTAATGCAAGAAAAGAATTCGATTTTTGAGAAATATGCCAGAAGACATAAACGAAACATGATTTGTGGCTATTACACTGATGATGCAGGTATTATTTGGACAGAAGAAGGAAAGCAGATAGTTGAGTTTCCATTGCACTGGGCAAGCGATACATACTATATTCCTGAAACCGTGACGAGTATTCACAGATGGGCATTTAATCAGTCTGATGTAAAACATATCGTAGCCACAAGAAAGATTGAAATAAAGGGCGATACCTCTGGCAATGATTTTAGCAGATTGGCCTCAAAGGATGATTTTAGATTTGAACATGATTTCTTTGTGATTGAGGAGAGGTCTGAGATGACCAGCAGTGATGAAAGTGAAATGGGAAAAATAATAATTCTTTCTGGTCCTTCAGCTGCTGGCAAAGGAACTGTAGCTGATATTCTTGTCACAGAAAATGAAAATTATAAAATTGCAGTTCCAGCCACGACAAGAAACTGTCGAGCTGGAGAAAAACCTGGCGAGGCATATGTATTTTTAACAACAGCTGAATTCGAAAAAGGTATTCAAGAAGATAGTTTTATTGAATATTCTCAGTTCATGGGTAACTATTATGGCACATTGAAAGATTCGGTATACTCTGTGCTGAAGCAAGGCAAAAATGTAATACTTGAAGTTGAATTCGAAAGAGCATTACAGATCAGGAAACAAAATGCTGATACGTTACTAGTTTATATTATGCCACCGGATGCTAGAACAGCTATTGAACGACTGACTGTTCGTGAAATGAATGACGAAAGGGTACGAAATAGGTTGGCTGTTTATGCTAGGGAAGCATACTCGGCATTGCGCGGAGATATTTTGCTGATTAATAATGATGCATCCACAACTGCACATATACTTGTTTCCCTTGTTGATGATCCCGAAAAAGCAAAAGAAATCTATGAGGAAAATGTCGAATTAGTGGTGGCACTAAAAAAGGAAATTGAAAAGTACCTTCAACCTTCCAAAAATGAGGAACAAGAATTTCCTGTTGAAAAAATGATGGAGTACTTTAAGCGATTTGAGGCGATGCTGGGTGATATAAAGAGAACAGGTGATGATACAAATAATAAGGTCACATCGCTCGTCCGATTTGTTGAAACTGATATGCAAACTTGGATTTCAACAAATCGTCCAAGGACTGATGATGAAGCTTTGGTTGAGCAATTCGCTCATAGGGCAATGGATTATATAAATGCACATGTGCAAGGATCAAATCAGAAAGTTCAAGAAGAAGAAAATCATCTGCAGAATGTTTTGGGTAATACCTGGAATAGACTTCTGCCTTCAACGCAGACTAGTTTGATTTCTGCTGGAGTTCTTTGGAATCTATGTGCAAATATTTCCGTGGCGGGTTTTGACTATAGCGGTATTATTATAGCAGCAACATCGGCATTGGAGTCGGAATTGAAAAGAGTGTTTTATACAGATTTCCAGGCATATATGGTTGCGGCATACGGTGATCCATCAAAACAGGACCCGGAAAAGACATATGCATTTTGGCCTGAACGGTTGCTGTCGAAAACAAAAGTAGAATATGACAATGAAATAAGCAGAGGGGTGGCTTCGCTACCGCAGTTAGCCGATAGTTTCACAATGGGAACGCTTCCATACATGTTCTATGATAAAAATGCCAGTCAGAAGAGTCTTTTACAAAATAGAATGAAGGAGTATCTTAAAACGATTGTGTGTGCAGAATATTATTTGGCACCGCTTAAAGCATTTAATGATTATTCTGATGATAATAATTTTGTGAAGCAGTGTGAAAGCATTCGAACTCTTTATAGAAACCCGGCTGGTCATGTAGATGTGTTGTCCCGCGAAAGCGCAGAAGAGTGTTATACAAGAGTAGTCGGAGTTGGAAAAGTTGATGCCTTCCGGTTTAATCATGAAATCCAAGGGCTTATCATGACACTTTATGGTTTTTTGAAATGATTATTAGCAGGAGGGAATCATGAGAGATTTCATGACAGTTCAAGAAGCGGCAATACGCTGGGGCATAACTGAACGCCAAGTCCAGGTGTTGTGTAAAAGCGAAAAAATAGAAGGAGTGTCGCGCGTTGGAAGAAATTGGATTATTCCAATTGATGCAGAAAAGCCGAAAGATGGTCGAATAAAGTCAGGTAAATACTGCAACTTAGAGCGTGAACGTTAACCGTAACAGTGCCCTAGAATTAATCTGTATTTCTGGGGCACTGTAAAAATCGAGCGTTGCATTTCTTGTAATTAATTCAGGTTACCATGTGCGAGATGGCGAATACTGGCTAAAAAAGTCTGATTGAAGTAGTATATCGAGATTTGAGTTGGGAGGAAGTTAAGTTGCTTTACATATTATATGGCGGACATACATCTATGGGTAAGTCTGCAAGAGAATTTTTTCGTTCCAATGGGGTGAAAATTGTAAAAAAGTATCACTTTTGCGATTCGGCACCGGCATTAACAACAATGTATGAACCAAGAAACTTTGTTGATGAGATTACTTTTCTTCGTAATACGGATACATTGTTTAGGTATTCACTTGGAAATATACAGGTGGGTTTCAATCAAGTAGATATTATCCAAGCGGTTACAGAAAATGATGACTACTTGCTAACACTGTCGACTGATAGGGTTGATATTATTAGAAATCTCAAAGAGGCTTATGGAAAAAAAGTCATTGTGATTTTTTCGTATACTGATGATGCAACTTTGAGAGAGTATTTCAATTCTATGGAGATAACGCAGTCAGAAGTTGAATTGCGATGTTCTATTGGAAAGATAATCAAAGAATGTTTTCGCCAAAACTCAGATTTGTTTGATTATACGATAATGTACGGAGGAGAAAACAGTATCTTTGATGATGAAAATATTGTAAGTCAGTGTAGGGTACTTTATGCTAAATCTCGATCTCATAAGGAAGATAATCAGTCTGAGTTGTTGAGTTATGTTATTGAAATCCGTGACACAGTTCGAGAAATGGATGTTAATTTAAAGCGTCTTACGCGGTTTGTGGAAGATGAACTTCAAGAGCAATTAAGAAGAAAAAAGCATGAGTACGAATCAGCTTATGGGCTAGCAGATAACGAACGCGCTATAGCTTTATTGGCAGACTACATTACCGATTATATCGGGAATCATATTCTGAGGACAGATTTTAATGATTTGTTGAAAGATGAGGAGTGGAATTTGCGCCATTTATTTGGTGATATTTGGGATAAACTATTGCCTGGTACGAAAACTTCTTTGATTTCTGCCAATATTCTTTGGAAAAACTGTCCAAGTCAAAATGCCGTTTTTGATTACTCTGGTGTTTGCTTGACAGTTACCTCTGCACTGGAAAATGAACTTAAGCACTGGTTTTTCTCTAAATATCAAGAATATCTAATTCATAAATACGGACATCCTTCGTTGCTTGAGGATATATATGCGGTTTGGCCGGAGGAATTGCTCGATATAAAGTATCATACCTACAAAAATGCAGAAGTGAAGCCTGCTGTTAACTGTGGAGATTTATTTACCTTGGGGAAATTGCCCTTTTTATTTTATAACGAAAAGACTAAAGTAACGCGTGAGCGCATGAAAGAGTATCTCGATACTATCTTCAAAGAAAGATACATATCGCAAAGAGGTGGCACCATTGGAGCTATTGATTGGATTTCTTTTCAAAAACAGAACGGAAAAACAATTCCAGTGAGAGATCCGCATAGTTTTATCAGTGAATGTGAAAACATAAGAAATGTTTACCGGAATCCCGCTGCTCACTCAGGTATAGTGTGTCGAAATGATGCAGAAGTCTGTTATCAGAGAGTCATCGGCAGAGTTGATGCCTACCGACATTGTTCCGAAGTTCAGGGCTTAATTATGGACTTGTATGAATATTTAAATGTATAATACTTTATTAAGATGCAGATGAACGATTAACAGTATTCAGATGTATATCCATTTTCTATTGAGCGCGGATGCATCTTTTATTCCCTATTTGAAGAACCTATTCACAACAGGTATTTTGCCGAAAATGGACTCATCTTGCGATTGACAATAAGATTTCAAGGTGTTACAATATTATACTACATGATTGATGCGAACTCTTGTGATATTTGATAGGTGATATAGACCGAGGGGGGCTTTTTTGAGTCTCCAGTCAATATCAAGGAGGAAATAGCTATGGCATATTTCAATATCAATCGAGTAGAAACCGGCAACCGAATTGTTAAGCACCGTAAGGAGATGAATCTTTCCAGAGATGGACTGGCTGATCTCCTTTGGGAAATTGGTGTTGAGGTCTCAATTACTTCCATTGGAAAATGGGAGCGTGGAGAGTGTGACATTTCTGAATATCATGCCCGTGCGTTGTGTAGGATATTCGGTTGCAGCCTTTGCGAGCTGATTGTTGCCCGACTGAGTTTTTACGATGACGAGCGCGACCAGCTCGCCCCTTTAATAATTACATATTTTTATACATTGACGAGTATCTGCTTATGCAGGCGCTCGTTTTTTTTGTTAACTGACGGTTTCTGTGATCTGTTCGAAGAGCGACTATACTGGGATTATACATTTTTGACGGAGGACCGCTTCAATGAAAGTATCTGACGAAGTCGTGTTCTTGGAAGAAGCTTTCGATGTTCTTAATCAGAGATTTTTTGAAAGTGCACTTTCAAGACCTGCTATCACCATTCAAAGCACTCCCGGTGCTCATGGTCACTTTACCCCTTACGATGCGTGGGATGACAGTGGATTAAAGCTGAAAGAGATTAATCTCGGTGCAGAATCTCTTCATAGACCTGTTCCGAATGTTATCGCAACACTGATGCATGAGATGATTCACTACTGGTGTCATTCTCAGGGCATCAAGGATACCAGCCGCGGCAACATCTATCACAACAAACGCTTCAAAGAAGAGGCTGAGAAGAGAGGGCTGATCATTACCTCTGCTCCCCTTATTGGATATAGTGTTACGCAGCCTGCACCTGAATTGGTGAACTTTGTTCACAGTATGGGGTGGAACGACAAGATTAAGCTTTACCGGAACTCAAAAGGCAAGATAGTCTCTGGCACGAAGGGTGGAGCCGAAAATCCCGGTGACCGCTGAAGATCCCGACGTGTCTAAGCCAGTAAAGAAAAAGTCTTCAACCCGTAAGTATATCTGCCCTAAATGCGGTCTCTCCATTAGAGCAACGAAAGCAGTGAGGATTGCATGCATAGACTGTGGAAATGTTCAGATGGAGGAACCGGTTGATTTAATGAAAAACGGTGAAATGTCAACCGGTGGTTAATCGAAGGTTTTAGCTGGTTCTGGTATTCTATACTCACAAAGCAACGGAGGTGATGCCGAGTGTACACTTCGGGATTCAAGTGACGATGCAGTCATTTTCCTGGTGTGCCAAAGAGGTCACGCAGTGGCCAATTCGTGTGTGACAAGTGCTCGAACAGTGCACGGCTCCCGCATGAGTCCCACTTTGACACACCGGCAGTCACGGCTTAGCCGTCTGATGAGGTCTCTGAAATGAGCCGAAACTGCCGACATTATTCTGTGAAAGATAGCCTGCGTTAACCGATGGTTTATCGACCTGCTGATTATAATGAAACCAGAAACATCAGTTCCGAACCTTGACAACTCCATAGCTGTCGGCGGGTACCGCCCTGATGAGCGAAGCGTATGAGTTTCAACGTGCAAAGCATGTTCCCTGGGATGGGGCGAAACAGCAAACAGAAAAGAATATGAAAATGCAAACCGGCGGTTAATCTACAAAAGGAATCGGATGATTTACTATATGATTGACCAATTTGAGGAGGTAATAATCATGAAGAGAATTAACATGAAACACGATAATAAGGACCGTATCATTTGTGTCACTGAAACAACTGGAAAGCATAAGTTCTATTTCCAGTCTGCTGGCACAAAGGAGCGTCTCTGGCTGTTCGACACCAAGAGTTTTTCAGGCTCGGTTTTTGCTTTCTTTCGTAAGTATGGCAGAAACATTGATGATATCGGCTTCAGCATGACTCTGAGAGAACTGTATGCAGCTGGTAATGATCGCAATGTGAAGATTAACAAGGTCCTGGATCGAATCCCTGCCCAGGTCGATTATGTGCTTCGTGAGCGCGATGGATTCGTTCAGATGCCTTATACTGTCGCAAAAGCAACACCTTGTGAGGTTCATTTTTCTGAAGATCGTTATCGTGATGATGAACGTGCTGCATAAGAGAGGAGAATGACAATGGATGATTTTATCTTGTTTGTCGGAGTTGTTTTGATTCTGGCGTATATTGGTGTCGCTATTTGGGTTATCTGCAAACGACAGACCATTGGTGGCAGCATCGGCACAGCCGCAGCTTTTCTGGGAGGTGCCCTTGTCATTATTCCCATTGCAGAAGCCGTAGCTACATTTGTTTGCTGGGCAGTTGTTATTTGCATTGCCCTTGCTGTTATTGGAGCCATTTTCGGCGGTTGATTAAGGAGGTAATCAAGTGAGAGAATTTGCTTTTGGTACTGAAGAACAGTACAACTGGTTGGAAAACCTTATCAGTGATGGCCAGTGCCATGTGTTTAACAATTGTGTTCTGCCTTCTTCTTGTACACCTGATCATGCACGTCTTGGCTTTGATAAGATTGAGTCGGTCTATGCAGTTTATATTGATCATGGCGTAACTACGACAGCTGAAGATCCGAACTTTGCTCGTTTTCTGCAAAATGGTGAGACGAAGTTTATGAGTATGGAAGATATGTCAGAATTCTTCCATTCCTTACAGCCTCTGTTTAATACGGATGCTTCTGCATCTTCAGTATGCACTGAAAAGCAGAAGGAGAATTCGGAAACAGAAGCTGTCGATATTCAGTCTCTTGTAGCTGAGCGCAGTCAGAGAGACAAACCTAAGTTGCTCAGCCCGGATGCTATCAGTGCTCCCATTAAGCAGAAGGTATTCGGTCAGGATGAAGCTATCGAATCCTTGGCAGAGCTGATCGTACTTAATCGGATGCGCAAGAAGAGCAAGCTCCTGACGGTAATGCTGCTCGGTCCTACTGCTACCGGTAAGTCTGAAACAGCAAAATCTCTTGCAGAGGTTCTTTCAGATGCTACTGGCACGAAATACGGCTTTATTGAACTGGCGGGTAATGAATTCGTTGGAGAACACTCGGTACACCGTTTCTTTGGTGCTCCTCCCGGTTATGTGGGCCACGGTCAGCCCACAGCACTTGATGCTGTTCGCAAGAACGGTTACCACTGCATTGTCATCAATGAAGTGGAGAAGGCAGATCTTAAGCTGATTGAGGGACTTATGGAGGCAATTGACAGCGGATATCTCGGAATGGCCGACAACAGTAAGGCCATCGACCTCAATCATTGTATCTTACTGCTCACATCCAATCTCCCAATCAATATGGAAGAGTATTCTGCTGCAAACGATTTTCAGCGTTCTGAGATGTGCAGAGATGCATATACCAAGCATTGTGGCAGACCTGAAATCAGCGGTAAGATTGGCAACTTTATCGCTTATCAGCCACTGTCAGTCGAGGCGATTGCCCAGATTGCTGTTAAGTTCATTCGTGCCGAGCTTGACAACTATAATCTGAAGCTTGGAACTGTTTCCAACTCGCTGATGAATTATTTCCTCGATTGTGAAAGCACTTATGGAGCTAGAGTAATTGCACTTAATGTCACCACCACAGTCGGAAAGCAGCTTCAGCGTTTCCTTTTGAGAACAGGAGATCCCGATGCGCTTGTAGGAAAGGTCATTTCCCTTTCAGGATCCATTGATAACATCCGGTTTTGTGTAAATTGAGGAGAATTATTATATGGTTAATAAGTTTTTGAAGAACATTGCGGCAGGTGTTGAAAGCATTTATGGCTTTGCCTGCGATACCATCGAAGCAATTATTGAACCGATTGCAGATGATGAAGTGGATATGCCTAAAGAAAGCATCCCTGATCCAACTGTTCATATTTCTCAGGGCGTCCTCGATAACTTCCGCAAGAATGTTGGCAGATACGTACCTGAAACTGGTGGTCTTCTTGGAGCGACCAATGATGAGATGTGTGTGGACATCTGTCACTTCGATTGTCATTCCAAGAATACTCCGGGTACGTTCTATTACGATGTCCCTTCTATGAGTGAAGTTTTCCGCGATTGGAAAGCGAGAGGGTATATCACAAATGGAATCTACCACAGCCATCCCCGTGGCTGTATCCGCCCGTCATATCATGATATCTCCACGGCGTTGCTGCATATCCGCTTTTTTAAACTGGAGTACTTTTACCTGCCTATCTTTCAGCCTAGGAAAAAGGGATTGTTTACGATGTTCTTTTACATTGTGAGAAAGCAGGATGATGATCTCGTTGTTACTCTTGATCATGTACTCAAGGCTACGGAAGAAGGCTATGAACTTCAGCCGTTCACTGAATGGCGTGAAACCCACTCTATCGGTGAACTTGACAGCTACCGTATGACCATTGAACAGAAACAGGCAAAGGGCCACAAGCCTGAGGCTGCGCCTTCTGATTCTGTAAACGGCACTAATAAGACCAATTCTAAGGAGGATATTCCTGTGAACAACAATACTAACATTGCTGCAACTACTGATTCCGATTACTTCGCCAAGGTTAAGTCCCTCTATCCGGATCATGTCTTGGACAAGGTTATCGTCTGCGTCGGAACAGGCGGAGCACGCAGTTTCCTTGAAAACTGTGCCCGCTCCGGTTTCCGGAATTTCATTCTGATGGACAAGGATGTTGTCGGAACGACCAACATTGCAACGCAGGGCGTATTCGTCTCCGAGATGGGAAAGAAGAAGGTCGAAGTGATTCGTGAACGTATCCTCGATATTAATCCCAGAGCCCGTGTAGTCTGCGTGGACAGATTTCTTGACGACGCAATGAGTGACGAAGAGTTCAAGAGCTATATCGATATGTTCCCCCATCGCCGTCCTACGGATTACCTGATCCTCGGCTGCACTGACAATTTCGAGGCACAGAAGCGCAGCTCTATGCTTGCTTTGAAGTACGGCAGTCCTTATCTGGCGGCCATGATGTACGCAGGCGGCGCTGCTGCAGAGCTGATTTTTACTTATCCGGGTGTTACTGAGAGCTGTCCTCGTTGTCTCCTGCGTGATCGTTTTGAAAAGTATGAACACGGCTTTCAGAATGACGTAGACTCCTCTGCCTGCCCGATTTTTGCAACCGAACGTATGAATGCGACAAAGGGGTACATCGCTCTTATGCTGCTTATGTATCACGAAGATCCGACCAGTCCCTTTAACGATATGCTTGATAAGGTCGCAAATCGAAACTTCGTCTGGATTCGCTTGAACCCTTATTTAAAGGAGACTGCACTTGGCATCGAGCTGTTTGATCGTTTGTTTGCAGGCACTCCGGAACACTTTACTTTCATGGATGAAACGATTTGGATTCCTCAGAACCCTGATACGGATCCGCCTTGCAAGATGTGCGGCGGCACGGGTGACCTCAGAGAGTTCTCTGTGAAGTGGGCAGATATTGATACACGTAAGATCCAGTTCCAGGATTGATGGTATTCGGAACAGGGGTAGGCAACTGAAGCTACCTGCTCCTGAGACAAAAAAGCTATCCAATAACGAAGCCTTGTTAACCGTCAGTTGATGTCGTTTTCAGGGCATTGAATTTATACTGTTGTCACAGGGTTGAGAAACACTTGAAATAACCCTTGATTGATTCCTATTCATTTAATCGGCTCCACATCTGTTATGGGGAGGTAAATCTGATGTGGAGGATACCATTAACAATCGTCTGTGGCGGTAGCAGGATGTACCTGCTGCTCAGCCAACAGCACCACATGCCACTGGAGGGTAATATCGATGGCTACTTTCATTAACAAACGTATCAACAACACTACTAACACTAAGGAGGATACTTCTATGGAAAACAAGATCATGTATATCCAGCAGACCAATTCTATTGCCACTATGCTGCCCAGCGGAGGAATGCATGGCGGAGAACAGACTGACATTCTTCCCGGAGGTGGATTCCACAACGAGTGCACTGAAGAACTGCCCGGCGGAGGAATGCATGGCGGAGAACAGACTGACATTCTTCCCGGAGGTGGATTCCA
>OGRE01002021.1_pt1 | contig 15492 bp, 10 predicted proteins | sample 1553421 | NCBI WGS metagenome assembly OGRE01 (sample SAMEA2580076, study PRJEB22360) | human gut metagenome | biome: human gut; feature: human-associated habitat; material: faeces | place: Denmark | collected 2008/2010 | reverse complement strand
CGCAGGGGATTCAAGTCGTGCATGGCGTTGCGCGCCGTCCAGTTTGTGCCGTGGATGCCGCGCCACTGCCCACCGCTGCGGCGAATCGCGCCGATGACCAGCCCGATGCAGTCGCAGTAGCCGTCCGAGCCGTCGCGCCCCAATCGGTAGCGCGGATCAGCCGCCTGAATCCGCCGTACATTCGTCAGAAATTCGTCGATGGTCATGTTTTCACCCCGATTCAGCCTATGCGAAAAGGCGGTTTGGGGTGCAAAAAAAACGGAGCAGCCGCAAAAGCCGCTCCGCAATCAGTTCACTTTGAATTACGCATCGACGCGGAAGGCGTAGATGGTCGTCGTGTCGTAGATTTCGCCGGGACGCAGCGTCGTCGTCGGGAAATTCGGGTGATTCGGCGCATCCGGGTAGTGCTGCGTTTCCAGGCACAGACCGGAGTAGGGCAGATAGTGCATTCCGCCCTTGCCATCCGCGTAATCGGTGGTGCAGGCGGTGTAGAACTGCACGCCGGGCTGGTCGGTGATGACCTCCATCGTGCGGCCGGATTCCTCGTGGTGCACGCACGCGCACAGCCCCATTGCGCTGCCCTTGCGCAGGACGTAGTTGCAGTCGTAGCCCTTGGCGTAGCGCATCGGCACGCACTCGTTCATGCAGTCAAGCCCGTCGCCGATGAGCATCTCCTCGCGCAGGTCAAGCGGCGTTTGGCTGACAGGCATGTAGCCGCCCGTCGGAATCAGGCCGCTGTCCACCGCCGTCACCACGTCGCTGTCGATGTAGATGGCGTGGTCGCGCACGGTGCCGTGGTCATAGCCGGCGAGGTTGAAATAGGTGTGATTCGTCATGTTGATGATGGTCGCCTTGTCGGTCGTCGCCTGATAGTGGAACGTCAGGTTGCAGTCGTCGTCCCACGAGATGGTCACATCCGCCGTCAGATTGCCGGGGAAGTTCTCCTCCATATCGGCGGAAACGTAGTGGAACTTGACGGAATCCACCGTATCCCCCGCGACGGGCGTCGCCTGCCAGACCTTCTTCTGGAAGCCGGCTTTGCCGCCATGCAGGGTATTTTCGCCGTCGTTCTGGTAGAGGTGATATTCCGTGCCGTCAAGGGTGAAGCCGCCGCCGCCGATGCGGTTCGCGAAGCGCCCGATGGTATCGCCCATCGCGCCGTGGCCGCCCTCATAATGCGCCAGCGTATCGAAGCCGAGGGCAACGTCCGCCAGCTTGCCGCTCTTGTCCGGCACGAGGATATTGGTCACAATCGCGCCGAGGTCAAGCATGGACACGGACGCGCCGGACTGGTTCGTCAAGGTATACATCGTCACGTTCTGACCGTCTTGGGTCGTGCCGAACGCGCGGGTGGTAATCGCCATAGTGTTTCCTCCTCCTACTCTTGCGTGAATCACGCTTCGGCTTTATTGTACATCACGCGGGGAATTTGTGCAAGGGCTTCGGGGGAGAAAAAACGCGGGAGAAGCGCGCAGAAAGTATGAAAAATGATTGACAAATGACACAAGTGTTGTATAATGGAAATACAGAAAGGAGCTGACAATTATGGAGGCTAAGAAACTGTTGACCCTTGCGCTGACCGGGCTTTTGGCGGGCGGCTGCCTGATGGTTCCCGCACTGGCGGAGGATGCGGACGGGCAGAGCAGCGGGAATCCGGCGACATACACGATTCCGGCGAGGGTGAAGCGGATTGAGGACTACGCCTTTGCGGGCGACACGAGCCTTGAGCGCGTGAAGATTCCCGATGGCGTGACGGAAATCGGCGATTACGCCTTTTCGGGCTGCACGAATTTGCAGGAGATTGAGCTGCCGGACGGGCTGACGAAGATTGGCAACCATGCGTTTGACGGGTGCACAGCGCTGGTGCGGCTGGGGGACATGAACCAGCTGGAGAGCATCGGGGAGTATGCGTTCAGTGGGTGTGAGGCGCTGGAGAGTATTGGAGATATGCCGAAGCTGCAAACTATCGGGAATTATGCGTTTGCGGAACTGACGGTTACGGATGAAGCAACTGGCGCAGTCACAACGGTTTCCTGCCATGCCCTGAAACATGTCGGCAATCTGAACAGCTTGACAACCATCGGTGAGCGAGCGTTCTTCAAGTGCCGTTCGCTGGCGAGCATCGGCAGCTTGAGCAATGTGCGCACGATTGGCGATACGGCTTTTGTTTATTGCCGTTCGCTGGCGAGTGTGGGCGACCTGCGCAATGTGACGAGCATCGGCGACCATGCCTTTGCCGGATGCAGTTCCTTGGAAAGCATCGGCGATATGCCGAATTTGACGAGCCTTGGCGACGGGGCGTTTGCGAATATTATCGTCTTGGAAAATGGAAAAGAGGCGGGCACTGCCGCGTGCGCATCGCTGAAACAGATTGGCGATATGCCGAAGCTGGGGCAAATCGGCGAGTCTACCTTCAGTGGCTGTACGGCGCTTGAACGGGTTGGCAACCTGAACAGCGTGACAAGCATTGGCGAGGGGGCATTTTTGGGCTGCACGAAACTGGAAAGCATTGAAAACGGAACGAAATTAGAGACAATCGGCTACGCTGCGTTTTATTATTGCAATTCGCTTACAAGTGTAGGCAGTTTGAATAGTTTGACGACCATTGCTGAATCTGCCTTTGAACGTTGCGCTTCCTTAAAGCAAATTGGCGACCTGCCCTGCTTAGTGAGCATCGGAAAAAGCGCGTTTGCTGGATGCAGTTCGCTGGCGAGCGTTGGCAATATGCCGAATTTGAAGTATATTGAGGATAGCGCTTTTGGCGGCAGCGGTATTTATGATGACGATGACAACTGGATTGGCGCTAATTATTGTGCTTCACTGAAAAGCATTGGGAATATGCCGAAGCTGGAGAGCATTGGATATGGTGCGTTTGATGGTTGCAGTGCACTTGAACATGTGGGCAACTTAAGCAATGTGAAAACAATAGGTGTGAATGCGTTTTTTGATTGCCGTGCGCTTAAACGCGTGGATACACTCGGCAGTGTAACAAATATAGGCGATACAGCGTTTGCATATTGCGGTGCGCTTGAGTATGTAGGCGACTTGAGCAGTGTGGAAAGCATAGGCGAGTATGCATTTGCTTTCTGTGAATCACTTGTGAGTGTTGGCAACCTGTATAACATGACGAGCATTGCGCCTTGGACGTTCTATGAGTGTGTTTCACTTAAGAGCATAGGCAACTTGAACAACGTAACCAGCATTGGAGAGTATGCGTTTAATGGCTGCACTTCGCTTGTGAGCGTTGGCAACCTGAGCAGCTTGAAGGAAATTCCGGAAAACTTATTTCAGGGCTTAACGAATCTGGTGTCTGTGGGTGACTTGAACAGTGCGATGAGCATTGGCGCAAGCGCATTTGATGGCTGCACTTCGCTTGAGAATGTGGGCAAGCTGACCAATGTAACAAGCATTGGCAATCGTGCGTTTTACAAATGCACTTCACTCAAAAAAGTGGATAATCTGAACAAAGTAAAGAGCATTGGGAACATGGCTTTCTCTACTTGCCCGTCGCTGACGAGTGTTGGCAATCTGGGCAATGTGACAAGTCTTGGTGAATATGCGTTTACTTACTGCAGTTCACTGACGAGTGTTGGCGACTTGAGCAATGTGACGGATATCGGCAAGCGTGCCTTTGCGGGCTGTATTTCCTTGCAGAGTATCGGCAATCTGCCAAAAGTTACAACCATCGGCGAATGGACATTTGCCGGCTGTGCTGCGTTGAAGAGCGTTGGCAATATGCCGAATGTGACGAGCCTTGCCCACGGTGCTTTTGCAGGATACACACTCTATGATGATGACGGACAGAAGATTAGAACCGACTACTGCACGTCTCTCCAAAGCATTGGCAATATGCCGAAACTAACGACAATCGGAGACAGCGCATTCAGCCGTTGCAGTTCGCTTACGAGCGTCGGAGACTTGGGCAATGTTACGAATATCGGGAGCTACGCATTTGGTGATTGTATCGTGTTGAAGAGCATTGGCAATTTGCCCAAAGTGACGAGCATCGGCGAATACGCATTTGCGGGCTGTGCTGCTTTGAAGAGTGTTGGCAACATGCCGAATCTGACAAGCATCGGCGAAAGAGCATTTGCAGACTATTCGTTGTATGATGATGACGGTCAATTGATTAGAACTGACTACTGCACGTCGCTCCAAAGCGTTGGTGATATGCCGAAACTGGAAGTGGTCAGCGACTGCGCGTTTTACAACTGCGCTTCACTTACAAAGATGGGCGCGTTGACCAGCGTAAAGACTATCGAGAGGTGGGCATTCGGTGCTTGCGCTTCTTTGAAGAGCATTAGCAATATGCCCAAATTGGAGACAATCGGAGAGCATGCATTCTATAATTGCAGTTCGCTTGTAAATATTGATGCATTAAAGACTGCAACGAGTATAGAAGAATATGCGTTTACAAAATGCACCTCGCTTGCAAGTATTAACAACATGAGCAATGTGTCATGTATTGGTGAATACGCTTTTGCAGGGTGCACTGCCTTGAAAAAGGTTGCTGATTTGCCCAGTATGACGAGTATTGATGATTGGGCATTTGCAGGCTGCACACAGTTGGAAACTGTCGGAAATATGCAAAACATTAAAAGCACTGGCAAAGGTGTTTTTGGCAGGATTACATATCGTGATGATGCTGGTCAGGCAATTAGAACAGATAGCTGTGTCTCTCTCAAAAGCGTTGGCAACATGCCGAAATTGGAGAAAATCGGTGACAACGCATTTTACGGCTGTGTTTCGCTTATAAGTGTAGGCAATCTGGATAGCGTAGTGAGTATCGGCAATGAAGCTTTTAGTGCCTGTACTGTCTTGAAGAAAATTGGCAACTTACCAAATGTTACAAGTATAGGTCAATGGGCGTTTTCAGGATGCACTAAGCTCGAAGCTATTGGGGATATGCCGAATCTTACAAGTATAGGATTGGGTGCTTTTGCTGGACAAGTGCGTTATGATGATAACCAACAAGAGATTGGCACGGACTACTGCACCTCCCTCAAAAGCGTTGGCAATATGCCGAAATTAAAGACTGTCGGTATTGGTGTTTTCTATAATTGCAGTGCGCTGAAGAGCGTGGGCAACTTGAGCAGCTTGACGGTAATTCCGGACAGCATGTTTGAAGGCGCAAGCAGTTTGACCTCTTTGGGCGACTTGAGCAGTGTGACAAGCATTGGCAAAGAATCCTTCTACGGCTGCAGTTCGCTGAAACGCTTGAATAATTTGAGCAGTTTGCGCACCATCGGTGTGAGCGCATTCAGCCATTGCACTTCGCTCACGAGCGTTAGCAACTTGAGCAATGTGACAAGCATTGGCAGCAGCGCCTTTAACAAATGCAGCTCTATTACAAGCATTGGTGATTTGAACAGCTTGACGAGCCTTGGCGGCGCGGCGTTTGCTAAGTGCACTTCGCTGACGAGCGTCGGTAATATGAGCAATGTGATGAGCATTGGAGATTCGACATTCTCCGGCTGCACGGCGCTGAAGAGCGTGGGCAACCTGAGCAATGCGACAAGCATCGGTGAATGGGCGTTCTCTGGCTGCAAGTCGCTTGTGAGCGTGGGCAACATGAGCCGCGTACAGACCCTTAACGCTGGTGCTTTCTATCAGTGCGCATCACTTGTGCGCGTGGGCGACCTGACCAGCGTGACGAGCGTTGGCATCAGCGCGTTCGATGGCTGCAAATCCCTGACGAGCGTGGGCAATTTGAGCAAAGTGAAGAGTATCGGGATGTTCGGATTCAGCGAGTGCGCCGCGCTCACAACCATCGGCGACCTCCGCAACCTGACAAGCATCGGCGATTTCGCCTTCAACGGATGCTATAACCTCACCCTCCGCGTCCTGCGCAACTCCTACGCCGCGCGGTACGCCCAAAGCAAGGGTATCAGCTACGTCTACATCCAGTAATATCCCCCCGCGCCGTCGGCACACTTACCGGCGGCGCATTTCCGTCCTTACAAATCCCCTCAATTGTACACGGAAAAAATCCCCCTCCTTGCAGGAATGCGCCCCCTTCGCGGCGAATCAACATAGAAACGGCAGCTGTCTGCCGCGAAAATCAAAATGCAAGCAATCCGCCGATTTGGCGAATGTGAAGGGAGCGCTGACTATGTTGGATTTGGGCGAAAATTTGCGCAAGCTGATTCTGGCGGGCGTCGGGGTCGCGGCGGTGACGAAGGAAAAGGGCGCGGATGTGCTGAATGAACTGGTCAAAAAAGGCGAACTGACCATTGAACAGGGCAAGGTGCTCAACGAGGAACTCAAGCACAATATTAAGGACGCCATCCGCGAGAATGTGACGATTGTCACGCCGCCGGATGATGTGATTTCGGCGGTGGATTCGCTCTCCGACGAGCAGCTGGAGGCGCTGAAGGCCCACATTGCGGCGCGCGAGGCGACGAAAAAGACGGCGGCATCGGCAGAATCCGACGAACCGAACGAGAACTGAGGGCAGACAGCATATGGCAGAGAAGAAACAGCAGCCGGTTACGCCGGAAATCCCTACCGAAGCGACGGACAAGCCCGAAAGTGACAATCCGCCGAAAAACGAGCGCCGCCGCGGCGCGAATCAGGCGGAGCGGGAGCGGACAATCGCCCAGAATCGCCAGCGTCTGCGCGAAATTGTGGACGTGGTGCGCAAGCATGACATCCTGCACGGCATCACGCCGGAAAAACTCTGCGCCATCATCGAGGATCTTGGCCCGACGTTCATCAAGCTGGGGCAAATCCTCTCCATGCGGTCGGATATTCTGCCGCGGGACTACTGCGAGGCACTGAAAAAGCTGCGCTCGAACGTGTCGCCCATGCCCTTTGAGCAGGTGCAGCGCGTGGTGGAAACCTCCTACGGCTGCCCGATGGAGGAAGTGTTTGCGTCGTTTGACGAGAAGGCGCTGGGCAGTGCGTCCATCGCGCAGGCACATGCCGCCATCCTCAAAAGCGGGGAGAGCGTTGTTGTCAAGGTGCAGCGCGAGGGCATCCACGAGGTCATGAGCCGCGATATCATCCTGCTCAAACAGGCGTGCAAGGTGCTGAAATACACCCCCGCCAGCAGTCTGGTGGACTTCAATCAGGTGCTGGACGAAATGTGGGTTGTTGCGCAGGAAGAAATGAACTTCCAGACCGAAGCGGCGAATCTGGAGCGCTTCCACGCGCTGAATCAGGACGTCGTGTTCGTCACGTCGCCGATTCTCTACCGCGCGTATACCACAACGAACGTGCTGGTGATGGAGCGCATCGACGGCATGGGCATCGACGAACACGACAAGCTGGTGGAAGCCGGCTACGACCTCGCGGAAATCGGCGCGAAGCTGGCGGACAACTACGTCCGGCAGATTATGGAGGACGGCTTCTTCCACGCTGACCCGCATCCGGGCAACATCCGCATCCGCGACGGTAAAATCGTCTGGCTCGACATGGGTATGATGGGCAGCCTGAACGAGAAGGAACGCAAGCTCATCGGCAACGCGATTGTCGGCGTGGCGCGCGGCGATATTGCCCTTGTGCGCGACGCGGTGCTGGGGCTGGGCGAATTCCACGGCACGGCGGACAAAAAGCAGCTCTACCGCGACATTGAGGCCATGCTGGATAAGTACGGCTCGGCGGATTTGGGCACGATGGACTTGGCGGAAGTGTTCGAGGACATGACCAGCGTCATGAAGACGAACGGCATCGCCATGCCCAGCAGCCTGACGATGCTTGCGCGCGGTCTGGCGACGATTGAGGGCGTCGTCGCTGACCTCAGCCCCGAACTAAACATCATGAACGTCATCACCGCGCGCATCGGCGACCAGATGTTTGACAACGTGGACTGGCGTGCGCTCCTGACGCAGGATGCCCGCGCCATCTACGAGAGCAGCCGGAAGTCGCTGGAAATCCCCGCGCTGCTGGCGGATATCCTGCGCACAGGCTTGAAGGGCGAAGCGAATCTCGGCGTTGAGCATCACGCGGGCGAGGACGTCCGCAAGCTCGTTATTGCCATGGTGCGCAAGCTCTGCCTGATGCTGCTGTCGCTGGGGCTGCTCATCTTCGGCGGCGCGGTTGCAGGAAACGGCCCGCAGGTGTTTGGCTTGTCCATATACAGCAGCGGCTGCTTCGTGCTGGCGATGTGTGCCGCCGGATTTGCGCTGTGGAACAAGAAAAAATGACGGAAATTCCTTTTACATTGTTGACACGTCAATAAAAATGCGCTACAATGGGTTGTGACAACGAAGAGGAGGAACAATCCATGCGCGTGGATAAATCCGTGATTGTGCTGTTTCGGCAGATGAACCTGTTTCTGAACCGGGAATTGCTGGACGAGAAGCTGACCTCGTCGGACGTGCTGTATCTGGCGCTGCTGTATGAGCAGGACGGGCGCACGCAGGACGAGATGGCGGAGGCGTACACGGTGGATCGCGCCGCGACGACCCGCAGCCTGCAGGGCTTGGAGAAGAAAGGGCTTGTGCGGCGGGAGGTGGATACGTTCGACCGACGGATTCGGCGGGTGTACCTGACGGAGAAAGCGATGCAGTACCGCACGGCGATACGAAGGATGGCGGATGACCTGGCGGATGCGCTGTTTGAGGGCATGAGTGAGGAAGAAGTGAAAGCGTTCATGGAGCAGGTGGAAGCGATGGGGCAGAGGGCGCGTATGTTAAACCAGCGCCAAGAGCGCCTGAAAGCGCAGGAAATCAATAAGTAAGGGAAGCGCGACCAAGCCGGGCAGCCAAAAAGGGTCAAGGGAGGGACTTCGTCCCATTTTCTTCCTCCCTTGCAGGGTCAAGGGACAGCGTCCCTTGTGGGGTTTGGGGCAACGCCCCAACTGTTCCGCGTCAAACCTACTCAAAGGAAGAAGTCAACAAGGCGCAGGCAGCGAAGCGTCCCTGCCAGTAACTTTGCGCTCCCGCAGGAGCGCCCCACAACTTGCTTTCCCCATAACTTGCATATTGTCGCGCCCATTGGCGCGACCGACCATCCCAAAACAAAAATAAACGGCAGGTGCAGAGAATTTCTCACACCTGCCGTCTTTTTAGCCCTTGTTAAACCTCCGGATTCAGCACAAACGCGCCCACCGTCATCTCGTCGCCGTACAGCACAATCACCATGTCATACGGGTTTGTTTCGTCCTCCGCCACTTCGATGCCCTTGCGGATGAGTGTGCAGTACCAGTTCGTCCCCGTGATGGGTTCGGGCATCCCGCTCAGATTGCGAATGACGCTGATGTCGTAGTCCTCCGGATTCAGCCCGCACGCCGCGAGAATCGCCTGCAAGCGCGCATCCAGCGCCGTATCCGCCGTGTAAGCGGCATCGTTCGGGTCAAAATAGCCTGTCAGGATGGCATGAAGGTCGTCCGCCGACGCAATGCCGTAGATGCGCTGACGTGCCGCCAGACTGTCCTCGGAATCGAAGCGAATCATGCCGATGGCGTCGTACACGTCGGCGCTGACCAGTAGTTCAGCCTCGGTCAGCTCGTCCGCATAGCGCGTCACCATATCGTCGAAATGCTCCTTGTAGACAATCTCAATGTCGTTGTCCAGCGGCGCGCCGGAAACGGCGTCGGTGGATTCGGCGGTCGCCGCCGTCCAGCAGGAGAAAATCAGCAGTACAGCCAAGAACAAAGAAAAAAACTTTTTCATGCGTGTCGTCCTTTCTATGATGTAATACTATTTCCAGAGACGTCGGCGCGGAATTGCATCCCTCCTTTCAATCGTATTTGCCCGCTCTGGAAAGTGGAAAGCAACAATACAGTTGTTCAAAAAAACAATATGAGTATAGTGTAGCACAAATGTTTGAACAATGTGCAAATAGAATGAAAATAAAATGTTAAATCTATTGATTATAAAAGCATAATATTGATACATCATGAACCACTTTCCCCCATTTTCCGCCCCCCTCTTGCATAAACGCCCAAAATAGCGTATACTGTGGTCAGGAAAGAAGAAAGGCAGGGGACAAGCGTGCAGCAGAAATCCAGCGGAGGAATGACGACAAAGCGGCTGATTGCCATGATTGCGCTCGCCGTACTGGCGGTCGCGGTCATCGTGTTCGCCGTGCGCGAAATCCGGCTCTATGGCGATGTGCAGGTGGAGCAGAGCCGCACGCCGACGCCTGTGCCGGGGTACGGCAACGTCATGCAGGTCACGATTGACCCATCCCTGCCCACGCCCGTGCCGGTGCTGCGTTCCGGCGCGCAGGGAGAAGCCGTCTGGCAATTGCAGGAGCGCTTGCAGGCGCTGGGCTATTTGACCGGCAGCGTCGATGGACAGTTCGGCCCGGCGACGAAAGAGGCGGTGCAGATGTTCCAGCGCCAGCATGGACTGACGGCGGACGGCATCGTGGGGGAAGATACGCGCGAGCTGCTCTATTCTGACAGCGCGCAGCCGTATGCCACGCCGACGCCCGCGCCCACCCAAGCCGCGCAAGTCACCGAAGCTCCCGCGGCGGATGATATTATCCTCCTGACGGCGGAGGCGGAAAACACAATCCCGGTTGGCTTCACGGCGGATGGGCTTCCGCTGCTGGTCAACCGGGATTCTCCTTTGCCTGATGATTATCAGCCGCAGCAGCTGGTCAACATGCGCGACTACTGTGACAGCAGCATCGTGAGCATCAAGGGCAGCGAAATCGAGGGCGAGCAGATTGCGGTGGATGCGCTGCTGGCAATGCTTATGCAGGCGCAGTCGGAAGGGCTGACATCATGGCAGATCAGCGCGGGATACCGGAGCGTTGCCTATCAGCAGAAGCTGTTTGACGACAAGGTGTACAGCTATCGTCAGCAGGGCATGACTGGCGCACAGGCGCGGAGTGCGGCGCGCAAACTCGTCGCCGACCCCGGATGCAGCGAGCATCACACCGGGCTGGCGTTCGACATCACCGTGCCGGGAACGTCCTTCGGCGGCACGAAACAGGCAAAATGGCTGGAAGAACACTGCTGGGAGTGGGGATTCATCCTGCGCTACCCGGCGGACAAGACCGCCATCACCGGCATCACGAATGAGCCGTGGCACTTCCGCTACGTTGGCACGGACGCGGCGATGGAGATGCGGGAGACGGGGGAGTGCCTGGAAGAGTATGTGGAGAGGAAGCAAAATGACGAATAAAGAGAACGAACAGCAGGAAACGTCGCAGTACGAAACAGTATCGGATGAAATCCTGCTAAAAATCGGCTTGCAGCTGATTGAAAAGAACCGTCAGGCGTATGAAGCGTTAGCACGGGGCTGAATCACCCCATCCCCATCGTATCCAGTGCCATCATGAGGACAAAGCCCGCCAGCGTCGCGAGAACCATCAGACGCTGCCGCGGGCATTTTTGGCATTCCGGCAGAAGCTCCGCCAAGATGACCGTCACCATGGCGCCGCCGGAGAGCGAAAGCAGCAGCGGCAGGGCGGCGCGGACGCGAATCGCCAGCAGTGCGCCCAGAATCCCCGCAAGCGGCTCGACTGCGCCGGATAACTGTCCGAAGAAGAACGAACGGCGGCAGGAATAACCGTCGCGGCGGAGCGGCAGACTGACCGCCGCCCCTTCGGGGAAGTTTTGCAGCGCAATGCCGATGGCAAGCATCCACGCGCTGCGCCACGCCGCCCCGCCGGGGGACGCCAAAGCACCGAACGCGCAGCCGACCGCCAAACCTTCGGGAATGTTGTGCAGGGTGATGCTGCCAATCAGCAGAACGGTTCTGCGGCGCACGTCGGACAGCGGCGTTCGGCGCATCCGGCGTGAAAGCAGCGCATCCGCCAACAGCACGAGCAGCCCGCCGAGCAAAAATCCGCCGCTGCACATCAGGAGCGGGCTTTGCCGGAGGGACTGCGCGGACGTCAGCGCGGGCGCAAGGAGCGAAAAGTACGACGCGGCGAGCATGATGCCCGCACCGAGCGCCATCAGCAGGTTCATCACGCTTGGGTGAAATCGCCGGAGCGGGAATACGAGCGCCGCACCCAGCGCCGTCAGCAGATACATAAGCAGCGTTGCGAGAATAGCGGCGGATAAGGGCGATAAAGTCATCACAAACACATCCTTCCAAATAGAAAATTGCAGCACCGAACAAACGGCAGGAGGATTCTGCCTTCATCATACGCCGAGGATGGAAAAAAGTGCGGAAAGTCAACCGGATGCATCCAGCGTCAAAAAAAGATGAAAAACCTTCCGCCTGAAAGCAGGAATTTCGCCGAAAACGTAGAAAGAATAAGGGTTGCAATTTTGGCTTGAAGGATTTTTTTTGCCTTTGGGCTTTCAGAAAGTGTGAGTGTGATTCAAGCATGACCCAAGTCCCCTACACCCTGCGCGTTCTGGCGGGCGAAACGGAAACCCGTTACGGTGAGCGGCTGTATCACAGCGGCGCAGTGCATATTGTGGAGAAGAGCGCAAAGCGCCTGAGCTGCAAGGTCGCGGATGGCGAAATGTATGATGTGGTATTCACCGACGACGGCGAAAGCCGCTGCAGCTGCCCGATTTACGAGGAAGCCGGCGCGTGCCGGCATGTGGTGGCGGCAATGATCAAGTGTCAGGATGAAGGCGCAATGGGCGATATGGTGCGCCGCAAGGCGGAAGCGGCCGGTCCGAAGCTGATGGCGGCAATGGATCGCGCGCTGCCGGAGGAGGGCACCATCCACATGGAGGTTCGCCTGACCCTCGAACCCGTGCGCGACCAGATTACGCCCCGTATCCGCATTTGCCTGCTGATTGGCGAAGAACGCCTGTATGTGGTCAAGTCGATTCCACAGATGATTGATGCCATTGACACGCAGACGCCTGTGGAGTACGGCAAGGGCTTCGTGTTTCACCCGGAATGGATGCGCTTCGGCACGGTGCAGGAGCGGATTTTGAAGATTCTGCGCGCGCTGTGTCTGGCGCAGAAGGAAGCTGGCGCGCTCCTGCGCGGCGCGGAACAGCGTGATTTGGCGCTGCCGGAGCCGTTCGCGGAGGAAATCCTGCGCGAGCTGATGAACACGCCGTTTCGCCTGAAGGTCGGGGAAAAGACGGTTGCGGTCAAGCCTGTGCGCGCAAGGAAAATCCCCTTGCAGTTCCGCGTCTCCAGCGACTTGCACGGCTTGACGGTCGTCGCCATGTTCCCCAAGGAATTCCGTCCGCTGCTGCCGTCCTGTTCCTTCGCGCTGGTGGGGGAGAACGTCGTGGCGGTGGAGGAGCAGCAGCGCGGCGTGCTGCGCGTGCTGTATCAGGAGCAGCTGGGCGGGCAGTGCAGCTTCGACTATCCCGTGCGCGAGGCGGCGCGTGTGATGGGCGAACTCGTGCCGTTCCTGAAACTGACTGGGCTGGTGGAAATCTCCGATGAGCTGCGCCGTCAGCTGATTCAACTGCCGCTGGTGGCGCGTGTGTATCTTGACCGTTCTGCCAATGGACGCGATGTGGTGGCGCGGGCACAGTTCCGCTACGGCGATCGCACCATTGACCCGTTTGACGAAACGCCCCTGCCGGAGAATCTCCCGCGCGGCGAAAAACTGCTCCTGCGCGACGCGGCAGCGGAACGCAAGGTGCTGGATGCGCTGGGGGCGGCGGGCTTCATCGTCAGCAAAGGGCATGTGTATTTGACGGGGCAGGAAGCCATTTTCAACTTCGTCAGCGAAGGCTTGCAGCATTTGCAGGAACTGGCGGAAGTGTACCTGTCCAACGACTTCAAGCGCATGACGCCGCGCAAGCCGAAATTTGCGGGCAAAATGCGCTTGAACGGCTCGGCGCTGGAACTGAAATTCACCCAGGACGACGAACCCGCGCAGGAAATCCTCGCAATTATGGAAGCATTGGCGCGCCGCCGCCGCTATTTCCGCCTGAAAGACGGCTCGTTCCTTGATTTATCCGCGATGGACGAGTGGCTGCCGCTGGCGGATTCCATCTTCGAGGCGGCGCAGGCGGAGGGCGCGGAGTCGGTCGCGATGGGGGACGACACCATCCGCCTGCAGGCGTACCGCGCGTGCTATCTGCAAAGCCTGCTGGAGAGCCTTGGACTGCCCATCGAGGTGGATGAAAAGACGCAGGCAACCGTTCGCCTGCTGACTGACCCCGGCAAGGTGCAGGACGTGAAGCTGCCCGACGGCTTGAGCCTGCGCCCGTATCAGGAACGCGGCTTCCAGTGGCTGCTGGCGCTTGATCGGCTGCATATGGGCGGTGTCTTGGCGGACGACATGGGCTTGGGCAAAACCGTGCAGGTGATTGCGCTGCTGATGGCGACGCGGCAGGAAGGGCAGGTTAGCCTTGTTGTCGCGCCGACGACGCTGACATATAACTGGCTGAGCGAACTTGGCCGCTTTGCGCCGGATTTGTCGGTGATGGTGCTGGGCGGTTCGGCGGCACAGCGCGCCAGCCAGATTCGCCACGTCAAGGAAGCGCACGACGTGGATGTGCTGATTACGTCCTACCCGCTGATTCGGCAGGACATCGAGCAGCTGACGACGATTGAGTTCCGCTTCGCTATCTTAGACGAAGCGCAGCACATCAAAAACGCGGGCAGCAAGGGGGCGCAGGCGGTTCGCCAATTGCAGGCGCAGACACGCTTCGCCCTGACGGGTACGCCGCTGGAAAACGGCGTGGGCGAACTGTGGAGCATCTTCAACTTCGTCCTGCCGGGGTATCTGCTCAGTTACAGCGCGTTCCTGCGCCGCTATCAGGATGGAACGGACGCGGAGGATCTGCGCCGGCGCATCAGCCCGTTCCTCATGCGCCGCTTGAAGAAAGAAGTGCTGACCGAACTGCCGGACAAGATCGAATCCGTGTTCACGGCGCAGATGAGCCCGGAACAGGCGAAGGTATACGAGGCGACGATGATGCGGCTGCGTCAGCGTGTGGACTCCATCGTCAAGGAAAAGGGCTTCGAGCGTGGGCGCACGGAGGTGCTTGCGGCGATTACCCAGCTGCGCGAAATCTGCTGTCATCCGTCGCTGGTTTTGGACGACTATACGGGTACGTCCGGCAAGCTGGATATGCTGCTGGATATGCTGCCGGAAGCGATTGCAAAGGGGCGGCGTGTGCTGCTGTTCAGCGCGTTCACCTCGATGCTGAAAATCCTCCGCCGCGAGCTGGATGATGCGGGTTATGAAACGATGTACCTGGATGGCGACACGCCCGCACAGCGCCGCGTAGAGATGGCGGAGCAGTTCAACGCGGGGCAGGGACAGATTTTCCTGATTTCGCTCAAGGCGGGCGGTACGGGCCTGAACCTGACGGGCGCGGACATGGTGATTCACTACGACCCGTGGTGGAATCCGGCGGCGGAAGATCAGGCAACCGACCGCGCGTACCGCATCGGGCAGACGCGCAAGGTGGAGGTGATTCGTCTGGTAACACATGCTTCGATTGAGGAGCAGGTGGTTGCGCTGGGGCAGCGGAAGAAAGCGCTGTTTGACCAGCTGATTAAGCCGGGGGAATCCATGGTGGGCGGACTGTCGCCGCAGGAGATTATGTCCTTGTTCCAGTGAGGGAAAAGGGGTTCTTCACGGAAAGTTGTGGGGAGCAAACAAGGGCTTAGGCGAAGCACCAAAAAGCTGCACGCGGAAGGAGCA
>OGRE01001998.1_pt1 | contig 15616 bp, 10 predicted proteins | sample 1553421 | NCBI WGS metagenome assembly OGRE01 (sample SAMEA2580076, study PRJEB22360) | human gut metagenome | biome: human gut; feature: human-associated habitat; material: faeces | place: Denmark | collected 2008/2010 | reverse complement strand
GCCGGCGCGGTGGAGCCGATCCACCTGCTGTCCGCCCTGCTCGGTGCCGGCGAGCGCAATATCTCCGTGATCATTGAGCGCATCGGTGCCGACCCGGCTCAGCTTGCACGCTCCACACAGGATGCCATCGACCACGCGCCCAAGGTTTCGGGCGAGGGCCAGCAGATGGGCCTGTCCAACGAGCTCGTCCGCGTCATCGAAAAGGCCGAGAAGAAGGCCACCAAGATGGGCGACAGCTTTGTGGTGACTGAGCATCTGCTCATGGCACTTGCCGAGGACAAGGGCGAGGCGGGCCGCGTGCTGCGCGGCGCCGGCGTGACCAAGGAGCGCATCGAGCAGGTCTACGAGGAGCTGCGTGGCGATGACCGCGTGACATCTGCCGAGGACAAGACCCAGTTTGAGGCGCTGGAGCAGTACGGCCGCAACATCTGCGACCTTGCCCGCGCCGGCAAGCTCGACCCGGTCATCGGTCGTACCGACGAGATCCGCCGTACCATTCAGGTCCTGTCCCGCCGCACCAAGAATAACCCTGTGCTCATCGGCGAGCCGGGTGTCGGCAAGACGGCCATCGTCGAGGGCATCGCCCAGCGTATCGTGGCCGGCGACGTGCCGAGCACGCTGCGCGACCGCGACCTTATCGAGCTCGACATGAGCGCGCTGGTCGCCGGTGCCAAGTACCGCGGCGAGTTCGAGGACCGCTTGAAGGCCGTGCTCAAGGAAGTGCAAAAGTCCGAGGGCAAGGTCATCCTGTTCATCGATGAGCTCCACACCATCGTGGGCGCGGGTGCCACCGAGGGCTCCATGGACGCCGGCAACATCCTCAAGCCGGCGCTCGCCCGTGGCGACCTGCACGCGATCGGCGCGACCACGCTCGACGAATACCGCAAGTACATCGAGAAGGACGCGGCGCTCGCCCGTCGTTTCCAGACCGTTATGGTGAGCGAGCCTACCGTCGAGGACGCCATTTCGATCCTGCGTGGTCTGAAGGAGAAGTACGAGATCTTCCACGGTGTGCATATCACCGATAGCGCGCTCGTGGCAGCTGCCGACCTCTCCGATCGCTACATCGCCGACCGCTTCCTGCCCGACAAGGCCATCGATTTGGTCGATGAGGCGGCAAGCCGCCTGCGCATGGAACTCGACAGCATGCCGGTCGAGATCGACGCCACCACGCGTCAGCTCACTCAGCTGCAGATCGAGGAACAGGCGCTCATGAAAGAGACCGATGACGCCTCCAAGGAGCGTCTGGAGGCCCTGCGCCAGGAGATTGCCAAGGTCCAGGAAAAACTCAACGTGCAAAAGGCCGGCTGGCTCAACCAGAAGAACGCCATTGACCACGTGCAGGAGCTTAAGAGCCAGCTTGACGAGGCCAAGAGCGAGGAGGAGCGTGCGACGCGCAACGGCGATTTGGGTCGTGCGTCCGAGCTGCGCTACTCCGTGATTCCGGGCCTGCAGCAGCAGATTCAGGATTCCGAGGCCGCGCTCGAGGCGCAAAAGCAGCAGGACGGCGAGGGCCTCAACGAGCAGGTGACCTCCGATGAGATCGCCGAGGTCGTGAGCGCCTGGACCGGCGTGCCCGTGTCCAAGATGATGCAGGGCGAGCTCGACAAGCTCAAGGGCCTGGAGGGCGAGCTGCATAAGCGCGTCATCGGTCAGGATGAGGCCGTCTCCGCCGTTGCCGCGGCCGTGCGCCGCAGCCGTGCGGGCCTCTCCGATCCGGACAAGCCCATCGGCAGCTTCTTCTTCCTGGGCCCCACCGGCGTGGGCAAGACCGAGCTCGCCAAGGCGCTGGCCGAGTGCCTGTTCGATGACGAGCGCGCGCTCGTGCGTATCGACATGTCCGAGTATATGGAGAAGTTCAGCGTCCAGCGTCTGATTGGTGCGCCCCCGGGGTACGTGGGCTACGACGAGGGCGGCCAGCTCACCGAGGCCGTGCGCCGTCGTCCGTACTCTGTGATCTTGCTCGACGAGATGGAGAAGGCTCATCCGGATGTCTTTAACGTGCTGTTGCAGGTGCTTGATGACGGTCGTCTGACCGATGGCCAGGGTCGCCAGGTGTCCTTCAAGAACACGATTATCATCATGACGTCCAACGTGGGCTCCAAGGCCATCGCCGATCTGTCCGGTAAGGACGAGGAGGAGATGCGCCATCAGGTCGACGCTGCCATGGCTCAGACCTTCCGCCCCGAGTTCCTCAACCGTATCGACGATATCGTGGTGTTCCATCCGCTCGGTATGGCGCAGATCGAGAAGATCGTCGACATCCAGCTCGCCGACGTCCGCGCGCGTCTGGCCAAGGAGCGCATGACGCTTGCCATCACCCCGGCGGCCAAGCAGATGCTCGCCGTGGGCGGCCTGGACCCGGTCTTTGGCGCCCGTCCGCTCAAGCGTCTGGTTCAGCGCGAGGTCGTGGATGCCATCGCCGCCGCTATCATCGACGGCACGGTGCGCGAGGGCGATCAGGTGACGGTCGATGTCGACAAGGACGGTGGCTTTACCGTCGTGTGCGACAACACGCCGGCGGCCACCTACGAGGTCCCCGACGCAGAGTAAATTATGGGACCGGCTTTAACCGCACCTCATCGCAAAACGCCAAGGGCGGCGGATCCAATCGGGTCCGCCGCCCTTTTTCGTGCGACAATCGATGATGTTGAGCATGAGCACATGGCAAGGAGATATGCAGATGAAAGACGAGAACAAGACGCACGCACCGGTTGCTGAGGCAGCGCCCGCCGCGCCGGTCGCACCGAAGGCTTCTCCCAAACCGGCGCCCAAGCCGCGCGACCCCTACATCCGTGCCGAGAACGAGGACGATGACGGCTACGATCCCTACAGCGATCGCCGCCCCGAGCGCGAGCCGATGTTCGAAGCCGACCCCTGGCGCTAAGTGCCACCCAAAAGGCCACCAATAAGTTGCGGTGAAATAGGGACTGTTTTGCGGTTTGACCAGCAAAAACAGCCCTATTTCACCGCAACTGCGTTAGGGATTTTTCTACAGGGGGAGGGTAGTCAAAAAAGCCCCGTCCCAAATTGACTGCTCGGGGAGTCGCATTCGAGCTCGGTTGTCCTCTTAGCCACTCGATATCCTTCGGAGCAATAACGGTGATAAAACTTGCTTAAGTGTTAATCAAGCTACACACAATCTTGCTCTCTAATTAATCAAGAATCGGTATAATTTTGATTAGCTAGAGAGCAAGATTGGAGAATCATGGCATTCAACGACTTGATCGCCCAGAAAATAAAGGACTTTGAACAGCAGGGGGTTCCGCAGGTCTTTGAGCGAGACCTTGATCTAGGAAACCCACAGGAGCCAAAGCGCGACAACATCGTAAATGTGATTGTGGGGGCCCGCCGTTGTGGAAAGACGTATCGCCTGTATCAGGAGATGCGGCGGCTTCAGAGCCGGGGCGTCGAGCTTGACCGGATGCTTTACTTCAATTTTGAGGATGAGCGCTTGCGCCCGTATGAGCCATCGCTGCTGGCGGACGTGCTCGACACGTTCTATGCGCTGTATCCTGTTGCTCGAACCGAGGGCGCTTACATTTTCTTTGACGAGATCCAGGAAATTCCCGAATGGGGTGCGTTTCTGCGGCGTGTAGTCGATACGGAGAAAGCGACCGTCTATGTGACGGGATCTTCTTCTAAGATGCTGTCCTCAGAACTTAAGAGCGAGTTCAGGGGTCGTTCTCTTGTGCGAGAGCTTTTTCCGTTGAGTTTTTCGGAATACGTTCGATATAAGACGGGGAGCGTTCTCGAGCCAGATGCGACCTTTTCCCCGAGCGATGCAGCGCTGCTTCGACATCATCTGATCGGGTATCTTGAACAAGGGGGATTCATCGCGACACTTGAGCAGACGCCCACAGACGCGATTCAGCTGCTACAGGAATATGCTTCGCGAACGGTCGCTATGGACGTCGTTGAGCGTTACGACGTCAAGAACCCTCGCCTGGCATCGCTGTTCTTGACGCGGTGTATGGCATCTTCGGGACGAGAGCTGTCAGTGAACAAAGTGTACAACGAGTTCAAGAGCAGACAGATACCCGTCAGTCGTAATTCGCTCAGCGATTTACTTGAGTATTATGAGGACGCCTACCTGTTATTTTCTGTGCCGGAGTTCACGCGTTCACTGGCAAATAACATGCGGTCTGCGTCTAAGGTCTACGCTGTCGACCCTGCGATGTTTGGAGCATTCTCTCCCGCATCAGCATTGGACCAGGGCCAGAGGCTCGAGACCGCAGTGTTCAATGCGCTAAGAAGAAAGACTCCCGCGGTGAGGACCGGCTCGGTCTGCCGCCTGCTGATCAAAGAGAAGAGCAAAAGCCATGAGGTGGACTTTGTGGCTGGGGACGCGCTTCTCATGCGGGCTTATAGCCTGATTCAGGTGAGTGCGGATATGGCACGTGAGAAAACGCGCGAGCGCGAAATTGCCGCGCTTGATGCCTCGATGGCCCAGTTCGATCTTGGCGAGTCGGCAATCGTTACCATGGATGAACAGACCGATATTTCATGCGAGCACGGTGTGGTCCACGTTGTGCCCGCATGGAAGTGGCTCCTTGCCTAATCATCTATGGACCTGTGGGGTCAGGACCTCCTGGCTCCCTCATCACGGTTGGGGAGCACCTTGCTGCGCCAGGCTAGTCCTGGGCTTTGATACTCGGCATCAGAATCTGGGCGAGGTAGTCGGTCTCGAGTTTGGCGGCGGCGTCGGCCTTGCCGTCTTTGCCGACCAGCACGTTCTTGATCTGGCTATAGGTATAGCGGTTGCCGGTCGTAAGCTCGACAAGCTCAATGGCCGTGTCCATGGGGTAGGTTGACACGGGGTTCTGCGTCTGTCCGTTGATGGTCTGGGGCACCACGTACGGATAGACGGGGCCGCTGGCGTAGACGGTATAACCGTTGCCTAGATTGGCCGCGCCCAAAACCGTATCGCCTTCATCGGGCGTAAAGCTCTCGCCCTCGCGCACCGCGACGAGCGTCACGAGCGGCGTATTGGCGTCGTCGCCCAGATAGATGCATAGCGTGCTTCCGTTTTGCCAAGTTGCGACCTTGCCGTACCACTCGACGGGAATATCGAGCTGGTAGAGGTCGGTTGCCTTGTGGCGAGCGTCAGCATCACGGGACGCCTGTGCCTTTTGCGCGCTCACGGCATTGACGGCGGCGTCGCGCCGCGCGGTTGCTGCCTGCTGGAGCACTTTGGCAGCCGCGGCGGAGCTCGCACCGCCCTCCTCGGCATACTTGGCGGCGGCATCGATCTGGTCGTCAGTCACCGTGTCGGCCGAAGGCACCTTGAACTTAAAGGTAGCCTGGGCACTTAAATCCTGTCCATCGCTCTTAACGGTGACCTGCGTCTTGGTGGTCGGGACGGTATAGATGGTGCCGTCGGCCGCGATGGGGGAGGCAGCGATGGAGAGCGTGTAATCGCCGGGCAGCAGTTTGATGCCGCGGCCGTGCTCGTCAACATAGAGCGTTTCGCTCACGGAGGAGCCGTCAGAATCCTGACCGCTCACCTGTACGGGAATCTTGGAGCCAGTGGAACAGTCGAGGCCCGCGGCATGCACGCCAATCTGCACCGACATCATCGTGTGGGCATTGGCGGCGACAGCGGCAGCCTGCTCTCGCTGATATCCGTTCCAGGCAGCATAGCCTGCACCGCCGGCGACGAGCGCGACGGCCACGACACCGGCGACCATCAGATTGCGGCGCTTGGGCGACATCTTGCGATGGCGAACCTCGGCCTCGCGCGCCGAGGGAACGGATGGTAGGGGAATATCGCCCATGGCGATGGTCTCGTCCACGGCTGGTGCGGAACCCAGGCCAGGAAGCTCGCGGGTCAGCGAATCCTCGGCCGGTAAGCTGTCGAGCAAGACGGTTTCCTCGCCCGTGTCGGATTCGGGCTGATTGCCGGCCTCGCTTTCGTCCTCTTCGGCTTCGTCGGGAGCGTCTTTGGCGTCGCTGCCTTCGTTCTCAGTGTCTTCGTGCACCTCGTCCTGCGCGTCGACGGCCGAATCGCTAAACGAGAGCTCGTCTAGCGCGATCCGGTCAAGGCTCTCCAAGGCTTCGGCACATGCTTCCGCATCCTGGGCCGCATCCTCGCGGCCATACGTCTCATCGCTCATATATCCCCCCAATGCAATATCGGCTCAACACTGTACCCAAAAATGGAGCCATATAAAGCGCATACGAAATATAAGATCCGATTTAACCTGAGCGCATCCTGGGCCGCATCCTCGCAACAACAAAAAGCCCGCGGAAAGCGGACAAATCGCTTTCCGGGGGCATGCAATACGTTGCATAGCGCGGAGTCGGCCAGGCGGCTTCACATTCAAGCGATGTCTGCGTCAGGCGCGTTACTCGGCGTGCGCGTAATCAACCTTGGCGCGGCGAGCGGTGGCCTTCTCCCAATCGCTGGTGCCCTCAAAGACATCCTGCTTGTAGGGGTTGCGGCCGAGCTTCTTGGCGCGGTAGGCGATGTAGATGATCGCGGCGATGTTGGCGACCAGCGCGGCGATCGAGACCGCGGTAGCGGCGCCGGGGTCGAGCGTGGAGTGGGTCACAAAGATGGACTCCTCCTGGAAGTACGGGAACACCTGGGCAAACATGCACCAAATGGCCAGCGTAAAGGCGCGGTTCTGAATCCAGCCGCCCTTGTTCCAGATAAAGGCGGCGACGGTGGGCGCCAGCAGCAGCGCAAAGCCGCAGAACCAGGAGTGGGTGGGCAGGCAGTTGTAGGTGTAGCAGAAGTTCCAGATATCGTAGGCGATGATGTAGACCCAGGTCATATCGGGCCACAGCATGTCGGTCTGATCCTCGGAGGCGTAGACGCTCCACCAACCGGTCATACAGAAGATGTTGATGATACCGGCGATGCCGTTGAACACGTTGTTCCAGCCGGCCAGCTGCGTGGCACCTTCGGAGGTGACCCAGGTGGACTGGCCCAGGACAAAGAAGTGATAGGCGCTCTCAAAGTCGGACACGACAGCGATCATGATGTTGATGGCGACGATCACAAACGGCCATGCGCGGAACCAATGCGCCTTGCCGATCTTGCCCCACTGGTACTTAATGGCAATGAAGCCCCAGCAACCGGCCAGCGCCGCGTATACCTTGGCGTAGTGGAACCAGCTGTTCTGGTACACATGGGTGGGGTTGGTGAGCGCCCACTCGGCGCCTTGTGAGACGCCCACGGCGATGGCGACGCAGTAGATGGTCATGGCCAGCGGAGCCACGCCAAAGATGATGGCCGCGCCCAGCTTGGTGCGGCGGCCGACCTCGTTGAGCACGATCAGGCCAATAAAGACCATGGCCCAGCCGGCCCAGTGGATAAGGGTATCGCTACCCCAAACATCGAACAGCATGCTGCTCTCCTTTCACACGCCCGCGGCCCCTCTTCTGATCGCGGGCAGTTTGGCCAAATGTCGTCAGTTCTGGGGCTTGCGCTCCGGATACTTGGCGGTATAGCCCTCGATGTGGAGTGTCGAGGCGATGATTTCCTTGACCGTCTCGTCGGGCACATCGGGGTGCGTGCGGATATACATCAACAACCCCATGATGAGGGTGTAGAACGTCTCGTAGACATGGTCGATGCGTAGCTCATGATGGGCGACAAAGTCCACCACGGTGGTGTCGCAGATATACTGCGCCACGCGTTGGACCACGTTGTGCAAAAAGCCGCCGTAGAGCGCGCCGCTGCTTGAGGTGAGCGTACTCGGCAGCTCGTGGCCGCTGGCGACCAGGCGCTTAAAGAGCGGGGCGACGGTGTCGAGTGCGCCCTCGATATCACCGACGATGCGGTTGGCATTCCACTGCTCGAGCTCGGAGATAAAACCGTCGATCGCCTCGTCCATGACGGCGGTGACGGCGGCGTCCATGTCGGCGAAGTAGTGGTAGAACAATGAACGCGTGCAGCCGGCTCGCTTGGTCACGGCCGATACCGATAGGTGGGACACGCCCAGCTCGGAGCTTACGGTGCGCACGGCATCGAGGATCTCGCGACGGCGCTCGTCGCCCGTCAGGCGCTTTGCCGCGCTATCGGATGCGGGAACGGCATCGACCACAGAGGTACCTGCTGTGTTGTTGCCCATGTTTTGCCGCCTTTCATCCTCTTTTGCCTGACCGTTCGCCTAACAGTCTTGAATATTGTTGACGGTTCGTCAATACTATTTTTGACACAATGTCAACAATGGCGGGTGAACGGCATGGGGGCATGCCCAGCCTGCAAAAAAGAGGGGCGCCGCGGTCCCGCCGGGCTGTGGCAAGAGAAGGGACAACCATGATTCTCAACGGACCGGGGATTAGCTACACCGAGCCCGACATCGGTTCGGAGTTCGTGCCGCCGCTGCCGGAGCATCCGCGTGAGGCCATCGTCAAGCTGTGCGAGCACTGCACCAACCGTCTGCTGCATCGCGATGAGCTGCTGGGCTACGAGTACTGGTCGTTTGCCGAGGCCGCAACCGACGAGCAGGCCGAAGTGCTCTGCAAGATGAAGATGCGCCGTCCCTATACGCTGCCCGAGATGGTCAAGCTCACCGGCATGCCCGAAGCCGATATCGAGAAGATGCTCGACGACATGAGCTACACGGGTCTGCTCGAGTACAACTGGGAAAACCCCGAGCGCGCCAAGCAGTGGGTGCTGCCCATGCTGGTGCCGGGTTCCGCCGAGTTCCTCAACATGCGCGCGAGCCAGCTCGAGGAGCACCCGGTCTATGCCAAGTTCTTTGAGCAGGCGTCCAAGGGACCGCTGTCGAAGGCCACGCCGATGGTGCCGCCCGGAGGCGCCGGTATCGGCATGCATGTCATTCCGGTCGAGAAGGCTATCGACGCCGCGAGCACCTCGGTACCGATTGAGCATATCGAGCATTGGCTCGACAAATACGATGGCAAATATGCCGCTAGCACCTGCAGCTGCCGCGCGAGCCGTCGCGTGATGGGTGAGGGCTGCGCCGACGACCCGGCCGATTGGTGCATCGCCGTGGGCGATATGGCCGACTACGTGGTCGAGACCGATCGTGGCCATTACGTGACCCGCGACGAGGTTTACGACATCCTGCGCCAGGCCGAGGACAACGGCTTTGTGCACCAGATCACCAATATCGACGGCGAGAACAAGATCTTCGCCATCTGCAACTGCAACGTCAACGTGTGCTACGCCCTGCGCACCTCGCAGCTGTTCAACACGCCCAACCTGTCGCGCTCGGCCTATGTCGCCAAGGTCGAGAAGGACAAGTGCGTTGCCTGCGGTCGCTGCGTTGAGGTGTGCCCGGCCGGCGCCGCCAAGCTCGGCCAGAAGCTCTGCAGCAAAAAGGCCGGCGGACAGGTGCCCGAGTATCCGCGCCAGGAGCTGCCCGACGCCACCAAATGGGATCACACCAAGTGGTCGCCCAACTACCGCAACGACAACCGTATCGAGACGCATGAGTCCGGCACCGCTCCCTGCAAGACGGCCTGCCCCGCGCACGTTGCCGTTCAGGGCTATTTGAAGCTCGCGGCTCAGGGTCGCTATGACGAGGCCCTAGCACTCATTAAGCGCGAGAACCCGCTGCCCGCTATCTGCGGCCGTGTGTGCAACCGCCGCTGTGAGGATGCCTGCACCCGCGGCCGTGTGGATGCCGCCGTGGCTATCGACGAGGTCAAGAAGTTCATCGCCCAGCGCGATCTGGATGCCGCGACCCGCTACGTCCCGCCCGTGGTTACGCCGACGCGCGCTGGCGGCTTTGATCAGAAGATCGCCATCATCGGTGCCGGTCCGGCCGGCCTGTCCTGCGCCTTCTATCTGGCCGAGAAGGGCTACAAGCCCGTCGTGTTCGAGAAGAACGAGCGCCCGGGTGGCATGCTCACCTATGGCATTCCCAGCTTTAAGCTGCAGAAGGATGTTATCGAGGCCGAGGTCGAGATCATTCGCCTGATGGGTGCCGAGTTCCGCTATGGCGTGGAGGTCGGTCGCGACGTGACGCTCGACGAGCTGCGCGCGCAGGGCTTCAAGGCCTTCTACGTTGCCATTGGCTGCCAGGGCGGCCGCCTTGCCGGCATTCCGGGCGAGGATGCCGAGGACGTGACCGTGGCCGTCGACTTCCTTCGCGAGGTTAACAGCGGCAAGATCGATACCCTGTCCGGCCGCACCATTGTGGTGGGCGGCGGCAACGTGGCCATCGACGTTGCCCGCAACGCCTGCCGTCTGGGCTCTGAGCATGTTGAGATGTTCTGTCTGGAGGGCGAGGCCCAGATGCCCTCCAGCGAGGAGGAGCGTCGCGAGGCCGTTGAGGACGGCGCTCACATCAGCTGCGGCTGGGGCCCCAAGGAGGTTCACCTGGACGAGGTCGGTCGCGTGTGCGGTATCACCTTCAAGCGCTGCACGCGTGTCTTTGACGACGAGGGCCGGTTTGCGCCCGAGTACGACGAGAACGATCTGCGCCGTGTCGATGCCGACCGTGTCGTCATGTCGATTGGCCAGTCCATTGTGTGGGGCGACCTGCTAGCTGGTTCCCAGGTGGAGCTTGGCCGCGGTCAGGGTGCCCTTGCCGATCCCCAGACCTACCAGACCGCCGAACCCGACATCTTTGTGGGTGGTGACGTCTACACTGGTCCCAGCTTTGCCATCGACGCTCTCGCCGCCGGTCACGAGGCCGCGGTGTCCATCCATCGCTTTGTGCAGCCGGGCTCCACGCTCACCATCGGCCGCAACCAGCGCCGCTACACCGCGCTCGACCGCGACGATGTCGTGATCGAAAGCTACGACAACGCGAGCCGCGAGGTTGCCCACGTGGACCGCGAACGCGAGAAGGCTGCGCCGTTTAGCGAGTATGTTGAGACCTTTACCGAGGAGCAGGTGCGCGCCGAGACCGCCCGCTGCTTGGGCTGCGGCGCCTCGATCGTCGACCCCAACAAGTGCATCGGCTGCGGCCTGTGCACCACCAAGTGCGCGTTTGACGCCATCCATCTGGATCGCGACCGCCCCGAGTGCTCCACGATGGTCAAATACGAGCAAAAGCTTCCAAGCCTGGGCAAGTACGCGCTCAAGCGCGCCATCAAGATCAAATTCGGGAAGAAGTAAGAAACGCAACAAGCAGGAGAACGGCGGAAGGAAATAAATGCACGAGCTCGGAATCGTCTATCACATCATTCGCGATGTTGAGAATGTGGCGCGCGCTCATGGCGTGCGTCGCGTTTCGAGCGTGACGTTGCTGCTGGGCGAAGTCTCGGGCGTCGTTCCCGACTTGCTGCTCGACGCTTGGCGCTGGGCAGCAGATAAAAAGTCCATCGCGCAGGGCGCGGAGCTTCTTGTGGAGCCTGTCGAGGCCGTGACGCATTGCGAGGCGTGCGGCCGCGACTATGCGACCGTCGAGCACGGCAAGACCTGCCCCCATTGCGGTAGCGGCGAGACATACCTGCTGCAGGGCCAGGAGGTCATGATCAAACAGATCGAGACCCCCGACGAGGACCCGGCAGACGCTGCTCCTGACGGCCTCTCCGACGCCCCCGATGCCGTCGACGCCGCCAACCCACTCCACATCGCCTAACATCCAATGACTACATGGGCTAGAGTTCTAAACATATTTGCTTCGGTTAGTCAAGTCATGTCTGTTTAAACAAAATGGCGGCACGCAGACGCATTGGGATCCACCTAAAAGTGGTCTTAACGAACAGTGCACCTTTATATGTCTTTGAAAGCAATCAGCAAATCACGTTTTAGCAGGCAATAAGCTGTAAACCGGCAACGTAATCAACTTGTAACAAACCTAGACGTTTAAACAAATAAACCAACCTTTTGCGAATTTAGCTATAATTCCACAAACCAAACAGGTATACTTCCTTAATGTCGTGTAGGAAATACGTAGACAAAAAGGAGGTTATGTGATGGTAAGTATTGTTCTTGCTAGCCACGGGGACTTGGCAGCTGGAATCAAGCAGACGGGCTCGATGGTCTTTGGCGATCAGCCGTCTGTTGCCGTGGTCTCGCTCGAGCCGAGCATGGGCCCCGACGATTTCCGTGCCAAGGTCGAGGAAGCAGTCGCTTCCTTCGAGGACCAGGAGCAGGTGCTCTTCCTCGTTGATCTGTGGGGCGGCACGCCGTTCAACCAGATCAGCGGGCTCATCGAGGGCCACGATTCCTGGGCTATCGTCACCGGTGTCAACCTGCCTATGCTCATCGAGGCATATTCGCAGCGCTTTGACGCAAAGAACACTGCACATGCGATCGCAAAACATCTCGTGACTGAGGCTAAGGCTGGCGTGCGCGTCAAGCCCGAGTCTCTGGAGCCCGAGGAGAAGAAGCCGGCTGCGGCCGCCGCTGCTCCTGCAGGCGCCATCCCTCCGGGAACGGTCATCGGCGATGGGCACATCAAGATCGCCCACGTCCGTATCGACACCCGTCTGCTTCATGGCCAGGTGGCCACCACGTGGACCAAGCAGATCAACCCCAACCGCATCATCGTGGTTTCCGACGGCGTTGCTCACGACGAGCTCCGCAAGACCATGATCGAGCAGGCTGCCCCTCCGGGAGTCCATGCCAACGTCGTGCCCATCAAGAAGATGGCCGAGGTCGTCAAGGACACGCGCTTTGGTGACACCAAGGCCATGCTGCTCTTTGAGAACCCGCAGGATCTGCTCAAGGCCATCGAGGCCGGCGTCGACATCAAGGAAGTCAACATCGGTTCCATGGCTCACTCCAAGGGCAAGGTCGTCGTCACCAACGCCGTCGCTATGGGCGATGACGACGTCAAGACTCTCGAGGCCCTCAAGGCCAAGGGCGTCAAGTTCGAGGTCCGCAAGGTTCCTTCGGATTCCTCCGAGGATCTCGACGCCATGTTGAAGAAAGCTAAGGCCGAACTGGCCGCTCAAGCATAGTAAAGGAGGGTCCGATACATGTCTGCAATCACTATTCTGCTTGTTGCGATTGTCGCGTTGCTTGCCGGTATGGAAGGCATTCTGGATGAGTTCCAGTTCCATCAGCCGCTCGTGGCATGCACGCTTATCGGTCTCGTAACCGGTCACCTTCAGGAGGGCATCCTCCTGGGCGGTTCGCTCCAGATGATGGCCCTTGGCTGGGCTAACGTCGGCGCCGCTGTCGCGCCTGACGCCGCTCTGGCCTCGGTCGCTTCTTCGATCATCATGGTGCTCGCCCTCAACGGTGGCGCCACCGATTCGGCCAAGGCCGTTACCACCGCTATCGCCGTCGCCGTCCCACTGTCGGTCGCTGGTCTGTTCCTGACCATGATCTGCCGTACCATTGCTACCGCTATCGCTCACGCCATGGACGGTTGCGCCGAGAAGGGCGACTTCTCCGGCATCGAGCGCTGGCAGTATGCTGCCATCCTCATGCAGGGCCTTCGTATCGCCATCCCGGCAGTGCTTCTGTGCGTCATCCCGGCCGAGGCCGTTACCAACGCGCTTAACGCTATGCCCGACTGGCTGTCCGGCGGCATGGCTGTCGGCGGCGGCATGGTCGCTTCCGTCGGTTACGCCATGGTCATCAACATGATGGCCACCAAGGAGACCTGGCCGTTCTTCGTCCTCGGCTTTGTCCTTGCTGCCATCCCTCAGCTCACGCTGATCGCCCTTGGTCTCATCGGCATCTCCCTTGCCCTCATCTACCTTGGCCTCAAGGATCTGGCCAAGCAGGGTGGCGGCATGGGCGGTGGCTCCGGCGACCCGCTCGGCGACATTCTGAACGATTACGAGTAGGAGGGGAGTGATACATATGGCAGAGAACAAGATTCAGCTCACCAAGGCTGACCGCAAGAAGGTTTGCTTCCGTCATCAGTTCCTTCAGGGCTCGTGGAACTACGAGCGTATGCAGAACGGCGGCTGGTGCTTCGCAATGATCCCTGCGATCAAGAAGCTCTACACCAGCAAGGATGACCAGATTGCCGCTCTTAAGCGCCACCTGGAGTTCTATAACACCCACCCCTATGTTTCCGCCCCCGTCATTGGCGTTACCCTCGCTCTCGAGGAGGAGCGCGCCAACGGTGCCCCGATTGACGACGTCGCCATCCAGGGCGTCAAGGTCGGTATGATGGGCCCGCTCGCCGGCGTCGGTGACCCCGTCTTCTGGTTCACCCTTCGCCCGATTCTGGGCGCTCTGGGCGCTTCCCTGGCCATGTCCGGCAGCATCGTCGGTCCGCTGCTGTTCTTCTTCGCGTGGAACATCATCCGTTACGCTTTCCTGTGGTACACGCAGGAGTTTGGCTACAAGGTCGGCTCCTCCATCGCCAAGGACCTCTCCGGTGGTCTGATGGGCAAGGTCACCGAGGGCGCTTCCATCCTGGGTATGTTCATCATCGGCGCCCTGGTCGAGCGCTGGGTGTCCATTTCCTTCACCCCGATCGTCTCCACGGTCAAGCAGTCTGCTGGCGCCTTTATCGACTGGGCTAGCCTGCCCTCCGGTTCCGAGGGTATCAAGGAAGCGCTGACGATGTACAACTCCGTCGGTGCTACCGCCCTTGATCAGATGAAGGTCACCACGCTTCAGGCCAACCTCGATCAGCTCATCCCCGGCCTTGCCGCCGTGTGCCTGACCCTGCTGGTCTGCAAGCTCCTCAAGAAGAAGGTCAGCCCGATCGTCATCATCCTGGCTCTCTTCGCCGTCGGCATCATCGGTCGCTTCTGCGGCTTCATGTAAGCACGCTTCGGCTTAAGACCGAGAGTTGCTAGGTAAGGGCTTTTGAGCCATTGAAACGGACCGCACCCGGTGGGTACACTGGATGCGGTCCGATTGTTTTTATTGGAGGGCGAGGCGCGTATGGCGCAATCTCAGAACAGCACGGTCGATCTGGCAACGCCGGCAACCTGCCTGATGGGGCTTACCAGCCACGGTAACGTGATGGTGGGCAATAAGGCGTTTGAGTACTATAACGAGCGCAATCCCGAGGATTATATTCAAATCCCGTGGGACGAGGTCGACTATATTGCCGCCGAGGTTTTGCGCGGCACCAAGAAGATTACGCGTTTTGCCATCTTCACCAAGGACAACGGTCACTTTACGTTTTCGACGCGCGACGACAAAGAGACGCTTCGCGCGGTCCGCAAGTACGTCGACGAGGATAAGCTCGTGCGTTCGCCCGACTTTATCGATGTGACGGCCAAGGGCGCCAAGAGCATCCCCTCCGTTATCAAAAACCTCTTCCACAAAGGTAACTAGTCGTTAAAGAGCGCCTTCCTCAAAGTGGGGCCCAGTTTCCCATGGGGCTCGATCGGGAAAGTGCATCCCAGTTCGAGCGCTGATTCCGGGATGTAGTTTCCGGAACGGGGTCGTTTGGGAAACTGTGTCCCGTTTCGAGCCGAAATTCTGGGACACAGTTTCCAGCGAGGTCCCATTGGGAAAGTTTGACCCAGAATTTGCCTGGATAGTGGGACACACTTTCCGGAGGGCTGTTCCACCGCAACTTCGAAGAGTGGCTATACGCTGTATTACAACGGCGTAAATCTGCTACACTAGTACAACATGCCTCCGTAGCTCAGGGGATAGAGCACCGCTCTCCTAAAGCGGGTGTCGACGGTTCGAATCCGCCCGGGGGCACCAGAAGATTATGACGGCGTCGCGAGAGCGGCGCCGTTTCTGGTTTGTGGGGGCCGTCGGCGGATTCGAGCCGTCGACACCCGCGGCACCAATTTCCCGCGGGGG
>OGRE01001994.1_pt1 | contig 15667 bp, 10 predicted proteins | sample 1553421 | NCBI WGS metagenome assembly OGRE01 (sample SAMEA2580076, study PRJEB22360) | human gut metagenome | biome: human gut; feature: human-associated habitat; material: faeces | place: Denmark | collected 2008/2010 | reverse complement strand
AGCCATAGTGATTTACTTTCGTTCTCTACAAAGATACTGAAAAAAGGCGAGACCGCCCAGACCCACCCCGCAAACCAGTGCGTTGGGCTAGCTTGTAATGGGACTTGCGAAATTTAGTGAAGATGACGTCTCAGTGTCTACATGGGCAACTGTCTCTCTTCAATTTCAGTAACTATACTTCCAACTCTGTCCATGATCCATCTTAAGACCTCCCCAGTTTTTATTGAGACAAAGCTACTTGCTTCGTTCCAGTCACCAAAAGGAAGCCACTCAGATCCATAAGGCCAAGGCACATTCGATTGTAATGAAAGGCAAGACAATCTTTCTGCTATCTCCAACGTGGGGTCATGCCTTCCTTCATCTCCAATACAAGCAGATACACCAATATACAGGCTGTCCCATTGAGGTCTTTTCAGATCATGTGTAATCACTATGTTGTGCCTCCAGCTTGGCTTGCGAAAGAGGATTAGTGGAGACCTTTCCTCCGTAAATACTTTAGGAGGTAGGAGTTGACCATTAAGCGTGAATGTCCTCAGAGGCTTGAATATGTAATCTTCACATAAGCGACTACTGATCTCAGATTGACTTGACATGAGAGCTGATACAGCCTCTATATTGTCAGTAGCTAATGCTACGATTTCTTTTTTGAATTCTACATCCATTTCATTGTTGGTCAATTGATTTAGTAATGCGAGGTATTGAGAGATAGATTCTCTAACTAGAGGTTTGTTATAAGCAAGCTGAGCACATTTTCTCAGCCACTGCCGTATCTCCTCTTGATAAGAGAGGGGTGTATACTCCACCCCATATCCTTCACTTCCTAAAGAGTCAGAGCTTGGCTCTCTGCCATCAAGAGTTAAGTAAACAATCTTGAAGCCACAGGGGAAATGGCTTTTTGCATAGTTGTAATATCTGAGAAGTTGGTGAAACTGGTCTCCTGCATAGATTTTATTTTCAATGATGAGAGCATGATTTCCATCTTCAAGAATAATGTCTATCCTGCCACCTGTCGTAGTTGTTGTAGTCCCTATGGATCTTTCGACTATCTCCTCATTTGCAGAAACTACATAGTCTGCCTCTAAGCCCACAATGCCCAGAAACTCCTGCAAAAACGCGCTACCCATACCATGGCTACCATTAGGATTGAGTAGTTCAGCAATGAAGGCAGAGTGTAGTCTCACCTCCTCCGTCCTCAATCCTATGACATTGAATACATTGAAGAGCTCTCCATTGGCATGCTGCTTCTCCTGCAAAGCTTTTGCTTTGTGGTAAACGACACCAACATCATAGAGCATTTGTTTTAACTGTTTCATAGCGATATCACCATTTGGCTTGTCTACTGATCGCAAATTACTCTTGTCTTACCTTTGCTCAAAGGTACAAAAAGGGGGGTATGTGTGATCCATATCAAAATTCCTCCGGAGGAATTTCGGATTTCCCAGCGAGGAACGAAAAAATACTTCGGAAGTATCGTTTGATTCTTCCGAAGTATCGTTTGATTCCTCCGAAGAAATTTTCCTTACCTCCGTGGCAAATCTTTTTTCTCCAGTAGGCTATTTAGAAATTCCTCCCGAAGAATCAGAAGTTAGAGGAGCCGAGCTGCCCTGCGTAGTATCGCTCTCGTCACCCTCCGTATATCTACCCAAAAATGACAAAACGGGTACACGTCACACTCGACATGTACCCGAAAAGGGCAAAACGGGTACACGTCGTACCCGTTACGTAGTACATAGGGCTAGGGGATCTGTCAGAAAGCGTAGCCGAGGCTAAAGAAGAAGCGTGAGGCACGTAGGACGTTTGACCGGCTGAAGGAGAGCTTGATAGGGCCTATTAAGGAGTTGTAGTCTAGGTCTATGCCTGCTCCGTAGAGGAGGTCGCTATCCCGCATATTGGGTCCCTGGATATCCATGCCAACACTGAAGTGAGGGGTGATGTAGAGATTCTTGATCGGAGTGTACTGCACGCCTAGATAGAGCGCTGCGAGGTTGTTGACAGGGTACTCTCTGTATCGTAACCCTGAGAAGATGGGCTGATCGTCCAGCCCGACATTGGCAAAGCCCCCTAGGTTGAACTTCTGACTTAAGAAGAGGTAACTGTCAAAGTGAAAGCTCTCTCTCATAGACTTGCCTAGGTCTAGGTTGACCCCGCCGAAGAGACGACCATGTATTGCCACTTTCCGACTCAGTGGAGCAACGATATGCTCATAGACAGAGAGATGCAAGAGGGGTCCCCGCTGTGGAGATATGCTCTCCTCGGGATTGAGCAGGTTGTGGATCTGCTTCTGACTCTCCGTAGCATCCTCTGGAAGTGGTGAGAGTGAGTAGGAGTTCTTTAGGGTCAGCTCTGCCGTTAGTGCTAAGTGATTGCCCCGTGTAGCAAAAGACTTCTTATTCAAGCTGTTTTGCTGGTAAGTTAAGTTCATCGTCCAGGTACCGTGGCGATAGCTTAGCTTAGGTGGCTTGTTAGCTCGCATGAGTTGGTTGAAGTAGTTCATAGGTACCCGCTCTAGGCTGGCAGCTTGTGCTGATGTCTTCATCTCTTGGTCAAAGGGCGTCTGCGGTTGCCACACATACATAGATCCATACTGTACGCCCAGCGTTATCTCAGCCTGTGGTGACAGGGCATAGCCCATCTTCAGACCACTGGCTAGGGATGCCTGGTAGAAGGTAGCCTCCGTATGATCTTCTATCTGTGAAAGGTAGCGTAGATTGAGGTTGTCACTACGATCTAGCCGAAGGGAGATGTAGGGACTCACCCAGTAGGAGTAGCCGTTGTCAAGCCACTTGTAGTAACTAGCCCGTAACTTGGGGTGCTGTGATATGGCGAGCTTGGCGGAGAGTCTCGAGTTCGGTAGGAGCAGATCTCTGAGTGAAGTGTTGAGGATGATGTTTGCTGACTCGGAAGGATCGTAGTAAGCGCCTACGCGGAGGAGTGCTTGCGGTTTCTTCTTGATGAAGAAGTGTATGGTGTTGACCTCATGGGCTCCTGTCGTTGCGTCTGCCTCATAGGTGTAGTAGACCTGTGCGTAGCGGTTGTAGCCCATCAGCATTTCAATGCGCTGCTGGAGGAGCTCCACGGAGTCGAGGATAGAGAGATCGTCTCCGATCACACTCTGTATGAACTTTGTCTCTGACTCATCTAGGGGGCTTCCCCACTGATCTGTTATTTTGACCTGCTGGATCGGTATAGAGATCGGAGCGAGCTGTCGCTCCTGATAGTTAATACCCTGGGCGACTTGCTGAGCCTTGAGAACGACGAGTTGTGGTAATAACTTGTGAGCCTCCTGCTCTGCAAGCGCTATGATCCGCTCACGCTGGCTAAAGTCTGCCGAAGTGTAGTTTCTCAGTGCCTGAGAGAAGTCTAGCATCACATCGACTTGACTTACTTGACGCTCTACTTCTTTTTTAGTTAGTAGGGCGTAGGACTGATGGATGACATCAATAGAGCTGTGCTCCAACTCCTCCACGTTTCGCAGTCTAGCTCCCGTATAACTGCCGATGACGAAGTTAGCTCCCATAGAGCGAACCTCTTCGACTGGGAAGTTGCGATCAAGGCCTCCATCGACGAGTAGCTTACCATCAACAATAGCGGGTGCAAAGAAAGCAGGGATTGCTAGACTAGCTCGTATAGAAAGCGGTATCGACCCCGAGGACATCACGCAAGCACCTCCACTCCCGACGTCCGAAGCTACAAGGTGCAGCGGTATAGGCATCTGAGCATAATCTTTGATGTGTCGCACGGGGAAAGTATAGCGCATCAGAACTTCCATCAGGTACTGCCCCTCGATGAGAGATGAAGGGGGCTTCGGGACACCTCGGCGCATGGGAAACTCCAATGGATAGATTCCATAATCTTCTTTCTCACACATATCCACCTTGTCATAAGGCAAGCGATTGCTCAAGATACGTCCCCAATCCTCTTTACGTACCAGCTCCTTGATCTCCGTAGCACGATACCCTGCCGAGTAGAGTCCAGCGACTACAGCGCCCATAGAGGTGCCAGAGAGGTAGTCTACCTGTATCTGTAGTGAGTCGATCAGCTCAAGGAGTGCAATATGCGCCAGTCCCTTAGCACCACCTCCACTCAATACGACGCCACAGCGTATCTTGGCACTGTCGCAGACATTGTCGCTCTGCCCCCTCATGGTAAAGGGTGTACAGAGAGCCACTATAGATAAGATAAGGCTAGCAAGTAGGATCGATGGTTGTTTCATATAATATGTGGAGTGGCTTTTCTAGATACGGGGGGAGCTTTTATTCCTTGAACTGTATCTGGTAGAGCTGGGCATAGAGTCCACCGCGCTCGAGCAGCTCTGCGTGGGTACCCTGCTCGACGATCTGCCCCTCCTGCATGACGCAGATGAGGTTAGCATGCATGATCGTGGAGAGGCGGTGGGCGATGACGATGGTGGTGCGGTCGCTGACGAGGCGCTGGATAGCCTCCTGGACTAGTTGCTCGGAGACGTTGTCGAGTGCCGAGGTCGCCTCGTCGAGGATGAGGATGGGCGAGTCCTTGAGCAGAGCTCGCGCTATGCTGAGTCGCTGACGCTGCCCTCCGCTGAGCTTGCTGCCGCCGTCACCGATGTTGTACTCGAGCCCCTCGGGGAGCTGGTCGATGAACTCCGTCGCATTGGCAGCCTCGGCAGCGGTGCGTACCTCATCATCGCTGACGGGGCGCTCCATGCCGAAGGTAATGTTGTTGCGTATCGTATCGTTGAAGAGGATCGGCGTCTGATTGACATAGCCTATGAGCTCTCTTAGTTCGCTCGCCCGGACCTGCCGTATGTCAGTGCCGTCGATGGTGATGCGCCCTGAGGTGACGTCGTAGAAGCGGGGCAGTAGGTCTACGAGCGTACTCTTGCCGGCACCCGATGCTCCCACGAGTGCGACCATCTGCCCTTTGGGTATGGTGAGCGACAGATTGTGCAGTACCCACGGCTCTTCGTAGCGGAAGGAGACATCTTCGTAAGAGATGCTCCGCTCAAAGGTGACGGGCAGCGGCTCCGCGGGATCTGTGATGCGCTCGGGGTAGTCGAGGATGGTTTGTATGCGAGTCATTGAGGCGAGCCCCTTTTGGATCGAGTAGGAGGCACGGCTCAGCTCTTTGGCAGGGTTGATGATGCTGTAAAAGACTACGAGGTAGTAGATGAAAGCATCGGCCGTGATGGAACTGTTGCCCGCAAAGATCAGATTACCACCGTACCAAAGGATGATCGCAATGGCGGTGGTGCCGAGGAGCTCGCTCATGGGATGCGCTAAGCCTTGCCTGGCATAGACCTGAGATATGGTGCGTCGGTACTGTTCGTTGGCTTTGGTAAAGCGGTCAGAGATCTGCTGCTCTGCATTGAACGCCTTGATGATGCGCAGCCCCGAGAGGGTCTCTTCGACCATGCTCATGAGTCTCCCCCACTGCGTCTGCCCCTCGAGGCTGTCTCGCTTGAGGCGCTTGCCCACGGCTCCCATGACGTAACCGGCTATCGGCAGGACGATGAGGACGAAGAGGGTGAGCTCCCAGCTGATTGCAAAGAGCGCCACGAGGTAAATGAAGATGAGGATGGGGTTCTTGATGAGACTCTCTAGGAGGTTGATGATGGAGTACTCGATCTCTGCGACATCTCCCGAGAAGCGGGCGAGGAGATCGCCTTTGCGCTCTTCGCTGATCAATGAGATAGGCAGACGGAGGAGCTTGGCATTGAACTCATTGCGCAGATCCTTGACCACGCCTGTACGGATCGGCACGAGCATATAGATGCCACCATAGGTGACACCGACCTTGATGAGTGTCATGACGACGAGGTAGATGCAGAGGAGGAGGAGCGTACGAGAGGGCCCGTACTGCTGGATGAGTTGGTAGACGTAGTAGTTGAAGTTTCCTACGATGTAGTCCACTGCTACACCCCACTCTGATGGTCGTAACCAGTTGATGCCGTCGAGCGCATGGTAGACGGGTGTGGTCTGATCCATGCCAAAGAGGATGCGCAGGATCGGCATGATGAGCGAGAAGGCGAGCAGGTTGAGCAGCGCCGAGAGTATGTTGGCAATGATGCCGCCTGTTACGTAGTGACGGTAGGGGCGGATATACTTGCCGAAGAGCTTGAGGAACTGTCTCACGGGTTGGTTGGCTGGCTAATTACTACTATTGGATCTCCTCCTCGTACTCCATGAGTGCGAACTCGGCTTCCTCCCACTGAGGAGTGATCTCTTGGATCTCTTTGTTGACCTGGGTGTACTGATCGATGAGCTGCGGGGTGGCTGCCGTGGCTATCTGCAGCTCTAGCTCAGCAAGGCTTTTCTTGAGTTGCTCTAGCTGCTCACCGAGACTTTCGGCAGTGCGGCGTAGGGTGCGCAAGCGCTTTTGCTGCTCTTTCTGCTGCTGGTAGTCGAGTTGGGGCTGGCGATTAGCCTTTGGCTGTTGGCTGTTAGCTGTTAGCTGTTGATTAAGCTCTTCGTGGAGGGTGGCGAGGTAGCCGTCGAGGCCGTCCATGCACTCGCGTACGGCTCCATGGCTAAAGGAGAAGATGCGGTCCACGAGCCCCGAGAGGAAGTAACGGTCGTGCGAGACGACGATGACGGTCCCAGGGAAGGCTGCGATGGCTCGCTTGAGGATCTCTTTGGTTCGGATGTCCAGATGGTTGGTCGGCTCATCGAGGATGAGCAGGTTGGCCGGCTCTAGGAGCATCTGCATGATAGCGACACGAGCGCGCTCACCACCACTGAGTACGCTGATCGGCTTGTCGGCCACCTCCCCGCCAAAGAGGAAGGCCCCCAGCATATCATTAATATGTAGTCGCATGTCGCCACGCGCCAAGCTGTCGATAGCGTCACGGATGGTCTGATTGGCGGGTAGCTCCTGCGCCCTATTCTGAGAGAAGTAAGCGACCTCTACGCCATGCCCTATCTGGAGCTTGCCAGTATACTCCTCTTGTCCCATGATGCAGCGCATGAGGGTTGACTTACCAGAGCCGTTCTTCCCGACGAAAGCGACCTTTTCGCCACGCTTGATGGTCATAGAGACGCCTCGTAGCACGGAGAGGGAGCCGTAGCTCTTGTCCAGCTCCTCGATGATGACTGGATAGTCGCCACTGCGCCCTGCCATCGGAAAGGTAAAGTTGATGTGCCGTGTGTCTATCTCGTCGAGCTCAATCTCCTCGATCTTGTCTAGCTGCTTGATGCGGCTCTGCACCTGTGCGCTCTTCGTCGGCTTGTAGCGGAAACGCTCGACGAAGGACTCGATGTCTTGGATCTTCTTCTGCTGATTCTCGTAAGCTCGCTTCTGCTGCTCCAGACGCTCCTCACGTAGCGTGACGTAGTGGCTATAGGAGGTCTTGTAGTCGTAGATGCGTCCCAGCTCGATCTCGATGGTGCGGTTGGTGACGTTGTCGAGGAAGGTGCGGTCGTGCGAGACAAGCAGGAGCGTGACTCCACGAGCGATGAGGAAGTGCTCGAGCCAGTCGATGGACTCGATGTCTAGGTGGTTCGTCGGCTCATCGAGGAGGAGCAGATCGGGATTGCTTAGCAACACCTTCGCCAGCTCGATACGCATACGCCACCCGCCGGAGAACTCACGCGTCGGCCGGTCGAAGTCGCTCCGCTCGAAGCCTAGTCCGAGGAGCGTGCGCTCCATCTCGGCAAGGTACTGCGAGGGGTGGTGCATCTGTATCAGGTCGGTGAGATGTCCGTGACGCTCGATCAGCTCTAAGTACTCGGGCGAGTCGTAGTCGGTGCGTGTCGCTAGCTCTTCGCTCAGACGGTCGTACTGATCGTTGAGCGACTGCACATCCTTAAAGACCTCCTCGACCTCCGCACGCAGCGTGGTGTGATCGACAAGCTCTTTGACCTGTGGTAAGTACCCTATGGAGAGGTCGCGGGGACGGCTGACGGTACCGCTCGTCGGTTGCTCGATGCCGACGAGGATCTTCATCAAGGTTGATTTACCCGCGCCGTTATGGCCGACGAGAGCGACTCGCTCGCCTTTGCTGATGACAAAGTTGATTGAGTCAAAGAGGAGTTGCTTCCCAAAGTCTACCGTAAGGTCTTGAACGGATATCATCAGCGTGTCTGGATAGTGTGGATGAGAGAATAAGCCTGATAGATTCCCAGCTCGCCCGCACGGCTCAAGTCATCTATCGCCTGCTCATGCTGCCCCTGCTGCTCGAGGAGCAGAGCACGATTGAAGTAGGCTTCGCCAGCCTGGGGCAGTAGCTCGATCGCCTTGGTGTAGTCTGCGATCGCTTGATCCGTATGTCCCAGCGACTGGTGTAGGTGCGCCCGGTTGTAGTAGAGATAGCCTATCTGGGGGGCGTGGCCGATGGCGGTGGTGAGCTGACGCATCGCTAAGTCGTACATGAGCGTCTGCTGCTTAGCGTCTGTGAGCGTCTCCGCCTGCATGAGGCGCGCTGTGCTCAGCGCGAGAAGCGCGAGTGGCTGCTGAGGAGCCAGCTCAAGACAAGCGTTGAACTGTGAGACCGCCTCGCCGATGTCTCGCATCAGGAGCTTGTCGATGCCCATACGCAGGTGCCAGTCAGCCGTTTGCTCTGTGTCACTAGCCTGCAGACGTGCTATATCCTCCAGGACGACATGGAGCTGCGTGCTATCTAGCGACTGCGTGCCGACGGCAAGCAAGAGACGAGGCTGGTAACCCGTGCGCTCGTTGTATGCCTCCAGCTCAGCCGAGTAGTTCGAGCGAGGCAATAGTTTGTCGTGCCCCTTCTGCACGAAGTAAGTCAGCTCGTAAGCGGGGCAAGCCTCTGACGAGGTGGCTTGCTCTTGGATTGATCCGCGTAGCGAATTGCTTCCTGTAGTAATCGAAGAGGGCGTCGCATCGCTACTCGCAGACTGTAGCTCTGCGTGATGATCTAGTGCGTATAGTTCTTCGCTAGCTACACTCGATGCGGTGCTGTCGGCAATGGTTGGCTTAGGTGCTTTGACCTGTCCACGCTCCAGCTTGTAGGCGAACCAGTAGTCTCTGTCTGCTCCAGCAGCGTCGCCGAGCAGACGCTTTACCTCCGAGCGCTGATAGTAACCCGAGAGGAACTCAGGTCGACGACCTAATATATAGTTTAGCGTTTCGATCGCCTCACGATACTGCCCCGTCTGAGTCTGTACCAAAGCTAAGTTAAAGTGTGCCGTCAGATTGGTCGGCTGCAGACGCACCACCTCTAGCAGATCTTCGCGAGCACCCTGTAGGTCGCCCACCTCGATACGTAGCAAGGCTCGGTTATGACGAGCGACCGCATCGTGAGGTGTCAGCAGGAGCGCCTGATTGTAATCCTCCATAGCACCACGGTACTCTTTCAGCTTGTAGCGTGTCAGTCCACGGTTGATGTAGTCGCTAGCTTGGTTTGGTTCCTGCTCTATGCTCTTGTCGTGATAGCGTAGCGCCCCCTCGTAGTCCCCCCGCAGGTAAGCAATCGTCGAGAGCATCCGATAAGGGGCGGCACTCAGCGAGTCTATTGCCAAGCCCTCGGCTATCCGTCCCTCCGCTGCGACCGTGTCTTGCCGTCGCAACGCTATCTCCGCTGCGAGGAAGTGGCCCCGCGCCTCCTTCGGGTGACGCTGCGTCAAGGCGAGCGCTGCCGAGTCGGCACGCTCATACTGCTCGGCTCCGTAGAGCGCACCAGCTAAGTTGAACGAAAGGTAGAAGTCGTCTGGAGTAATCTCTAATGCGTGAGCGTAATCCTCAGCCGCCTCTGCATAGTGCTGCAGATTGTGCCGTGCCGCTCCCCGTACCATGTAGGCTCTAGAGAGGAAGGGGTTGCGCTCGATGCACAGCGTTGCGTCTCGCTCGGCACCCGCATAGTCGCCCAGCATAAGCTTTGCAAAAGCTCTGTAGTAGTACGGATCAGCCATCGTGGGCGACACCTCGATCACTTGGTTAAAGTGCTCGATGGCGACCACATAATCCTTAAAGCCAATTGCATTGCGCCCGATCGTCATCACTCGCTCCGTGTCTATCTGCGACCAGAGCGTAGCACTCCACATGCAGAGCGTGCAGAGCAGCAGAGAGAGTGATCGTAGTAGCGGACGCATACGGGCTAGTGTATCGGGTTGCGCATCACGGGGTAGTCGACACGTACCCGTCCGTCGGCTATATGCTGTAGCTTCTTCTTGATCAGTCGCTTACGCATCGCCGATATATGATCTACAAAGAGCTTGCCATCTAGGTGATCATACTCATGCTGCACCACCCGAGCGGCATAGCCCGAGAGCTCGAGACGCTGCGGCTCAAACTGCTCATTCATATAGTTCACCACGATCGACTCCGGTCGTACGACCCGCTCGTTAATGCCAGGCAAGCTCAGACACCCCTCAGGCTCCGAACATGTCTCCTCGCTAAGGGACTGCATATGCGCATTGATCATGACTAGCTTGAGCTGGGCACACTCAGGGTACTCCTCAGCAAGAGGCGTCGCGTCGATCACTTGCAGACGTATGTTGCGCCCGATCTGTGGAGCTGCCAGTCCGATACCGTCGCTCTCATACATCGTCTGCCACATATCTGCGATCAGCTCTGAGAGGTTCGGGTAGTCAGGCGTTATATCCTCGCTCATATTGCGAAGCACGGGTTGTCCGTAAAGGTATATAGGTAAGGTCTTAGCCATAAGTGTAACCGGTTAATTCTCTGTTTTAGTGAAGCATGCTCAAGCTCTCCAGATAGCTCTGTAAGATAATGGTCGCACTGATACGATCCACCAGCCCTTTGTCCTGTCGGCGGCGTTGCTTGCCGATGCCCGCCTCGCGGATCGTCTGCTGTGCCAAGACAGAGGTAAAGCGCTCATCCACATACTCTAGACGTATCTGGGGATAGAGATGTTGCAACTTCTTAGCCAAAGCTTGTATCGCTTGCCACGTAGCCGAGGGCGTTGCGTCCATCTGTGTCGGCTTGCCGAGGACGATCGTCTCTACCTCCTCACGCTCCAGATACTCTGCTAGATAGTTGAGGAGCTGATGCGTAGGCACCGTGTCGAGCGCCCCCGGAGTGATCTGTAGCGGATCGGTGACCGCTAGCCCCGTGCGCTTGGTGCCGTAGTCGATAGCGAGGATACGAGCCATAGGCGTGTGGTCTTTTTATGCGTTGTAGTACTTCTCGCGTAGCTCAGCGACCTTCGGGTCGGTGATGTAGTCGTCGTAGTTGATGATACGATCGATGATCCCGTTTGGAGTCAGCTCGATGACACGATTTGCCACCGTGCGGATGAACTCGTGGTCATGGCTCGAGAAGAGCACATTCCCCTTGAAGGAGATGAGCGTATTATTGAACGCCTGTATCGACTCCAGGTCCAGGTGGTTCGTCGGTGTATCGAGGATCAGCACATTAGCCCCTGGGGGGAGCATCATACGGCTGATCATGCAGCGCATCTTCTCACCTCCCGAGAGGACCGAGGCGCGCTTGTTCACCTCCTCACCGCTGAAGAGCATACGCCCTAGGAAGCCCTTGAGGTAGACATCGTTCGTGTCCTTGGCAAACTGCCCGAGCCAGTCGAGGATCGTCATATCGGTGTCGAAATAAGCACTGTTGTCCAGTGGCAGGTAGGCGGTCGTGATCGTCTGTCCCCACTCGTAGCTACCTTGCTGCGCCTTGCGGTTGCCATTGATGATTTCAAAGAGGGCGGTCATAGCACGTGGGTCGTGGCTGATGAAGACGATCTTGTCGTCTCGCTCCACATTGAAGGTCAGCCCCTTGAAGAGTACCTCCCCCTCGTCCGTCACAGCCGAGAGATCGTTGACCTCTAGCACCTTATTACCTGGCTCACGCTCTGGCTGGAAGAGGATGCCTGGGTAGCGACGTGACGATGGCTCGATCTCGTTGATGTCGAGACGCTCCAGCATCTTCTTGCGGCTGGTCGTCTGCTTGCTCTTTGCCACGTTGGCACTAAAGCGACGGATGAACTCCTCGAGCTCTTTCTTCTTCTCCTCGAGCTTCTTATTCTGCTGCTGTTGCTGTCTGAGCGCCAACTGACTAGACTCGTACCAGTAGCTGTAGTTACCGGCGAAGAGTCTTACCTTGCCAAAGTCTATATCCACCGTGTGGGTCGACACGGCATCGAGGAAGTGACGGTCGTGGCTCACCACGAGGACGGTGCTCTCCGTCTCGGCGAGGTAGTCCTCGAGCCAGGAGACGGTCTCTAGGTCTAGGTCGTTCGTCGGCTCATCGAGGAGTAGGTTATCCGGCTTGCCAAAGAGGCAGCGTGCTAGTAGCACACGCACCTTCTGCTTACCGCTAATGTCACCCATCAGACGGTAGTGCAGATCCTCCTTGATGCCGAGACCGCTCAAGAGGGCTGCCGCCTCGCTCTCAGCGTTCCACCCATCGAGGTTGGCAAACTGCTCCTCGAGCTCAGCCGCCTTGACACCATCCTCGTCGGAAAAGTCCTCCTTAGCGTAGATAGCGTCCTTCTCCTTCATGATCTTCCAGAGCTTGTCATGCCCCATCAGGACGGTATCAATGACCGTGTACTCATCGAAGGCGAAGTGATCCTGACTCAGCACCGAGAGTCGCTCATCGGGTCCGAAGGTGACGGTACCACGTGTAGGATCTAGATCCCCGCTGATCATACGGAGCATGGTCGACTTGCCGGCGCCGTTGGCACCGATGATGCCGTAGCAGTTGCCCGGGGTAAACTTAAGGTTGACGTCGGCAAAGAGCACGCGCTTGCCAAACTGTATTGTGAGGTCGTTGACTATAATCATCTTTCTATACTGTCTTCTGTCTTACATATGATGAGGAGGCTAATCCTTCGCTCCCTCGAGACCTACCCTCATAGTAGGCGTCTACCATATAGAAGAGGGCTAATCTGCACAAAGGTACACATTTTCTGAGGCATTCAGATTTCCACCCGAAGTATTTTCCGAATAGCTTGGTGGAAAATGAAAATTTTCCACGGAGGCGAGGAAAATTTCTTCGGAAGAATCAAATGATACTTCGGAAGAATCAAACGATACTTCCGAAGTATTTTTTCTTTCCTCGGTGGAAAATCAGAAATTCCTCCGGGGGAATTCTTGGATTTCCTCGGAAGAGATTTTACAAGACCTGCCGACTAGCGTGCGTTATGTCTACTTTGCCCGCTTTATGCCCCCACAAGCTCAGTACAGATGGTCGCTCCGCCTTTGCTCCACAGCTATTTTATTAGTAGCTTTGTAGCTACAAACTAACTCATTGCAGATTTACATGGAGCATTACTATTGTGTCATCATGAGTGGCGGGGTGGGAAGTCGCTTCTGGCCTATCTCACGCCAGTCACGACCCAAGCAATTTCTAGACTTCTTCGGGACAGGCAGTTCACTCCTACAGGACACTTACAGGCGGTTCCTGCGGATTGTCCCTGAGGATCACATCTACATCGTCACCCATGCCGACTACGTCGACCTGACTCTCGAGCAGCTCCCAGGGCTCAAGCGTGACCAGATCCTCACCGAGCCTCTACGACGCAACACAGCCCCATGTATCGCCTACGCCTGCTACCATATCCAGCAGCGAGACCCTAAAGCTTCAATCGTTGTGGCAGCTTCGGACCATGTCATTATGAACGAGGACAACTTCGTCCAGACGGTCAGCCAGTCGCTCCGCTTTGCATCGCTACACCCCTACCTCCTGACGCTAGGCATCAAGCCGACAGCTCCTGAGACGGGATACGGTTACATACAGGTCGACTCTAGCGAGAGACCTCTCGACGGACAGTATCACAAGGTCAAGGTCTTTACCGAAAAGCCTAATCGCGAGATGGCTGAGATATTCGTCTCCTGTGGCGAGTTCCTCTGGAACAGCGGTATGTTCGTCTGGCATGTCAAGACGATCCTAGATGCTTTTGCTAAGTATATGCCCGAGGTGAGCAGACTCTTTACCGAGCGGGCTAGCGACTTCGGCACCGACCGTGAGCGAGAGGCGATCGAGGAGATCTACCCTTACTGCCCGAGCATATCAATCGACTACGGGGTCTTGGAAAAAGCGGACAACGTGCTGGTCACTCCCGCCACCTTTGGCTGGGCTGACCTAGGCACCTGGGGAGCTCTCTATGACCAGAGCTCCAAGGATCAGACGGGCAATGTGACAAATCATCAGAAAACCCGATTCTACGAGTCGATGAATAATATCCTCTACATCGATGATCCCGATCTGCTGGCGGTCGTGCAGGGGGTCGACGACTGTATCATCGCTAAGCATGGCAACGTGCTGCTCATCTGTAAGCGTGAGGCGGAGCAGAGCATCAAGAACTATGTGACCGACGTGGAGATAGAGTCTGGACAGGACTACATCTGATCCTATATACGATGCAGGAGACGTGGCTACACCAGATATGGGGCAATAGGCTCTACGAGTCGCTTACCTTCGAGCCACACCCCTGTATTCCCGAGGGCGTGACGCCGATCGTCGTAGATCCTGGACGGTACAATACCAATGGCGGGCCCGACTTTAGCAATCTCAAGCTACGTATAGGTCACCTGACCTGGGCGGGCAATGGCGAGATACACTGCCATGCGACGGACTGGCTGCGCCATGGACACCAGCTAGACCCAGCTTACAATAATGTACTGCTACATATCGTGCTGCAGGACGATGGTCCCATCACCCTGCAGGCTGGCACGCCCCCTATCACTTGCCGTATGCAGATCAATCCTGACCTGCTCACCATAGCGCAGCAACTCACCGAGGCGCCGCAGATTCCCCGTTGTGGGAAGGCTTGTAGTCAGCTTGAGGAGCGTGTGCAGGTTGATTGGTTTGCACAGCTTACTCGTGAGCGACTAGACAAAAAGTGCCAGCAGATAGAGACGGCGATGAGCTTTTTCAAAGGAGATCTAGCAGCGGTGACCCACCTCTTCCTGATGCGTTATCTAGGGGGTAAGGTGAATAATGATGCATTCGAGCAGATCGCTCGCAGACTCTCCCCGTCAATACTGCTCAAGCACAAAAGTTCACCGCTAGCCCTCGAAGCTCTCCTCCTCGGCGTGGGCGGACTGCTAGAGAGCGACCCAATCTCTCCAGAAGCAGACCAGTACAGGGAGCGACTGAAGGAGGAGTTTACCTTCTTAGCACATAAGTACGACCTGTCTCCCCTAGCGTCAGGCGCCATACGTATGCTACGACTGCGTCCGAGTGCCTTCCCGCATCGTCGGCTTGCCTATCTTGCAGCGCTATACTACCACAGTGACAATCTGCCTGGAGAGCTACTCCGCACATCGTCGCTGGCTCATCTCGAGCAACTACTCACCGTCACCCCCACCGACTACTGGCAGCGACACTACCACTGGGGGAGCGAGACGAATGCACACCTCGGCACCATAGGGCGAGCGACCATCGAGAGTATTGCGATCAATGTCGTCATACCGCTCCAGTACTACCTCACACAGGAGCGAGACCTTCTAGGTCTGACCCTAGCGAGCGACTCGCTGATGAGCGCGCACGACCTTTCTGCTGAGCGTAACAGCGTCGTGCGTCGCTTTGCCAATGAAGGGCTAACCCCACGCAGTGCCTATGATACGCAAGCACTCCTGCAGCTCTACGAAAGTTACTGTGAGCCTCGCCGCTGCTGGCTATGTCCCGTAGGGCGGACGCTCCTACAGAGTTATGGTGCTATGACCCTGCCTCCTTCTGTCGGTGAGCAGCAGGACCTCTAAGAAGTTTCTTGAAGATAAACACGAAGCCCCCAGCGACTAAGAGAGTTGCTGGGGGC
>OGRE01001993.1_pt1 | contig 15676 bp, 18 predicted proteins | sample 1553421 | NCBI WGS metagenome assembly OGRE01 (sample SAMEA2580076, study PRJEB22360) | human gut metagenome | biome: human gut; feature: human-associated habitat; material: faeces | place: Denmark | collected 2008/2010 | reverse complement strand
TTTGCCGGGCGGCTCCGCAGGCTCGGCGGCGTGCGGTTCTGGCGCGTGCAGCGCGGGCCGTATGCAACGTACTTTATTCCGACGATCAACTGCGTCTCCCTGACGAACGAGCTGCTGGAGAAAACGGATATCGGCCGCCCGGTTATGCTCGGGCTCAAGACGCCGGGCGCCTATCTCGACCTGCTTGAGCGCGAGTATCTGGCCGGAAATCCGGCCGTGACGGCCCGCCGGGTTTATGACGAAATTTAATTGGTCCACTACTATTATAAAAATTTGATGTATGATCCGGCATCCTTTTGCCGGCATAAAGCATTGCGAGTTCGCTGCCTGCGCACTGGGAAAAATCTACAAATCAAAGGTTAGACGGGACAAACTTTTGGGCATGTATACAAAACACACAAAATCGGTGGGTAAATGAAATTCCGGGCTTGACAAAAGGCCGCCCTCCCGTTATAATGACTTTTGGTTAGGGAAACCTAACCAATTTCAAAAGACTTCGGTTAGCAAAAGCTAATCACAATACCGGAGAAAGAAGGCGAACGTATGATGCCGTTGACCCTGATGTCGCCCGGTGAGGACGCCATCATCCAGAGAATCGGCGGAAAGCCGGAGGTGCGGCAGCATCTGGAAAACCTTGGCTTTGTGGTAGGCGGCAATGTCAGCGTGATCAACACGATCGGCGGAAATCTGATCGTGAACGTCAAGGAAGCGCGCGTTGCGATCAGCCGCGAAATGGCACAGAAGATCATGGTTTGATCCCGGGAGCCATTTGCAGCGGCTCTCTCACTTCAATCATATGCAATGCATTACAGAAAAGGAGGAGATTTCGATGAAAACACTCAGGCAGGTCAAGGTCGGCGAAACCGTTACCGTTGTGAAGCTGCATGGCGAGGGCGCCGTCAAGCGCCGCATCATGGACATGGGCATCACGAAGGGCGTGCAGGTTTACGTCCGCAAGGTCGCGCCGCTGGGCGACCCGGTCGAGGTCAATGTCCGTGGCTATGAGCTGTCCATCCGCAAGAACGACGCGGAAATGATCGAGGTGCAGTAACCCCGTTTCTTTTTGCAGGAGGGTTAGCCCAAACTACCCTCACTGAAATCCGGAAAGAGAGGAAGCAAAATGAACATTCGAATTGCCCTTGCGGGCAACCCGAACAGCGGCAAGACGACGCTGTTCAACGCGCTGACCGGTTCTAACCAGTTCGTTGGCAACTGGCCCGGCGTCACCGTGGAGAAGAAGGAAGGCAAGCTCAAGAAGCACACCGGTGTGACGATCACCGACCTTCCCGGTATCTACTCCCTGTCCCCGTACACGCTGGAAGAGGTCGTCGCCCGTAACTACCTGATCGGCGAGCGTCCCGATGCGATCCTGAACATCGTCGACGGCACGAACCTCGAGCGCAACCTGTACCTCACCACGCAGCTCACCGAGCTGGGCATCCCGGTCGTCATCGCCATCAACATGATGGACGTCGTCCGCAAGAACGGCGATAAGATCAACACCGCAGAGCTGTCCCGTGAGCTTGGCTGCAAGGTCATCGAGATCTCTGCCCTGAAGGGCACCGGCGTCATGGAAGCCGCCGAAGCCGCCATCAAGGCCGCCGAGGGCACGAAGACCGTTCCGATGCACACGTTCTCCGGTCCGGTCGAGCATGCGCTGGCCCACATCGAAGAGGTCGCCGTGCATCAGATGCCGGAGGAGCAGCAGCGCTGGTACGCCATCAAGATCTTCGAGCGTGACGAGAAGGCCATGGCGCAGCTCAAGCTCTCTGCCGATGTGCAGGCGCATATCGAAGAGGACATCAAGGCCGCCGAGAAAGAGCTGGACGACGATGCCGAGAGCATCATCACGAACGAGCGCTACGTCTACATCGCCTCCCTCATGAAGGGCTGCTACAAGAAGAAGAGCGCCGGTAAGCTCACGGTCTCCGATAAGATCGACCGCGTGGTCACGAACCGCTGGCTGGCGCTGCCGATCTTCGCCCTGGTCATGTGCCTTGTTTATTATGTCTCCGTTACGACGGTCGGCTCCTGGGCGACCGACTGGACGAACGACGGCCTGTTCGGTGACGGCTGGCATCTGTTCGGCATCGGCTCGAGCGCTTATGATGATGCGATTACCGAATATGCAGAAGAGAACATCTGGACGCCGGAGGTTGTCGCAGAGGTCTCCAAGGCTGCTGACGAAGGCGTTATCGGTGCGCAGGACGTCCTGGATGCTATCAATGACCAGGATTTCGGCGCATTTGACGAAGCCTACGGCAGCTACGGCGACTCCCTTGCCGCTGCCGGTTATGACATCTCCGAGGTCTATGACACCGCCATGGAGTCCGCTCCGGATACGAGCGACTACGGCGTGTGGGTCCCCGGCATCCCGGTCCTCGTGGAGAACGGCCTGAACGCCATCCACAGCCCGGATTGGCTCAACGGCCTGATCCTTGACGGCATCGTCGGCGGCGTCGGCGCAGTCCTTGGCTTCGTTCCGCAGATGCTCGTCCTGTTCATCTTCCTGGCCTTCCTCGAATCCTGCGGCTACATGGCCCGTATCGCATTCGTGATGGACCGTATCTTCCGCAAGTTCGGCCTGTCCGGCAAGTCCTTCATCCCGATGCTCATCGGCACCGGCTGCGGCGTTCCGGGCATCATGGCCTCCCGCACCATTGAAAATGACCGAGACCGCAAGATGACCGTCATGACGACGACGTTCATCCCCTGCGGTGCAAAGCTCCCGATCATCGCCATGATCGCCACGGCTCTGTTCCACGGTGCATGGTGGGTCGCTCCGAGCGCTTACTTCCTCGGCGCTGCCGCCATCGTTGTCTCCGGCATCATGCTGAAGAAAACGAAGATGTTCGCAGGCGACCCGGCTCCGTTCGTTATGGAGCTGCCCGCCTATCACTGGCCGACCGTCGGCAATATCCTGCGCAGCATGTGGGAGCGCGGCTGGTCCTTCATCAAGAAGGCCGGTACGATCATTCTGCTGTCCTCCATCGTGATGTGGCTCGGCTCCGTCTTTGGCGTCGTGGACGGCAAGTTCGTGTTCGACCTTGAGATGGAACTGGACTACAGCCTTGTCGGCCGTCTTGGCAATGCCATCAAGTTCATCTTTGCTCCGCTTGGTTTTGACAATGCCCGTGCCGCAATCGCGACCGTCATGGGACTTGTGGCGAAGGAAGAGGTCGTCGGCGTCTTCGGTGTTCTGGACTTCGTGTCTATGAGCAAGCTGGCCGGTTACTGCTTCCTGATCTTCAACCTGCTGTGCGCCCCGTGCTTTGCCGCCATCGGCGCGATGAAGCGCGAGATGAACAACGCAAAGTGGACGTGGTTCGCCATCGGCTATCAGTGCTGCTTCGCCTATGCGATCTCCCTGATCGTCTATCAGCTCGGCCGCCTGTTCACCGGCCATGGCAATGTCCTCGGCATCATCGTCGCTGTCCTGCTCATCGGCTTCATCTGCTACATGCTCTTCCGCCCGTATAAGGAAGCGGAGCACCTGAGCACGAAGGCGAAGGCTCTCGCACAGAAATAATCATCGCACTTTCCTGAAAGGGGGAACTTCTCATGCTGGAATGGTTAGCATATTATTGGCCCACGATCCTCGTGTGCCTCGCACTCGGCGGTATCGTGTTCGCGATCATCTTCTCGATGGCGCGCAACCGCAAGAAGGGAAAGACCTCCTGTGGCAGTGACTGCGCGCACTGCGCGCTGCACGGCTCGTGCCACTCGAAATAATACCTCTGAACCGTCTGCGGGGCGGGTCCGCCCGCCCCGCAGGAACAAAACACTCAGCGGAGGAAACCGGAATGCAGCAAGCGCTTTCTGCAAGCAACATCAAATATCTTCTCGCGCTGCGCAGTCTGTGCGGTCCGAGCAATGAGATCCGCTGTGTCAGCGTGGCAGACGCACTCGGCATCTCCAAGGCCAGCGTCCATGCCATGATGAATGCCCTGAAGGAAAAGAATCTCATTGAAAAGAACCACTACGGCATGGTGCACTTCACCCCGGAGGGCCGCAGCCTGGCGGATCAGTACGCCGCCTGCTACGACATTCTGGCGGGCTATCTGCACCGCGTCTCCTCTGAGGAGGCCGCCCTGCGCGCCGCGCTGTGCGCCTTCCTTGCGGAGCTGCCGCCGGACCATCTTGGCCGTCTGTGCCAGTCGTCCGCCTGCGCGGCACACTGCTGAGGCTCGGGACACCCGCAGAAGTGAGGCCCCGATGGAATATGCTTCCCCTTACCGGGCTGCTGCCCGATGCACCGGAAGCATTTTCTTCAGCACGTTGGTTAGAGATGACTAACCGCGAAATACCGGGCTGTCCGCAGGAAAACTGGGCATCCTGAAAGAGAAGGAGGAGACGATATGTCCGAATATCAGATCATTCGCTTCTGTGCGCCGACGCTCGCCGGGCTGAAAACCGCCAGCCTGTTCTGCTGCGATGCGCCGGATGAGGCAGAGCTGCTCGGGCAGCTGCGCCACTGGAACACTTCTCTTGCCCCGAAGGGCCTGCGGATGCTTCCGCTGCGCATCTGGAACGGGCGGGCACTCATATACCTCTACCGGCCGAAGGCGCTGGCGCGCGACCTGGCCTGTGAGGATGCGGCCTGCCTGCTCAACGGCAGCGGTTACGATGGCACGGAGCCTTCCGGCTGCCTGCGCTGCCTGATGGACCGTCTGCAGTGCCAGAAGGACGGCTTCCCGCACGAGATCGGCCTGTTCCTCGGCTATCCGCCGGAGGACGTGCGCGGCTTTATTGAAAACGAGACCCGAAATTACAAATTCACCGGTTACTGGAAGGTCTACGGAGACGAGGAGCGCTCGCGCGCCCTGTTCGACAAGTTCGAACGCTGCACGCGCTGCTATCTGGCCTCCTGGGCCCGTGGGACCGGGGTGGAGCGGCTCGCTCTGGCCGTCTGAGCCGGAGCTGCCGTGATAAAAATTCAAAACAGAAAGGATCATGGATCATGAGTAAGATCGCAGTTGTTTATTGGAGCGGTACCGGCAACACCGAGCAGATGGCCAACGCCGTCGCCGAGGGAGCCAAAGAGGCCGGTGCGGAGGTCAGCACGCTGACCGCCGATCAGTTCTCCGCCGCGAAGGTCGCGGAATTTGACGCCATTGCCTTCGGCTGCCCCGCCATGGGTGCGGAGACGCTGGAAGAGGACGAGTTCGAGCCGATGTTCACGGGCTGTGAGTCCGCCCTGTCCGGCAAGAAGCTCGCGCTGTTCGGCTCCTATGGCTGGGGCGACGGCGAATGGATGCGCACCTGGGAGGACACCTGCCGTTCCGACGGCGCGGTGCTCGCCTGTGAGAGCATCATCTGCTGCGAAGCGCCGGACGACGACGCGCTTGCGCAGTGCAAGAAGCTGGGTGCTTCGCTGGCCGGCTGATCCCGGGTGTAACGGGCGGGTCCGCACTAGGACGGCGATCCCTGCCGGAGCCCTGTGCGGCACTGCCTGATAGATCGACCACGCCAGAGCACAAATAGATCGTAATCAGCAAAAATCACCTCCTGAAAATGGGACACGTCCCGAAAAAAAGCTGTGGGCCGCCTGACGAACGGTCCACAGTTTTTGTTTCGGAAGCCCCGGAACGATCTCCTTCGGCGGATGGCGGATATTTTTCGCCAATCCATCAGTCCGATTGCCGTTCTCAGCTCATTCCGCTTCCATGGCGGCGCTGACCTCGCGGCGGTAGCGCAGCGTGACGACGGAGAACAGAATGCCGGAAACAGCGCTGAGGAGCAGGGAGAACATATGCAGCAGAACATTGCCGTTCAGATAGCCGAACATGCCGTAGAGCTGGAGGGCGATGTCGTAGTCCAGATACGGCGCGACCCAGTACATAGCAAGACCGATGATCTGCATGGCGGCCTCTGCCATGACGATGACGGCGAGGAGCATCGGCGGGAGCGTTGTGGCGCGGGCTTTGACAGCTGCCTCATTTGCGGAGTTCAGTGCGGCGATGATGCAGCCCTGCAGGACAATGGTCAGCGCACAGCCGCCGGCCATGACAAAGACGACGTATTCTTCGCCGGCAAAGTGGAAGCTGAAGAAATCCTCGGCGCTGTAAAACAGCAGATAGATCAGCAGGAACGTCAGCTCAAGTGCCTCGAAGATGATGCGGAAGACGGCCGCCGTGCGCAGGCAATTCAGCCCGCCGGTCGAGATCTGCGCGCCGCGGCTTCTGCAGGCCCCTGCAGCAGACCACACGCCGATGACGGTCAACAGCTCCGGCAGCCAGAAGGCAGCCTGCAGGGTCATGTCCATGCCGCTCGGGCTTTCATCGATGGCCGACAGCACGCCCGTAATGCCGCCGGAAATGACAAAAAGCAGATCCAGCAGGTGCAGCACCGCGACGGCGGTCAGGGCAATGGCGGCAAACAGGTAGGACAGCGACCGGCCGCAGCCCGTCAGGGCATGGGTATAGGCCGTCGGATGGGCAGGCACAAGCTGCACGGGCTCCGGGCGGACCTGCTGCACGATAACCGGGACCGGCTGTGTGCTCTGCATGGGCTGCTGCGCAGGCATCGCCGCGCCGCAGGTAGAGCAGAAACGGGCGGAGGTGTCGTTCGGCGCTCCGCATTTCGGACAAAACATGGAAAATCCCCCTCGATTCGATTCTGCCTTCAGTATAACGGAACGGCTGTGCCTTGTCAATGCACGCGGTACAAGAATGCTTTTCTGCTTGCATAAATGGACACAATCCGGTATAATAGTCCTACTCAAAGCAAATGGGGGATAGCCAATGGCAAAGCTCTACTTTAAATATGGCTCGATGGGCTCGTCCAAGACAGCACAGGCGCTCATTACCAAGTATAACTACGAGGAAAACGGCATGCACGTCTGGCTGATCAAGCCTGCGGCCGATGAGCGCGACGGCGCGATCATCCTGCGCAGCCGTGTCGGTCTGGAGGCCCCTGCCGAGGTCGTTCCGCCGCACAGCGACATCTACGAGCTCTATCGCAGCCGCGAAAAGACGGACGTCATCATCGTCGACGAGTGCCAGTTCCTGACGCCCGCGCAGATCGATCAGCTCCGCGATATCGTGGATGTGGAGAACATCCCGGTGCTGTGCTTCGGCCTGCGCACGGATTTCCAGTGCAAGCTGTTTGACGGAAGCCGAAGGCTGTTCGAGGTGGCGGACACCATCACGGAGATCAAGGCCATCTGCGACTGCGGGGCCAAGGCCACGGTCAATGCCCGGCTGGACAGCGAGGGCTGCATCGTCACCGAGGGCGCTCAGCTCCTGCTCGGCGGCAACGACCGTTATCTTGCCATGTGCCACAAGTGCTGGATCCGCAACATCCGCGAGCACCGCAAAGTAAAGAACCGCTGAATTTTGAAAGGAGATCCTGTTATGAATTATCCGACTCCCCATATCAACGCCACGCCCGACGATTTTGGTCAGACTGTCCTGATGCCGGGCGATCCGCTCCGCTCGAAGTACATCGCCGAGCATTTCCTGGAGAACGCCCGCCTCGTGAACAACGTCCGCGGCGTGCAGGGCTACACGGGCACCTATCACGGCGTGAAGGTCTCCGTCATGGCCTCCGGCATGGGCATCCCGTCCATCGGCATCTATTCCTATGAGCTCTACAACGCCTTCGGCGTGCAGAACATCATGCGCATCGGCTCGGCCGGTTCCATCAACCCCGATATCCACGTCCGCGACATCGTCATCGCTCAGGGCGCCTGCACCGATTCGAACTTCCTGCACCAGTATCACATTGACGGCACGTTCGCACCCATTGCCTCCTATGAGATGCTGCGCCGCGCCGTTGCGTCCTGCGAACAGGTCGGCGCGACGTATCACGTCGGCAACGTCCTGTCAACGGACAACTTCTATAACGACGACGAGGGCATGCCCGAGGTCCTGCAGACCGTTCCCGCCTGGATCAAGATGGGCGTCATGGCCTGCGAGATGGAGGCTGCCGGCCTGTATATGACCGCCGCCCGCTGGAAGAAGAACGCCCTGTGCATCTGCACGATCTCCGATCACATGCTCACGGGCGAGGCCCTGCCCGCCGAGGAGCGCCAGACGTCCTTCACGCAGATGATGGAGGTCGCGCTTGAAACAGCCGTCAAACTGGAAAAGTAATCTAAAAAATTCGGAAGCGTAAAACAACGCTTCCGAATTTTGACCCCTTATTTTCTTTCTCTTCTCAAATTTCTATCACGACAAAAAGGAGCAAATACCAAAATGAAGCGCATTTTTCTGATCGTTCTGGATTCCTGCGGCGCAGGTGAAATGCCCGATGCCGCAAAGTTCGGTGATTTCGGCGTGAACACGCTCAAGAGCTGTTCCACGTCCAGCAAGCTGCACATCCCCACGATGGTGCACTGCGGCCTCGGCAACATCGAGGGCCTGTCGTTCCTCGGCACGGATCCTGCGCAGACGGGCGCCTGCGCCCGCATGGCAGAGGCCTCCATGGGCAAGGACACCACGATCGGCCACTGGGAGATCGCGGGCGTCGTTTCCCCGAATCCGCTGCCTACCTATCCCAACGGCTTCCCCGAGGAGGTGCTCAAGCCCTTCCGCGAGGCGACGGGCCGCGGCGTTCTGGCGAACGCACCCTGGTCCGGCACCGAGGTCATCGCAAAGTACGGCGCGGAGCATATGCGCACGGGAGACCTCATCGTTTATACGTCCGCAGACTCCGTGTTCCAGATCGCGGCGCACGAGGACATCGTCCCTCTGGAGCAGTTGTATGAATACTGCCGCATCGCCCGTAAGATCCTCGTCGGAAAGCATGGCGTCGGCCGCGTCATCGCCCGTCCGTTCATCGGCAACGAGAAGGACGGCTTCACCCGCACGTCCAACCGCCACGACTTTTCGCTCGAGCCGCCCGCAGAGACCATGCTTGACGCCATCAAGGCCGCCGGTCAGGACGTCCTTGCCGTCGGCAAGATCCACGATATCTTCGCAGGCCGCGGCCTGACGGACTATGTCTACACGAAGGGCAACACCGACGGCCTCGCCAAGACCATGGACTACTTCAAGCGCGATTTCCAGGGCCTGTGCTTTGTGAATCTCGTTGATTTCGATATGCTCTACGGCCATCGCCGCAACATCGACGGCTATGCTGCCGCCCTGACGGAATTCGACGGCTGGCTGGCGGAGCTTTTGCCGCAGCTCGGCGACGAGGACCTCGTTATGATCACGGCCGACCACGGCTGCGACCCTGCCTACACCCGCACGACGGATCATACGCGCGAGTATGTGCCGCTGCTGATGGCGGGCAAGCACCTGCGCCCTGTGAATCTCGGCACGCGCAAGTCGTTTGCGGACATTGCCGCGACCGTGACGGAGCTGCTCGGTGTTCCGTATCAGACGCCCGGCACGAGCTTTGCCACCGAGATCCTGTAATTTCTGAAAGGGGAGATCGCCATGACACCGGAAAAACTGCTGGAGCTTGCGCATGAGGCCCGCGAGCGCGCCTATGCGCCGTATTCCCATTATGCTGTCGGCGCTGCACTGCTGACGAAGGACGGCCGTGTCTATCAGGGCTGCAACATTGAAAATGCCAGCTTCTCCGCCACGAACTGCGCGGAGCGCACGGCCTTTTTCAAGGCGGTGTACGACGGCTGCTATGACTTTGCCGCCATTGCCGTGGTACACCGCCTTGAAAAAGGCCGTGGTCGGCGGTCCTGCCGGGAAGCCTGTGCAGGCTCAAGACGAGCCGAGCGGCCCGTGCGGTGTGTGCCGTCAGGTCATGCAGGAATTCTGCGGCCCGGACTTCGAGATCCATATGCAGAAGGCCGGCGGCGGTGTGTTCACCGTAAAACTGCCCGAATTGCTGCCGTTCGGCTTTACAAAAGACAGTATGGAGGCCTAATTTTTGGCGCTTTTCACAAAAATTTTACAGCGCCTTGATTTTTGTACCAATTTGTGTAATAATTGCTTACGGCCTTGAGCCAAAATAAATGGAGGTTAAGAAAATGAAGAAACTCTTAGCAATGCTCCTTGTTCTTGCTATGATCTCTTGCCTGTTCGTGGCTTGTGCCAACAACGACAGCGAGACCGATGCACCCACCACTGCTCCTACGGATGAGTCCAAGACCAACGAGAGCACGGACAACAGCGATGCGACCGAGCCCGATGACAACAACGGCGACGTCAAGATCGCAATGATCACCGACTACGGCGACATCACCGACCAGTCCTTCAACCAGACCACCTATGAGGCTTGCCAGAAGTTTGCCGGCGACAACGGCTATGACTTCAAGTACTACAAGCCCACCGACAACTCCACTGCCGGCCGTGTTGCTTCCACCGAGCTGGCCATCGCTGACGGCTACAACGTCATCGTGATGCCGGGCTATGCCTTCGGCGGCACCATCGTTGAGGTCGCTCCGCAGTACCCCGATGTGAAGTTCATCGCGCTGGACGTCGCCAAGGGCGATCTGCTCGAGGCTGCTGTTGCCAACGCCGGTGAGACCTACGACTACAACCCCGACAACTGGAACCTCGCTGACTACGTCGACCTGAGCAACGTTTACTGCGCTGTTTATCAGGAAGAGCTCAGCGGCTACATGGCCGGTTACGCTGCTGTCTGCCTCGGCTACACCAAGCTTGGCTTCCTCGGCGGCATGGCTGTTCCTGCTGTTATCCGCTTCGGCTACGGCTTCGTGCAGGGCGTTGACGCCGCTGCTGCTGCCAAGGGCGTTAAGGGCGTTGAGGTCAACTACATCTACGGCGGCCAGTTCTACGGCGACGGCGACATCACCGCTGTTATGGACACCTGGTATTCCAACGGCGCTCAGCTGGTCTTCGCTTGCGGCGGCGGCATCTTCACCTCTGCTGCTGAGGCTGCTCAGAAGGTCAACGGCAAGGTTATCGGCGTCGACACCGACCAGTCCGCTATCATCGACGGCGGCTACGGCGAAGGCATGACCGTTACCTCCGCTATGAAGGGCCTTGCTCCCACCACCATCGACACCCTGACCGATGTCATTGTCAATGGCAACTGGGCCAACTACGCCGGCAAGATCGAGACCCTCGGCCTCGTCTCTGACACCGATCCTTCCGCGAACTATGTCCAGCTCCCGCTCGAGACCACGCAGTGGGAAGACGGCAAGTTCACTGTTGAGGATTACACCGCTCTCGTCGCTGATATGTTCAACGGCAAGGTGAAGGTCTCCAACGACACCACTGTCGAGCCGACCGTCTCCAACATCTCCGTGAACTACCTCGGCAACATCAAGGGCTAATTCCCCATAAGGAACCGCAAAAGGACGGGCTTCGGCCCGTCCTTTTTGTATGCCGACGCGTTCGGACAACGAAAGCTGCTCAGCCGAAAACCGGGCCGACCTATTACAAAGTCAGCCCGGCTATTTTCTTGCTTATCTTATTTTACTGCCCGCAGAACTGCAATATTGCGCTGTCCTATTACGGCGTACATTCTCTGGATGTTTTCGCTTAGAGAAGCGCCCTTCCAGAAGACGCTGGAGCTGCCGCCGACGAACATCGTCGCCCCGGCCTGCCGCATTTTCTCCGCATTTTCAAAGCTGACGTTTCCGTCTACCTCGATCTCCAGATCCGGGTAGCCGTTTTCGTCCAGAAATGCGCGCAGATCGCGCAGCTTCTGCAGCATGGCCGGAACGAGCTGCTGACCGGCAAAGCCGGGATCGACCGTCATGACCAGCACGCCTGCCAGATCGGGCAGCAGATAGCGGATCACATCATACGGCGTCGCAGGATTGATCGCGAGCATCGGCTTCCCGCCCAGCGCGGCGATCGCACCGATCGTGCGATGGATGTGCGGCGTGCTCTCCCAGTGCACCGAGACATACTCGCCCGGCTGGATCGCAAAGCATGAGAGCTTCGTATCGGGCCGCGAGATCATCAGATGAATGTCCAGCGGGATCGGCGTCAGCTTGCGCAGCTGCCTGCAGAAATCCGTGCCCAGCGCATAGTTCGGCACGAATTCTCCATCCATGATATCGACATGCAGGGCGTCGATGCCGCACTGTTCGAAAACCTCCAGCGTCTGCGCCATGCGGGAAAAGTCAACACACATCAGCGAGGGTAAAAGCTTGGGCGTGTTCATCGTTGCGATCTCCTCTTTGTTTCGGACTTCGGGATAGGTGCTTTGACAGGTCAGCCGTTATCTGTGCCGGAAATCAGCGCCGTGACCTCGGCCTCCGTCGGGATCGAGGTCAGCGCGCCCCGCCGCGATACCGTGATTGCTGCGGCGGCGTTGGCAAACGCGATGCTGCGCTGTTCAAGAAAAGGGTGAAGCATGCGCTGAGCGGCGGACGGCTGTAAAAAATAGTTCGACATATCCGGGACGGGCTTTGGCCCGTCCTTTTTCGATCCGTCAAAATGCTGCAAAATACATGCTTACGCCCGGGATAAAATACTACTTTTGGTCGAAATGCATAAAAAAATGAAAAAGTTGGCTGCGGGAGCTTTTTGTGTTTGAAATCAAACATGGAATTGATTATAATAGAATCTGAAACCATAAGAGAGGGAGGCAATCGGTTTGGGTAACGAACAGTATGCAATCGAAATGCTGAATATCACCAAGCGGTTCCCCGGTATCATTGCAAACGACAACATCACGCTCCAGCTTCGCCATGGCGAGATCCATGCGCTCCTCGGCGAAAACGGCGCGGGCAAGTCCACGCTGATGAGCGTCCTGTTCGGCCTGTATCAGGCGGAAGAGGGCATTATCAAGAAGGATGGCGTGGAAGTCAAGATCAATGATCCGAACGATGCCAATGCACTGGGCATTGGCATGGTGCATCAGCACTTTAAGCTCGTGGAGTGTTTCACGGTGCTTGAAAACATCATCCTCGGCGTGGAGCCGAACAAGGTGGGCTTCCTGCAGAAGGATCAGGCCCGGGAAAAGGTCATGAAGCTCTCTGAGCAGTATGGCCTGCACGTCGACCCCGATGCTCTCATCGAGGACATCACCGTCGGCATGCAGCAGCGCACGGAGATCCTCAAGATGCTCTACCGCGACAATGAGATCCTGATCTTCGATGAGCCGACTGCAGTTTTGACGCCGCAGGAGATCGATGAACTCATGGACATCATGCGCGGCCTGGCAAAGGAAGGCAAGTCCATCCTCTTCATCTCCCACAAGCTCAACGAGATCATGGCCGTGGCGGACCGCTGCACCGTCCTGCGCAAGGGCAAGTACATCGGCACCGTGGACATCAAGAGCACGACGAAGGAAGAGCTCTCCCGCATGATGGTCGGCCGCGACGTGGAATTTGCCGTCCACAAGGAGCCTGCCAAGCCCGGCAAGCCCATTCTGGAGGTCAGGGGCCTCACGGTCGCCTCGAAGCTCCACCACAACGATGCCGTCAAGCAGGTCTCGTTCAACGTGCGCGAGGGCGAGATCGTCTGCATCGCCGGTATCGACGGCAACGGTCAGACGGAGCTCGTCTACGGCCTGACCGGCCTTGAACCTGTGAAAGAGGGCACGGTCACGCTGTGCGGTCAGGATATCACGAATATGCAGATCCGCAAGCGTTCCATCCTCGGCATGAGCCACATCCCGGAAGACCGCCATAAGCACGGCCTCGTGCTGGACTATACGCTCGAGGACAACCTCGTGCTGCAGCGCTACTTTGAGCCGCAGTTCGTCAACGGTGCGGGCTTCCTGAAGCGCAAGAACATCCGCACCTATGCCGAGCACCTCATCGATCAGTATGACGTCCGCTCCGGTCAGGGCCCCATCACACTGGCGCGCGCCATGTCCGGCGGCAACCAGCAGAAGGCGATCATTGCCCGCGAGATCGATAAGGACCCGCAGCTGCTCATCGCCGTGCAGCCGACCCGCGGCCTCGACGTCGGCGCCATTGAGTACATCCACAGGCAGATCGTCGCTCAGCGCGACAAGAACAAGGCCGTTCTCCTCGTCTCGCTGGAGCTGGACGAGGTCATGAGCCTCTCCGACCGCATCCTCGTCATGTACGAGGGCGAGATCGTCGGCGAGCTCGATCCGAAGAAAACGACTGTTGAAGAGCTCGGCCTCTATATGGCCGGTGCAAAGAGGGAGGTGCACGGGGCATGAAAAAGCGCAAGTCTCTGCTGCGCAGCGACAGCTTCCAGACCCTTCTGACCTCTCTGCTGTGCATCATTCTCGGCGTGGCCATCGGCTATGTCGTCCTGCTCATCATCAACCCCGCGGGCGCATGGAAGTCCATGTCCGCCCTGCTGAAGAATTTCTTCCATTATCCGGCGGGCAAGCTGCGCATGAAGTATTTCGGCCAGACGCTCGTCCGCACGGCGCCGCTGCTGATGTGTGCGCTGTCCATCCTGTTCGCCTATAAGGTCGGCATGTTCAACATCGGCGCGGCCGGTCAGTATGTCGCGGGCGCATGCGTCGGCCTTTATGCCGCGATCGCCTGGCAGCTGCCGTGGTACCTGTGCCTGCTGCTGGCTATTGCTGCCGGCGCGCTCCTCGGTGCCATTTCCGGTGCGCTGCGTACCTACTGCAATGTCAACGTTGTCATCTCCGGCATCATGCTCAACTGGATCGCCCTGTATCTGACGAACCTGATCCTGACAACGGTCAAGCACCCGAACAGCCCCTATACGAAGTCCCTGACGGCGGCTAACCCCTCGGCTCTCATCCCGAGCCTCGGCCTGAGCAAGCTGTTTGCAGGCGAGAAGACCGTGACCATTGCCATCCCGCTTGCTATCCTCATGGCGGTCCTCGTTTGGGTCATCCTGAACAAGACGAAGTTCGGCTATGAGCTGAAGGCGACCGGCTTCAACTTCAACGCCGCGAAGTACTGCGGCATGAAGGAAAACCGCAACGTCATCCTCACGATGGTCATCGCGGGCGGTCTTGCCGGTATGGGCGCAGGCCTGTACTATCTGACCGGCATCGAGGATTGGGAGACGACGATCTCCTCCGTTCCGGGCATGGGCTTCAACGGCATCGCCGTTGCCTTCCTCGGTGGTCTGAGCCCCTTCGGCTCCATTCTCGCCTCGTTCTTCATCCAGCATATCACGACCGGTGGCGGCAATGTCGACCTGACGGTCTATTCTCCGCAGATCTCCAGCCTGATCTCCAGCCTCATCATCTTCCTGTGCGCGTTCAGCGGCTTCCTGAAGGAGCGTCTGCAGGCCTCGCTGCGGAAGGGCGATGAGCGCCGTGCCGCGCGCGCCAAGCTTGCGGAAGAACAGAAAGGAGGTGCGCAGAAATGACACTGCTGATCCAGTATACGATCATTTTTGCCTCGGTCCTGCTTCTCGTCGCCCTGGGCGGCTGCTTCTCGGAGCGTTCCGGCGTCATCAACATCGGCCTTGAGGGCATCATGGTCATCGGCGCACTCGGCGGCGCACTTGTCATGAAATTCCTGCCGGTCTCCGTCGGCGCACCGGTCATGGTCCTGACGGTCATCCTCGCCAGCGCTGCGGCGGGCCTGCTGTATTCGCTGCTGCTCGCCGTTGCCTCGATCACGTTCCGCGCGGACCAGACCATCACCGGCACGGCCATGAACCTGCTGGCAACGGCTGCCGCGACTGTCGAGGTCAAGGCTATGAACACGTCGATGTCCGGTGGCAACGACGTTTCCTCCGATATCTCCTACATCGAGCCGAAGAAGCTCTTCATCCTGAACATCGGCAAATTCGAGTTCAACTGGTTCATGCTGGTTGCCGTCATTGCACTGATCGTCTCGTTCGCTGTGCTGTATAAGACGCGCTTCGGCCTG
>OGRE01001982.1_pt1 | contig 15744 bp, 11 predicted proteins | sample 1553421 | NCBI WGS metagenome assembly OGRE01 (sample SAMEA2580076, study PRJEB22360) | human gut metagenome | biome: human gut; feature: human-associated habitat; material: faeces | place: Denmark | collected 2008/2010 | reverse complement strand
CTTCGATGGCGGTCTTCCAAGCCGGCTCGGACAGGGCGTGGGTGTCGCGGCCGATATACAGCGGGCCGGTCACGCCGGCCTTCTTGCGGTATTCGGCGATGGCCTGGGTGATGGCCACGATGTGGGCCTCGTTAAACGAGGTTTTCAGGGACGAGCCACGATGTCCGGAGGTGCCGAAGGAGACACGCTGCTCGGGAACGTTGGGATCGGGGACGACGTCATAGTACTTGCCGATGACCTCGTCGACATTGATCAGATCTGCTGGGGTGGCGGGCATTCCCGCATTGTTTGCAACCATAGCCACTATTCTGCCACGCTTTTGCTGCGAATGTGCGTAATTGTCCCATTATGTGCGATGAATACGTTATCTGTTTATTGCATGTTTGGATATAAATATAAGAATTTTCGCTAGTGATGGATTGTGTTCTCGGTTGATTTGCGCAATGTCAGATGATGGTGTATAGTTCTGTGCTATTCGACTGAAGCAGGGTTGCTAGTCAACATAATGACGCAAGACCTGAGATGTGGCTTAACCATAGTCATATCTCAGGTCTTTTTTGTTGCCCGAAGCAGTGTTGCTTGGATCGAATCGGTTGTAAGGGAAAGAAAGGAAAACAGGATGGCTGGCTCACTTGCATCGCAGATCATCACTGCAATCGGTGGTCCTGAAAACGTTCGCAGCCTGACGCATTGTGCCACTCGACTGCGTTTTGAATTGGTTGACGCATCCAAGGTCGATCAGAACGGTCTCGAGCACATGCAAGGCGTGCTCGGTGCGGTGCCGCAGAGCGGTGACCGTTTCCAGGTCGTCATCGGCGGTGGCGTTGCCACCGTGTACGAAAACATCATGCATCTGCCTGAAATGGCCGGTGTCGGTGGTGCCTCCGCGTCTGGCGATGGTCAAAAGAGCAATGCCGACGTCAAGGCCGAAGCCCGTTCCAAGGCTCGCGGCAAGGTGGCCTGGCTGGACTCCTTCTTCGAGTATCTCGCCGATTCCTTCCGCCCGATTCTGGGCGTGCTGCTCGGCGCTTCCATCATCATCGCGCTGGTCAATCTGCTTATTTCGCTGAACGTTATTCCGAATGACGAGGCTTCCGCAGGCTGGGTGTTCGTGAAGGCCATCTGGAAGGGTGTGTTCTACTTCCTGCCGATCATGGTCGCCTACAACGCGGCCAAGAAGCTTAAGGTCGACCCATGGCTGGGTGGTGCCATCATGGCCATCCTCATGACCCCGCAGTTCACCGGCCTGATGGATGCCAAGACCACCACGTGCGTGGAGAACGCCGCTCTGGGCACCAAGTCTTGCACGGCCAACATATTCGGTCTGCCGATGGCGTTGAGCGACTATTCCGGCAACGTATTCGTGCCGCTACTCATGGCCGCCGTACTTGCTCTCGTCTACCACGGACTGAAGAGGATCATCCCCGAAAGCGTCCAGCTGGTCTTCGTGCCGTTCTTCTGCATGATCATCGTTGGCGCGCTGACAGCCTTCATCATCGGCCCTATCGGCGTGTGGGTCGGCAACGGCCTCGGCGTCGGCTTGGCCTGGATGAACACCCATGCCCCGTTCATCTTCGCCATCATCATTCCGATGCTGTACCCGTTCCTCGTGCCGCTCGGTTTGCACTGGCCGCTCAACGCCCTGATGCTCATGAACATCCAGACTCTCGGCTACGACTTCATCCAAGGCCCGATGGGCGTGTGGAACTTCGCCTGCTTCGGCACTACCGCTGGCGTGCTCTTCCTTGCTGTGCGTGACAAGGACAAGGCCATGCGCCAGACCGCTCTGGGTGCGCTCGCGGCCGGCCTGCTCGGTGGCGTTTCCGAACCGTCCCTGTACGGCATCCACCTGCGTTACAAGCTCATCTACAAGCGCATGCTGGTGGGCTGCGGTCTCGGTGGCGTCGTCATCGCTATTCTTGGTTGGCTTTTCCCGTCCGTCACCGCCGCCGGCCAGACCGTGCACGGCGTGACCACTACCACCTTCGCATTCACCTCGCTGCTGACCATTCCGGTCTTCAACCAGATGTGGGTGTATGCAGTGTCCATCGCCGTGTCCTTCCTCACCACCTTCCTTCTGATCATCACTTTCGATTACCGTACTCCGGAACAGAAGGCTGAAGTGCTGGCCCGCGCCGCCGCCGATCAGAAAGCCGCTGTCTCGTCTGTCGAAGCCGAGGGAGCCGCTCCAGCTGTTGCCACCGCGACTGCCACTGCTGCCGCCACCAAGACCGAAGCCCCGGCTGCTGCCACCACCACCGTGGTGAACGCGCCGGTCGCCGGTCATGTGATCTCCTTGGACGAAACTGGCGATCCGGTGTTCGCATCCCGCGCGCTCGGCGAGGGCGTCGGCATCCAGCCGGCCGATAGCGAAGTTGTGGCCCCGGTATCCGGCGTGCTGCAGACCGTCGCCGAAACCGGTCACGCATTCGGCATCAAAACCGATGATGGCGTGGAGGTGCTCGTGCACGTCGGCATCGACACGGTGAAGATGAACGGCGAAGGCTTCGATGTGAAGGTCAAGGCCAACGAACATGTGAACGCGGGGGACACCCTCGTTGTCGTCGACTTTGATAAGGTTAAGGAAGCTGGATACAGCACCACCACGTTGATGACGGTGCTGAACACAGTGGCCTTCGCGTCCGTCGCGCCAAAGACCGGCGTCGATGTCAAGGCCGGTGAGTCGGTGATCGACATTCAGCACTGACCAATCGCATAGTCGGAAGGGGCCGACGTGGACGTTCTTCGCGTATTCAACAATAATGTCGTACTGGCAAAAGACGGCAATAGTGAGGTGATTCTCACCGGTCGAGGCATAGGCTTCCAAGCCAAGCCCGGACAGCATGTTGACGACGCGAAGATCGTCCGTCGGTTCATTCCCGCAGATGGTAAGGATCCCGACCATATGGCCCAACAGGTGGCCGGGATCCCACCCGAAATCATTCGTCTCGTTACGGACGCCATGAACCGCGCAGGTCTGAAGGAACAGGCCGACCGGCAGCCTGCATTGGTGCTGGCATTATCCGACCATATTTGCGGTGCGATTCGCCGATCGCAAAACAAGCAGACCATCGAATATCCGCTGGAAGCCGAAGTGCGTTCGCTCTACGCGAGTGAATATGCCAAAGGCAAAGCTCTGGTCGATGCGATGAACACGTATCTGGGCGGCGCCCTGCCGGACTGCGAAGCCGTGGCTTTGGCCCTGCACTTGGTCAATGCGGGCTTCTCCACCGGCGATCTTTCTGCCACATACACCATGACCGGCGTCATCCAACAAATGCTGACGGTCATCGAAGGCTATTACGGCATCAACCTTGACCAGAACAGCGTCAATGTGGCGCGTTTCATCACGCATCTGCGCTATCTTTTCGTGCGCATTCACCAACATGAACAACTTGATGACGAGCCTGAACCAATCGTGGAATCCATCAAAACCTCGTATCCGAAAGCATCGGATTGCGCAAACAAACTCGCGATCATCATCAAAATGCGATTGAATGCAAGTCTTTCGCAAGCGGAAATCGCCTATCTTACCTTGCATGTCGCACGAGTGACTTCTTATGCGGCGGGATCGCATAAGAATGACAATATCAATGCATAACCTGCATAAAATGCATAATCATCGTAATAAATAATTATTGATAATTACGATTAATAGTTACTGATTTACGCTGGTAGTATTGGTTTCGGGTGCTTCCGGCACACGCACGCACAACGACTTACGCTCCACACTGAAACGAATATGCTGCGTTTCGGGAAGCATATCGCCGTCAACCTGCGCCAAAACAGGCTTCTCCAACTTGATTTCCGCGCTGACGCCCTGAATCTGGTCAACCGTGGAATTCGTGGAGAACGGACTCTGCTGTGCCTTGCCGGTGATGGTCTGATGCAGCACATCACCAAATAGATTCGCCCAACCGATCAAACCGCCGGACGTGTCAATAATCTCATAATCGAGGATGCCATCATCGTATACGGCGTCAGGCATGAGTGAAAACACCGGAATCTGTCCGCAATTGCCGGCCATGAACGTGCGGAACGTCAGTCCGTGCGTTGTATGCGTGCTGCCATTCGCGCTGGTAATGGTCACGTCGCCCTTGTACTTCGGGGCGAACAGGTTCTTCACGCCCGACACGAAATAGGCGAGCCAGCTGATGTTCTTCTTCAACTCAGGATCGGTGTCGTCGATCATCACCGCATCGAAACCGATGCCTGCGATAATGAGGAACGCATGACCATGATCGGCGTTTTCATCATCGAGCAACGTCAAACGGCCGACATCCACCAAACGCGAGCCGTGAGACGTGGCAACGGTCAACGCAGCATCGATATCATCTACGGGAATGCCCATATTGCGGGCAAACAGATTGCCGGTGCCAATAGGGATGATACCCAGCGCGTGACCGGTTCCCGAAAGCGCGCTCGCCACCGTGCGCACCGTGCCGTCGCCTCCAACCGCGACCACCACATCGGCGCCATGCTCCAACGCCTCCAACGCACAGGCACGACCATCCTTATCAAGCTGTGTTTCGATATATTCGATCTGCGTAAGATGCTTCGCCTCGCAGAACTCCTGAATATGCTGCTTGCGCTGTTCCGCCTGGGGCTTCGACGGATTGATCACGAACGCATAGTGCACCTGATCGTCGTCGCGTTTGTCGAGCTGCTCGGCAAACCTACGGTGCTTATATGCACGCACCGCGAAAAAGGCGGCCGCGCACACCGCTGCAACCGCAAGAACGACAATCACAATGATAACTGGCATAGGCATGTCACCTATTTTTCACGTAAGACGTGAAAAAAGCGAATCAAGCACGATTTATTCGACGATTCCTGCACGTTGTATACAAAAATGGAAGGTTTGCGGCGAGTGTCGGCTTTCAGCACTAGTCTAGAAAACATGCTTGATATCCAATTCATTCGTGAACATGCTGACGTTGTTAAGGAATCCCAGCGCAAGCGTGGCGAATCGGTCGAACTGGTCGACGAGGTGCTGCGCTCCGACGAGGTTCGTCGTTCCTCTCTGAAGGAATTTGAGGCTGCACGTGCGCAGCAGAAAGAAATCGGCAAGAAGGTCGCCGCGGCTCCGGCCGACGAAAAGGCCAAGCTGATTGCCGAAACCAAGGAACTCTCCCAGAAGGTTTCCGAATACAAGGCCGCAGCGGACGCCGCAGCCGAAGAGTACACCACCGCCATGTGGAAGCTCTCCAACGTGGTTGAGCCGGAAGCTCCGGAAGGCGGCGAAGACGATTACGTGGTGGTCAAGAAGGTTGGCCAGATTCGCGATTTCGCAGCTGAAGGCTTTGAACCGAAGGACCACCTGACCCTCGGTCGTGGTGTTGCCGGCATTGATATGGAACGTGGCGTGAAGGTCGGCGGCTCCCGCTTCTACTTCCTGCGCGGCCAGGTGGCCCGCATGCAGATAGCCATGCTTACCATGGCTGTGGACCAGGCTCAAGAGCATGGCTTCACGCTGGCCATCACCCCGACGTTGGTGCGTCCGGAAGTGATGCGCGGCACCGGCTTCCTCAACTCCCACGCCGACGAAATCTACCGTCTGCGCGAACCTGACGAGCAGTACTTGGTCGGTACCTCCGAAGTGGCGCTCGCAGGCATGCACGAGAACGAGATTCTCGACCTGTCCGACGGTCCGCTGCGCTACTGCGGCTGGAGCTCCTGCTACCGCCGCGAAGCAGGTGCTGCTGGCAAGGATACTTCCGGCATCATCCGCGTGCACCAGTTCGACAAGGTGGAGATGTTCGTCTACACCAAGCAGGAGGACTCCTACAAGGAGCATGAGCACCTGCTGGCCATGGAGCAGGAGATGCTCGGCAAGGTTGAGGTGCCGTACCGCATCATCGATACCGCTGCCGGCGATCTGGGCTCTTCCGCAGCACGTAAGTTCGATTGCGAAGCTTGGGTTCCGACCCAGGGTCGCTACCGCGAGCTGACTTCCACCTCCAACTGCACCGAATACCAGGCCCGTCGCCTGAACATTCGCGAACGTATGGAAGATGGCGGCACCCGCGCCGTTTCCACGCTGAACGGTACGCTGGCCACCACTCGCTGGCTGGTCGCCATTCTCGAGAACCACCAGCAGAAGGACGGCTCCATCGTCATTCCGCAGGCCATGCGTGCCTACATGGGTGGCAAGGAAGTCATTGAGCCGACCAAGTGGGAAGCCTGATTCCACAACTTCCTTACGCTGTGATATATTGACATCTTGTGTGTTGGCAGTGATGTCGACACACAAAGGGTAGGTGTCTGAGCGGTCTAAAGAGACGGTCTTGAAAACCGTTGAGGTGCAAGCCTCCGCGAGTTCGAATCTCGCCTTACCCGCCTACAAGGCTTACTGAGAGCGTCCTAAGCTCCCAGTAAGCCTTTTTTATTGCTACAATCCGGACAAACTCCGCCCAAGTTCGGCTCAGCACCGTCCAAGTCTCAATTCTTCCAGTTGCTGGAGGTTTTTCCCGCTGGGGGAGCCGGTATACGTCCACTTTCTTCCAGTGACTGGAAAGATTGGGGAGGGATTGTGATGTTGTTCGGTGTACGATCAGGCTGAGCTATGAGAAAGGCTGCTGCGACTATGCGTAAGAATGGGATGCAAATGAAGGACCGGGCGATGGGAGCTATGGCTGGGCTTGCGTTGGGCGATGCGTTGGGAATGCCTACGCAAAGCATGTCGGCCGAGCAGATTCGCCAGTATTACGACGGTCCGATTACGAAACTTATGAATGCCGTGCCGCAGCAGCCAATCGCACCGAATATGAAAGCTGGTGCCGTCACTGACGATACAGAACAGGCTTTCGTACTCGCACAGCGACTTATCGACGATAACGGCTGCATTGATAACACCCGATATGCCCACGATTTGCTGCAATGGGAAGCTGCGATGAAGGCCAAGGGATCGCTTGACCTGCTGGGACCTTCCACCAAAGCAGCGCTGCAAAAACTCACCGAAGGCGTAAGTTTGGAAGAAGCCGGACGATTCGGCACCACCAACGGCGGTGCAATGCGTGCCACGCCGGTAGGCATCGCATTCCGTCCAGGCCAAGCGCTCGCCGACGCCGCCTGGCGATCCTGTGTGGTGACGCATAACACGGTGCAGGGCATTGAAGCGACCACTTTGGTGGCTGCGGCGGTGAGCTTTGCTATTGAAGGAGAACGTGACTTTTTGCACCTCGCGGTGGAATTCGTGCAGAAGCTTCCGCAGCGTGGCAATTGGTCGGCAAAGGCTTCGGTGCTTGCGCGCGTGCAATATTTCATGAATTGGGCCGAAACTGATGGATGCAGACTCAATGACGACGAATTCGCTGCTGTGCTGCAACGGGATTGCGGTACCAGCGTGGAATCGAACGAGTCCGTGGCCGCCGCTTTCGCCATTGCGGCGCGCTTTTTTGACGATCCCACGCATGCTTTGTGTTTCGCGGCTTCTGTCGGTGGTGACACTGACACCATTGCGGCCATTACGGGTGCGATGCTGGGGGCGTGGCATAGTATGCAAGGTTTCGACAAAACCATGCTTGATCAGGTACTTTCACAACTTGCTGAAGATAATCACCTTGATTTGGTCGGCACTGTTACGTCACTAAGCGCGTTACGTGATGATAGTGCGCTTAATGATGCAAATATCGTTTGATCTGCAGGAGCCGTGGTTGGCGAAACTATGACGAAAGTGCGAAAGACATTGCAATGACTGGAAAAGTTATTTCTCTTGGGCAGGTTATTGTCGATCTGACCATGAATGTGGACGCGGTGCCGCGTGCGGGTGAAGATGTGTTCGCCGGCAATGTGCAAATGCAGGTTGGTGCCAGCTTCAACACGCTGTATGCCGTTCGCCGCATGGGCGTTAAGGCGTCTCATGCTGGTGTGATTGGTACGGGGCCGTGGGCTTCGCAGATTCTACAAACGTTGGAAAATCAGGGAATTCAGCATATTGGCAAGCGGGATGCCGTGCGTGATTCGGGATTTTGCGTGGCGTTGACCGACGCGAATGCTGAACGAACGTTCATTTCGACGAGAGGTGCGGAAGCATATGGCAGTGTCGATGCGTTCGATTCTGTGAATCCAGAAAAGCAGGATGTCGTGCATATGAGCGGATACACGTTGGTGCATCACACGGCGGACGCACTGCTTGCTTTTGCGAAAAGAACGACTGAACATCGCGAGTTTACTGCAGTATTCGATCCTTCTCCGATGATCGCGACAGTTGATGATGACGTTTTTCGTACGATGCTCGCATATCGTCCGATATGGTCGTGCAATGAATGCGAGGCAACGTTGATTGCGCAACGTTTGGCGGCGCTCGATAATGGCAATTCTTGCGATTGCAAGGTTTCGCAGGATATTGTGCAAGAGATTGAGAACGCGAATGTCAATGAAGAGACGGTTGCGTGGCTGTGCGATCGATTGCGATCTCCTGTAATCGTTCGCGTGGGAGCGGATGGTGCGTGGTTGGCGATTCCCGGTGACGAAGCGCTGCGAATTCCTGGTTTTCCAATGAAAGCGGTGGATACCAATGGCGCCGGTGATTGTCACGCGGGTGTGTTGTGCGCCCTGCTGTGCGAAGGCGTGCCGTTGGAGGATGCTGTACGTTGCGCCAATGCTGCTTCGGCGTTGGCTGTAACGCGATCGGGGCCGGCTACCTGCCCTGATCGAAAGGAGGTTGAGCGGCTCCTAGGAAGGGCGTTCTAAGACTTATGGTACAAATGACTATAAGTGGTTATATCATGTGCGCGATTACGTTGATGCGGCGTGCATATAGCCTGTCCGCAGTGTCGTGCGGCAGATTTAAGGAGATTGGATTCGTATGAGCAATGAGAAAGGAACCCTCTCCATTGAGGAGCAGGGCATTGATACCATTTCTGAAGAGGAACGTAAAGGCACGCCAGCCAGCCTGTTCTGGCCTTGGTTCGCTGCCAATGTTTCCATGTTCGCCATGTCGTATGGCGCGTGGGCGCTCGGTTTCGGCATTTCGTTCTGGCAGGCCACCGCCATGACCATTATTGGCGTGGTTGTCTCGTTCCTGCTGGTCGGCATCATTTCCATCGCGGGCAAACGCGGCAACGCGCCCACCATGGTGCTCACCCGCGCCACGTTCGGTGTGGAAGGTGCCAAAGTGCCAGCGGCGCTGAGCTGGATCGCCACATTAGGCTGGGAGATTTCACTGACCACCACCGCTGTGCTGGCATTATCAAGCACCATCGAAAAACTCGGTTGGGGCTCTGGTGTCGCGCCCAAGATTATCTCCACTATTGTGGTGGTCGGCCTTGTAGTGGTCGCAGGTATTTTCGGATACGACCTGATTATGCGCTGCCAGCAGGTCATCACCATCGTGACCGGTGTGATCACTGTCGGTTTCTTTATTCTTGGCTGGGGTCATATCGACTTTTCCGCCATTAACTCGGTTCCGACGGGATCATTGCCAGCCATGCTCGGCTGCTGCTTCTTCGTGATGACCGGCTTTGGCTTGGGCTGGGTAAACATCGCTGCCGATTACTCGCGCTATCTGCCGCGCAAATCCTCCAATGGCGGCATTGTGTTCTGGACCACATTCGGTGCGTCCATTGCCAATGTGTTCCTGATTTTCTACGGTCTGCTGCTCGCGGTTTCCAATGCCGACATGGCTGAAAACGTTGGAAATGATCCGATTGGAGCCATGGCCTCCATTCTGCCGACCTGGTACTTGATTCCGTACACCATCGTGGCCGTGCTCGGTTTGATGTCCGGCTCCATTATGGACAATTATTCCAACGGGCTTGCGCTGCTGTCGTTCGGTGTGAAGTTGCCGCGTACCGTGGCTGCCACGCTCACCGCCGCTTTGACTGTGCTTGGTGTGGTCTACGTGACTTTCTTCTCCGACACGTTCATCGGCCCGTTCCAAGGCTTTCTGACCACGCTCGGTGTGCCGATGGCCGTATGGGCTGGCATGTTCGTGGCCGATGTGATCATTCGCAAGAAGGATTACAGCACCGCTGATTTGTATGATCCGAAAGGTCGTTACGGTGCGTGGAACGGTAAGTCTTTCGCCATTCTTGTAGTCGGTACCGTGCTTGGTTGGGGATTGGTGGTCAACACTGCCGCCAGCTGGCTGAACTGGCAGGGTTATCTGCTGTTCCTTATCGGTGGCAAAGAAGGTAGTTGGGCTGCCGCCAATCTTGGTGTGATTGTTGCGCTGATTATTGGTCTTGCGGGATCGTTGATGTTCCAGCGTGGCGATATTGCCAAGCAGGAAGCTGATCTGCCGGTTTCGGAAGCATGAGTTGCTTATTGCGATAATACACGGAAAGGAAAAGTCATGATTGCGGAAGATGAATGGCTGGTAGTTATCGACAGGCAGCGTGTTTTTGCGGAAAGTGAATGGTCCGCATGGGCTTGCCCGGACGGCTCCTATCACACTACTGATGAAGCGTTCGCACGATTGGCTAAGGCGTTCGGCGATCGTGTGGTCTACACACGATATGTTGCGCCTGAGCCGCCGCAAAACGCTTGGGTTGATTATTTCAAAGATTGGCCGCAGTTTTTAGTTGCTCCCGACGATCCGATGTACGATCTCACTGCGGATACCGCGGAATTGGCGCAAGGCCATGCCGTGGTCAGTTGCGATACTTTCGGCAAGTGGGGAAGTGTGCTGAGAGAAGCCATTAAAGGCGCTAAAAAGATCACGGTATGTGGTGTCGCCACCGATTGCTGTGTGCTTACCACTGTGCTCGCCGCAGCTGACAATGGTGTAGCGGTGCGCGTTGCTGCTGACGCTTGTGCAGGCAGCTCGCCAGAAAACCATCAGATGGCATTGAACACCATGGCATTGTTCACGCCGCTGGTCACCGTTACCAACACTGACGCTATTCTGAAGTAAAAAATCGCAAGCAAGCCATTTTCCGCGGGGCTTACTGAAGTTTTTCAGTAAGCCCCGTTCATGTATATCGCAGCAAAACGGGTCTTCAAAAGCGTTTGAGAGTCCGGGTTCCTCCATTTGCTGGAAGTTTTATCTCGTTGTCGACCCTGTGAGCGTCCAGATCCTCCCAGTGGGTGGGATGGGGCGAGGCGGGATGAAAGGGAAGACTGATTGTTATACGATGCGGCGGTCGGCGGCCCAGCGGGTGAGTTCGGTGCGGTTTGACAGCTGCAGTTTGCGTAGTACGGAGCTGACGTGCGTTTCCACGGTTTTGATGGAAATAAACAGTTCCGCTGCCACTTCCTTGTACGTGTAGCCGCGCGCGATCAAGCGCATGACTTCCTGCTCACGGTTCGACAAGCGGTCCAACTCGTCATCGTGGATCGGTCCGCTTGCAGAGCCTCCTATGCCAGCCGGTGAGCCATTTTGGAAGGCAGACAGCACGAATCCCGCCAATTTCGGCGAAAACACGGCATAGCCCTCATATACTTGCTTGATGGAAGAAATCAAATCATCGCCGGAAATCGTCTTTGTCACATAGCCTTGCGCTCCGGCACGAATTACCGATCCGACATCCTGCGGCGAATCAGACACCGACAGTGCCAGAAACACGGTATTAGGGGAGTATGCGCGCGATTTCATGAGAATTTCAGCTCCGCCGCCGCCCTCGCCGCCGGGAACATGCACATCAAGCAGCACCACATTCGGCTTCGTCTGCGCGATCATTGCCACCGATCCCTCGACATCGGACGCCTGCCCGACGATGTCGAAATGCGGCTGCAGCGTTGCGATAACGCCCGCACGGAACATTTCATGATCGTCAACGATGGCGATACGTATCTGCTGTTCCTGCTCGTTCATTGCTGCTCCTCAAAATGGTTGGTGGGTTGATTGCTGAATTGATTGGTACGTTGATTGTTGGATTGACGGTTATGGTGATCGGGAAAATCGGTTTGTTGTGAGTTGCTTTGCGGTTCGTGCGATTGCTGCGCATTCGTGTCTGCGGCTGCGGTTGCGGATGCGGGCATGTCTGCGATTGGCATATGCATGCGCACCTCCGTGCCCCATTGCGGTCTCGATACAATCTCCACTGTACCGCCACGTCGCTTGATTCGTCCGATAATTGATTCACGAATGCCAAGGCGATTCGCGGGAATCGCATTCATGTCAAATCCGTTGCCATGGTCGCGTACGAACACTTCCACAAGTTTGCTGCTTGCTTCGCAGTAGACGGAAATCGGCTCTCCTCCATGCGCTACCGCATTGATAAGCGCCTGTTGCGTGGCGTCAAGCAGCGCATCGGTTTGCGCGCTTGGATGTGCGTCGCCCACCGTCACCACTTCGATTGGCTTGCCATGCGTGTCTTCCACATGTGCGGCGATTTCTTTCAAACCGGCGTTCACGGAACGATCGGACGTGGTGCGTTCCTGATACAGCCATTCACGCAATTCGCGTTCCTGCGAGCGTGCCAGCGAGAACACCGTCTGCTGATCGTCGGCATGCAACTGAATCAGCGCCAACGTTTGCAGTACGCCATCATGCAGATGCGCGGTCATGTCGGCACGTTCCTCTTCGCGTTCCTTCGATGCGCGTTCCGTACCTAAATCGCGAATCAGCGCCATGATCCATGGCACAATCGCAAGCAGTACGCCAATCAGCAGTGCCAAACCGGCGCACAGTATGCGAATCATGGAAAACGCGTCAAAATGTATGCAGGAACTGACGTACAAAGCGTATGCGGCGAACATAATCGCAATGCCGCCAAGCATCGTCCATAATTGACCTTCTTCGGCGTTGAAACGCAACCAAGAGACGCCGATACCGACCAGACCAAGCAGCAGGGGCACAATCAGAGTGCGTTCGATACCGCCTGCGAACATGACGAAACAGATGGAAAGCAGTATCAGACCAGCTAATGCAAGCAAAGCGGGTTTTGGCGCTTTCTTCAGTGTCTGTTCAAGGTTTTCGCTGGAAGATTGCGTATTACCATACGTTTCGTCGTTGCGTTCAGTCGTATCTTCAAAAGATGGTGGTTGCGTGTGCTGACCATCTTGCGTAGCTGTAAAAGATTGATATTCCGGGGAAACGGGATATGTCCCGTACGGCATGTTGCCCCGGGAAAGCGGTGCTTGCCATGGTGAACGCTTGCCGGCAATAATGTACGTCTGCTGTATGGGGTCTCCCACGGGAAGTGCCATCCACAGGAAAATGTAAGCGATGAGCCCTGAACCGAACAGACATGTGGTGGCGAGGAAAAACAGGCGCACCCATAGCACGGCAATGCCCAAATGCATGCTGATCGCCTTGCATACGCCGGCTCCCATGCGTCCGTATGGAGGACGCATCAACGGCAGTTTGGCCGGCTGTGTCGGCATCGGACGTCCCTCATGCAGGGCTTGGTCGCAGCAGTAGCGCATATATACGGCGCTCGCCTGGTCGTACTGGCTTTGCGTGTACCACGGTTTTCCTAAGGATTTCATACTTCCATTGTGCCCTGTGAGGGACGCTGTTTCAGGGCATTCATATAGTGTTCAGGGCAGATTCAGGGTGTTCCCCGATACGTGTGGCACGCGCGAGTTGCTGTAATGGAACCATGAGCAATGCAAACAATGATCCGCTGGGCGATCGCGGCAACGCAGGGCCGCAGCCCGCTGCTGGACAACCGTATTATCAGCAGCCTGCGTACGGTTCGCCGCAACCTTCCCGCGGTGGCCGTTTCTTCGCGTGGATTCGTTCCAGCCAGGTCAAGCGTGGACATGACCGTTGGATTGGCGGCGTGTGCGATGGCATAGCACGTCGTCTTGGTTGGAATACCACGTTGGTTCGTGCGCTTGTGGTGGTTGCCACGCTGTTTTTCGGCGCGGGTGCCGCGTTCTATGGCCTGGCGTGGTTTGTGCTGCCGGATGAGCGTGACAATCAGATTCTTGCTGAGGATTTGATTAACGGCAAGTGGGATTGGAATTGCATTGGCGCGTTGCTGTTCTGCATTGTGGCCATCTGTTTGCCGGGTGCGAGATGGCTTGCTTTCGCGTTGGCCGCGTTGGTGCTGTGGCTTCTGCTCAATAGGCAGATTTATGCGCCGAATGTTCGTCCAAATCAGTGTCAGCAGCCTCCGTATGGTCAGCCTCCGTATGGTCAGCCTCCGTATGATCAGGCTCCGTACGGTCAACCGCAATATGGTCAGCCTCAATATGGAAGTCCTTCGTACAGACAGCCGGTGCATCCTGCATCGCCGTCTTCAGCGCAATCGAATCCTTATACCCAGCCGATGCAGGCGAGCGGCGCATATAACGGGGCGGCCAACACGGCTTCGTCACCGGAATCGCAATCGCCTCAGCCCCAACGCTCTCAGCCTCAACAGCCTCCGTATCATGCCTACCAACAGCAGGCCAACGGTCCGGCCGCTTTTGCCACGGCCAATGTTCCTCCAACATTCACCGCTCCGGTAGCCCCGGTAGCGCAGACGCCTACGTCGCCAAGAAGGGGACGTCGTAAACCGGCTGGTCCGCTGCTGGTGTTGGTGATGTCCGGTCTCGCGTTGATCGCATGCGCGCTATGCATATGGTGCGTTATGACGTACGGCATCCAAGGCGGGCAGCGGGGCATCGAATACACGTTGCAGGCATCCGCGGCATGCGTCGGTAGCATCTGCCTAGTGACGGGAATCGTTATTGTCGCGCTCGGATTCGTGGGCAGAAGAACGGGAGGATTGCATCCTCTGACATGGATATCCGTATTCATGTCGTTGGTCATGGTGATGGCTTTGGCGGGTTATTCGCTGTTCAGCCATCGGATTAACACGGGCATTCCCTCATCCTACAAGACGGTCAATGTGTCGGGAATAACCACCATGGGCTCCACCGCCAGTGAAATGAGCGAATACGAGCAGGGCATCGTTGCAAAAGGCAATGATTACGCCACCGACGTGCTGCATATCGACTTAAGCGATTACGCGAAAAACAACGGTCCACACAAAGTGGATCTTCAGGATGGCACGCAGGGCACAACTTCCTGCCCTACCGGAACGTTGAATGTGGTGGCCTCAAGCGCGCAGGTCGTGGTGACCTTGCCGAACGGTTGCTGGTGGACGTTCGGGTCTGACAGCAATTTCTATACCATCACCGATTTCGTCGGCAGTCCGGACGGGCTCACGTTGGATTCCGGCGAGGTCGGGTTCTCGATTCTGAGCAACGATTCCACGAAATCGATAGTGAAAAAGCGTGCGCTGGGAACTTACGATTGGAGTTGCGGCTCGTACGGAGACGAATCCGGCATCGAGGATTTCGATGATGAGACCGATACGGAAGATGGTGCGGATACCGACACCGATTCCACTAGGGCCGATTCCCCCTTCAAAGACGGGAATGTGGACAAGGCCTACCGCGAAATCTACGACAATCATCAATATTGGCCGTGCTTCACCGGTGATGACAAGGCTCCGGTCATGCCAACCGGACTGCAGATCAATACTATGGCAACGGTCGGCGGCAGTGTCGCAGTGCAGTATGCGTCCGACAACACATTGGGCAAAGCGGGAAAGGAGTGACCATGAGTGACGACAAAACCCAGGAAATGCCGGTTATGACGGATGCCGGAGATATGCCTACCGAAACGTTGCATACCGTGGATGCGCAGTCCACGTATGACCAGTCGCAGCACAGTGGGCGTGCAACGCAGGATGATAAGCCGCGCGTGGAATCCGTTCCAGCGCAAAGCGTTCCGACCTATACCGCTTCGGCAGCCGGTGCGAATGGCGGGCACAAGAATCGGCAGATTGAAGACGACATCATCAGACCTTCCGGAAGAAGCGGTTCGACCATCGCGCTCGGCGTGTTCACGTGCTTCAT
>OGRE01001976.1_pt1 | contig 15771 bp, 9 predicted proteins | sample 1553421 | NCBI WGS metagenome assembly OGRE01 (sample SAMEA2580076, study PRJEB22360) | human gut metagenome | biome: human gut; feature: human-associated habitat; material: faeces | place: Denmark | collected 2008/2010 | reverse complement strand
CGATCACAGGATCGGGGAAGTCGATAGACTCAAGTACGAGCGGTGCATTCTCATCGCAGAGCGTGTCACCCGTACGGATATCTTTAAAGCCTACGCCAGCACCGATATCACCCGTACCGATAGTCTCCATCGGGTTTTGGTGATTAGAGTGCATCTGGAAGAGACGTGAGATACGCTCCTTCTTGCCAGAGCGAGAGTTAAAGACGTAGCTACCAGCATCAATGTGCCCACTATACACGCGGAAGAAGCAGAGACGACCTACGAAGGGGTCGGTAGCGATCTTAAAGGCTAGAGCGCTCATAGGCGCATCGGGATTGACCTCACGCACCTCCTCCTTGTCAGAGTCTAGCGCATGACCTACCACCTCTGGCGTATCCATAGGACTAGGTAGATAAGCACAGACGGCATCTAGGAGTGTCTGGACACCTTTGTTCTTAAACGAAGAGCCACAAAGCATCGGGAAGATATCCATCGCTAGTGTAGCCTTGCGGATAGCTGTACGTATCTCACCCTCTGTAATAGTAGCAGGATCCTCAAAATACTTCTCCATCAAGACCTCATCCGTTTCTGCCAAGGTCTCTAGAAGTTTGTCTCTCCACTCCTCCGCATCAGCTTGTAGATTGCTAGGAATTTCGCAGATTTCATACTCAGCACCCATCGTCTCATCATTCCAAATGATGGCTTTCATAGTAATGAGATCCACAACTCCCTTGAAGGACTCTTCCTCTCCGACGGGGATTTGGATAGGGCATGCCTTTGCGCCAAGCAGATCACACATTTGGCGCTGCACCTCATAGAAATTTGCGCCAGAGCGATCCATCTTGTTGACGTATGCGATGCGAGGCACCTTATACTTATCAGCCTGACGCCATACAGTCTCACTCTGAGGCTGCACACCGCCCACAGCACAGAATGTAGCCACGGCACCATCTAGAATACGAAGCGAACGCTCGACCTCAACGGTAAAATCAACGTGTCCTGGGGTGTCTATTAGATTGATCTTGTACTTGTTGTTATCATAAGACCAAAAAGTTGTAGTAGCCGCAGAGGTGATCGTGATACCACGCTCCTGCTCCTGCTCCATCCAGTCCATCGTAGCGGCTCCATCATGCACCTCTCCGATTTTGTGCGTTAGTCCAGTGTAGAAAAGTATGCGCTCAGAGGTCGTCGTCTTACCAGCGTCAATATGTGCCATGATACCGATATTACGAGTTTGCTCGAGCTTAGAATGATTTGCAGACATAGATTGTAGGTTAGTGTAGATTAGAAGCGGAAGTGTGCGAAAGCACGGTTAGCCTCAGCCATACGATGTACGTCCTCCTTACGCTTGAACGCACCACCCTGACTGTTGTAGGCATCCATAATCTCTGCTGCGAGTTTGTCAGCCATCGTCTTACCACCACGCTTACGAGCGAAGATGATTAGATTCTTCATAGAGATAGACTCCCTACGCTCTGGACGTATCTCTGTCGGCACTTGGAAGGTTGCTCCTCCGATACGACGAGACTTGACCTCTACGTGGGGGGTTACATTATCAAGAGCTGCCTTCCAGATCTCTAGGGCGCTCTTCTCTTCTTGCGACATCTTGTCCTTGACGATGTCAAGGGCTTTATAGAAGATGCTATATGCAAGACTCTTCTTGCCATCATACATGAGGTGGTTCACAAACTTTGTGACCTGACGATCTCCAAATACGGGATCGGGCAGTACCTGCCTCTTTTTAGGCTTAGCCTTTCTCATTATTTCGTGATATTATACTATTGTCTCGTCGTCTTATTTGGGTTGCCATCATAATGATTTGTTGTCTTCAACGCTCCCTCTGGAGCATTTACTCAACCGATCCTTGATCTCCAAGGATTAGCTCATCCAAATAGAACCACGGGGACAAATGTGGTTACTAGATTTAGATTGCACTCCTGCGTAAGAGGCGCACGATTTAGAGAACTCGGGCGCACTACGACAAGGAGTGTAGATAGATTTTTCTGTGGGGAGAGGTACTCGCTGATGTACCTATTATATATAGTATACTCACCCGCCAGGGGAGTAATAGGCCGAGGGGGATAGTAGGCCATCCAGCACCTCGCCACGGCATCTCAATCTAGGCGACTAGTTTACTTCGCCTTAGGACGCTTAGCTCCGTACTTAGAGCGACGCTGACGACGACCGTCGACACCAGCTGTATCGAGTGCGCCACGCACTATATGGTAGCGTACACCAGGCAGGTCCTTAACACGACCGCCACGCACCAATACGATACTATGCTCCTGAAGGTTGTGACCCTCACCGGGGATGTAAGCATTCACCTCCTTGCCGTTGGTCAGACGTACACGAGCCACCTTACGCATAGCCGAGTTAGGCTTCTTAGGGGTGGTTGTGTAAACGCGGACACAAACGCCACGACGCTGTGGGCATGAACCCAAGGCTGGAGACTTACCTTTTTCCTCAAAGGTCTCTCGTCCCTTTCTTACTAACTGTTGGATAGTAGGCATTAACTTCTCGTTTACTTAATTCTTGATTTACAAATACGATTCTCGTGCTACCCTGCTATGAGTCTGCAATGGTGCGACAAAACGCACATCTCAGCCACCTATAGTAGGCATAGCGGGGACAAAGGTACAAAAACTTTTTGACCCGACAAACTGATAGAGAGGTTAGAGATTAGAGGGGAAGAGATCGGAGCTATCGGAGAAGGGCGGACGAATAGCCCGCATCGTAAAAAACCAACCACAGCAACCTTTGACGGGGACGGGCGCAATCCCACTAGACACTAGCCGTGCGCCCCTACAATGGTTTCCCGTCAGGTCGCTCCGACAGCTCTGATTCCTCCGACACCTCCGACACCTCCGATCACTCCGATCCCTTCCCCTCTCGCTCTAACCTCTAATAAAAAAGGGGCGAACAACGGTTCGCCCCTTTTTTATTTTAGTGCCTTACCACTACCCGGTAGGTCTCGTCCGCTACGCAGACTAGGTAAACCCCGTCCGCATAGGGTGTCAGGTCAATCCGTAGCGTGCCTCGACTATCCGCACGCTCCGCATAGAGCCGCTCGCCCGTCATGCTGTGGAGCGTCACCTCGCTGGCGGGTGCCACACCCTCCACGATGACGTAGTCAGTCGCTGGATTCGGGTAGAGCTGAGTCTGTTGCGTAACCGTCGTCTCCACGCCCGTATGATCCACAAAGGTCGCCTTGACCTCCGTCGCACCCTTCACGACAAAGCTCTGGGTAGCGAGGATGTCCTCCCCATTAGCAGTAAGAGCCGTCAGGACGCACTGCGCATTCTTGCCCGTAGCCTTCACCGTCAGAGTCGTCCCGTAAGCTACCACATCGAGATCCACTGGCTCAACGATTGAGATCGTACCATGCTCGTTGCTGGTCAGCGTGACTGCGAAGGTCTTCTTCCTAAAGATCGCCTTGATCCTCGTATCCCCAGTTACCTCAACACTCTTAGTGGAGAGTATGTCAAAGCCGTCAGCTAGGAGTGCCTTCAACTCGTAACCCTCAGCGGGCGTCGCCGTGATCGTTAGCTTCGTACCGTACGGCACTGCCTTCAGGTCGTCTGCACCAGTTGCATCTAGCACGCCTTCGCCCTCTTTATCTAGTGTGACTACAAACGTCTCCTTAGCAAAGGTTGCTTTGATAGTTGTGTTCTCCGTAACCACCACCTTCTTTGTCGCAAGGATATCCTTGTCATTGGCAGTGAGGGCGGTCAGTTCGTAGCCTTGCTTAGGCGTAGCAACGATCGTCAGCTCGGTACCGTAAGGTACTGCCGTGAGATCCTCTGCACCAGTCGCATCGACCTTGCCCTCGCCCTCGTGAGTCAGCGTGACAGCAAAGTGAGCCATGCTAAAGGTTGCTCGAATCTCCGTTGCACCCTTGACAACAAAATTCTTGGTTGCGAGGATGTCCTCACCATTGGCAGTGAGAGCGGTCAACTCATAGCCCGTCTCTGGGGTTGCCGAGATCGTCAGGGTCGTACCGTACGGCACAGCCTGCAGATCTACTGGCTCAACAATCGTAATCTTTCCATGCTCATTGCTGGTCAGCGTGACCGCAAAGGTCTGCTGAGTAAAGATCGCCTTGATCCTCGTGTCTCCAGTTACCTCAACACTCTTGGTGGAGCGGATGTCAAAGCCGTCAGCTAGGAGAGCCTTCAATTCGTACCCCTCAGCGGGCGTTGCCGTGATCGTTAGCTTGGTACCGTATGGCACCGCCTTCAGGTTGTCTGCACCTGTCGCATCGAGTACGCCTTCTCCCTCTTTATCTAGTGTAACCACAAACGTCTCCTTAGCGAAGGTTGCCTTAATGGTTAGATTCTCCGTAACCACCACCTTCTTTGTCGCAAGGATATCCTTGTCATTGGCTGTGAGGGCGGTCAACTCATACCCTTGCTTAGGCGTAGCGACGATCGTCAGCTCGGTACCATAAGGCACTGCCGTGAGATCCTCTGCACCAGTCGCATCGACCTTGCCCTCGCCATCGTGGGTCAGCGTGACAGCAAGGGTCTTTTGAGCAAAGGTCGCCTTAACCTCGGTATCTTCCTTGACAACGAAGCGCTTGGTCGAGAGGATATTTCGCCCGTTAGCGGTTAGAGCGGTCAGTTCGTAACCCGTGGCGGGTGTTGCTTCGATTGTTAGCTCTGTGCCGTAGGGGACAGCGTCGAGGTCGTCTGCACCAGTCGCGTTTAGATAGCCCTCGCCAATCTGGGTAAACATGACGGCAAAGCTCTTTACCTTTTTCGTGAAGGTTGCCTTGACCTCCGTATAGCCAGTGACCACGAAGCTCTTGCTCTCTAGAATGTCAAACCCATTTACCGTGAGAGCTACCAACTCGTACCCCTCGGCAGGAGTCGCTGTGATTGTTAGCTTCGTACCGTACGGCACCGCCTTCAGGTCGTCGGCACCCGTAGCATCAAGCAGACCCTCGCCCTCATGGGTCAGTGAGACACCAAAGGAGTCTGTCTCCCTGCCTCCGTAGTATTCACATGCTTCTGTCGATCTATTGCAGCCTAGTGGAGTCCATCCCTTCTTCGCGAGGATAGCAACGTCAGACTTAAGACAGACATTTCCTTCAATAGAGTCCTTTACCACTACATAAAAGTTTGCACGCTCTTCTCCATTCTTCTTTGGCAAGCTATTAACCAGCTTCGTCATCTCCGCTCCCTTGATTTGATTGTAATAGCAGAACAGCAGCCATAGCTTGCTATTGTGCGAGAGAGCTAAGCTAGTCAGTTGATTATTGTAGCAGGAAAGCTTTGTCAAGGCGGTGCAGTCATAGACTTCCAAGCTGGTCAGTTGATTGTCGAAGCACCAAAGCTCTGTCAAGGCGCTGTAGCCTGACACATCCAAGCTGGTCAGTTTATTGTTGAAGCAGGAAAGCTCTGTCAAGGCAGTGTTCTTTGAAACGTCCAAGCTGGTCAGTTGATTGTTGCCACAGGAAAGCTTTGTCAAAGAGGTAGAACTGGACACATTCAAACCAGGCAGTTGATTGTTGTAGCAGACAAGCTCTGTTAAGGCGGTACAGCCTGAGACGTCCAAGCTGGTCAGTTGATTATAGTAGCAGGAAAGCTTTGTCAAGGCGGTATTCTTTGACAAATCCAAGCTGGTCAGTTGATTGATGCAGCAGTCAAGCGCTGTCAAGGCGGTGTTCTTTGAAACGTCCAAGCTGGTCAGTTCATTGTATCCGCAGCTAAGCGATGTTAACGCGATGTTCTGCGACACCTCCAAGCTCGTCAGTTGATTTTTCCAGCAGGAAAGCGATGTCAAGGCGGTGTTCTGCGACACGTCCAAGCTCGTCAGTTGATTCTCGACGCAGGAAAGCGTTGTCAAGGCGGTGTTCTGCGACACGTCCAAGCTCGTCAGTTGATTGCCTCCACAGCCCAGCTCTGTCAAGGCGATATTCTTTGAAACATCCAAGCTAGTAAGTTGATTGTCTCCGCAATAAAGCTCTGTCAAGGCGGTACACCCAGAGACATCCAAGCTGGTCAGTTGACTCCAACTGCTGCAGGAAAGCTTTGTCACATCTCCTCGGATAGTGACTGTTTGGTTGGAGAGAGTATACCGTTTCCAACCTAGCTGAGGAGTTTCTTTGACCCCCTCAATGGTAACATTGCCATTTGCTTTGATGATCAGCTCAATTTCCTCTCCGACAGCCTTGGAAGTAGTCATCGTGATGACACCTTCGGCGAGGAGGGAGGTGGAGGTGAGCAGCGTGCCGATGAGGACGAAGAGCCAGATGCGTAGTTGTTTGCTCATAGCGTAGCTAGAGATTAGAAGTTAGAGAATTAGAGGTTAGAAGTTAGTGGGTAGTTTTGGAGTCGACAGATCTCACGAGTAACGATTTGTAGGGACGCACGGTCTGTGCGTCCGTACCCAAACCAGCCGAGACGATGCTGTAACTGTCGTTCGACAACGGACGCTCGACCGAGCGTCCCTACAAATCGTGACATGTCACGGCTATTCGGGAACGGACACACCCGACGGTTTACGTTCGACCGTGTGGCAGTCCACCCCTAAGTCGTAACCTTTTGTGCAAAGTTATACCTTTATTTCGAATTGAACAAGAGGAGAGAGAGAGTAGAGGTTAGGAGGAGCGGGGTTGTGGAGGGCGGCACTTTTGCAACGGAGTTGCACGCAGATAGCTCTACCTTTGCCTCCGTAACAGTACATCTATATCTTATGAAGAAGAAACTAATACGTATCATACTCACCGCCCTGCTACTCATCGGGGCTTATATCGTGGAGCGCACCTGCGCACTCCCGATGTGGCAGCTCCTCTTGGTCTACCTCGTGCCATACCTTATTATAGGGTACGACGTGCTCGGCGAGGCGGTCGAGGGGGTGGCGCATGGCGAACTCTTTGACGAGCACTTCCTCATGAGCATCGCCACCGTCGGAGCGCTCTGCATAGGCTTCTTGCCAGGAGCCGAGGCTCAGTTCCCCGAGGCGGTCTTTGTGATGCTCTTCTTCCAGCTGGGCGAGCTCTTCGAGGGGTATGCCGAGGGCAAGAGCCGTCGTGCCGTCTCCCACCTTCTCGAGATACGTCCCGACACGGCAAACGTGCTACGTGACGGAGTGGAGCAGACGGTCGCCCCAGAGGAGGTAGCCGTGGGTGAGACGATCATCATCAAGCCTGGCGAAAGGGTTCCACTGGACGGATTCATCATCGAAGGTTCCTCAGCACTCAATACGGTCGCACTCACGGGCGAGAGCGTACCGCGCAGCGTCACTGTCGAGGACGAAGTAATGTCTGGCTGTGTCAACCTCTCGGGTCTACTCACCGTCCGTGTCGCCAAGACCGCGGGCGACTCCACCGCCTCGAAGATTATCGAGATGGTCGAGCACGCCACCGATCATAAGTCACGGAGCGAGACTTTCATACGTCGCTTCGCCCATGTCTACACCCCCGTCGTGGTGATCGTGGCACTCCTGCTTGCCTTCATACCGCCACTTCTGATGGGCAGCTTCACCGACCACTTCGCCACCTGGCTTTATAGGGCGCTGACCTTCCTAGTCATCTCCTGCCCCTGCGCTCTGGTCATCTCCATACCGCTCTCCTTCTTTGCGGGCATCGGAGGCGCTTCACGGGCTGGTATCTTGGTCAAGGGGGCCAACTATATGGACGCTTTGGCCAAGGCGCGTGCCGTGCTTTTTGACAAAACAGGCACCCTGACGAAAGGCACTTTTACCGCTAATGCGGTGCACCCAACCGACTGCGAGACGAACCACCTGCTGCACATGGTCGCTCACGTGGAGCGTCACTCCACACACCCCATCGCAGCCTCGCTGCGTAACGCTTACCCCAACGAACAGGACGACTGCTCTATCGAGGAGGTCGAGGAGCTTGCCGGGCGAGGGGTCAAGGCACGTGTCAACGGCTCCGAAGTTCACGTAGGCAACGTAGCGCTCATGGAGTCTATCGGGGCGCAGTGGCAACCGTGCGACCATGCGGGCACGATCGTGCATGCCGCTATCGACGGCAACTATGCGGGACATATTGTCGTCTCGGACACCATCAAGGAGGAGTCTAAACAAACAATCGAAGAGCTGAGCCGCCTAGGCATCCACCAGCTAGTTATGCTCACAGGCGACCACGAGGATGCAGCTCGTGAGGTGGCACAGCAGGTGGGCATCACCGAGTACTATGCGGATCTGCTCCCTGCGGACAAGCTGACACGTCTCGAGACGATCCTCGAGCAGCCAGCCCACGGCACCGTCCTCTTCGTAGGCGATGGCATCAACGATGCGCCTGTCTTAGCGCGAGCCGATGTGGGTATCGCTATGGGAGGCCTTGGCTCTGACGCTGCCATAGAGGCGGCCGACGTGGTCATTATGGACGACAACCCGCTCAAGATCGCTACCGCCATACGCATCGCACGTCGCACGGTCTGCATTGCACTCCAGAATGCTTGGTTTGCCATAGGTATTAAGATATTGGTACTACTCCTTGCGTTGCTTGGTGTAGCCTCCATGTGGATGGCCGTCTTCGCTGATGTAGGCGTGACCGTCCTCGCCGTGCTCAACGCTATGCGCGCCTTGCGACCTGTCGAGTAAGCCGAGCTTCGTCTCACACCTATAAATAAATAGCCCTTTGTAGGGACGCAACGGACGCACGAGCCGTGCGTTCCTACAAAGGGTTACTCGTATCGATTTGATGCAGAGGACACACCTGACGTATAGTGATGAGACGTGCAACCCGCTGTAGGGACGCTCGGCTAGTATCTAGCGAGAGGGCGTCCGTTGTAGAACGAAAGTTACAGCATCGTGGATTTAACGGGGACGAACGCTCGGACCGAGCGTCCCTACAAAGGGTTACACGTTTCATCGTTACACTTTCGCTTTGACACAACAGACGACAAACATCGCACATAGCTTGCGACTTTTGTCTACCTTTGTAAGCGATGAGATCACTTCACTACATCGTCCTACTGCTTTGCCTACTACTGCAGGGTAGCGCACTGGCTCTTCACGGTCAGACGACCGACACGACGACAGTCGCGACGCCTCACCGTGTGGCGCTCACGGGTTACGTCTTAGATCGTGACCGTGAGCCGATTGAGTTTGCCTCGGTGCGTGTCGAGGGTACGACCATCGGCACTTGGAGCGATCTGACGGGCGCTTACCGCCTGGAGCTAACCCCGACGACCGACAGCGTGGTGGTCACCTACAGCTCTATCGGTTATCAGACGGTGCGTCAAGTGTACCCACAGGGGATCTCACGAGATATGCACTTTAACCCGATGCTGGGAGAGAGTGCCACCGCCTTGAGTACCGTGACGGTACGAGGCGAGGCGCGTCCCCCCAGTATGGAGCGGATCACGACTCAGACGCTCGCCATGGAGGCTTCGCCGACACGTAGCATCGAGTCGATGGTGGCGACCTATGCAGGGGTCACACAGCACAACGAGCTGAGCACCCAGTACAATGTGCGTGGAGGAAGCTTCGATGAGAACCTTATCTACGTCAATGGTATCGAGGTGTACCGCCCGTTACTGGTGCGCTCTGCAGAGCAAGAAGGTTTGAGCTTTGTCAATACCGATCTGGTGGAGCGGGTTTACTTTTCGGCTGGAGCCTTCGATGCGCACTATGGCGACCGACTCTCCTCGGTACTAGACATACAGTACAAGCGCCCCACGAAGCTGGAGGGAGCTGTCTCTCTTGGGTTGATGAATAATAGTCTCTACGTGGGGGGCAAGCATGGGCGCTTTACCCATGTCACGGGCATTCGTACGCGCACCACGCAGCAGATGCTCTCCAAGATGGAGACTCGCGGGGAGTACAACCCTTTCTATGCGGATGCGCAGACCTATATGACCTACACCTTTAATGATCGCTGGCGCATCGAGGGCATCGGCTACTACTCCTGGACGCAGTACCGCTTTCGTCCGCAGCAGCGTGAGACAACTGTTGGTTCTCTGCAAAATGCGAAGCACTTTACCGTCTACTTCGACGGACAGGAGCGAGATCGCTTCTCCACCCTCTTTGGAGCCTTGACGCTACACTGGCGCCCCAGCAGTCGAGGAGCGCATAGGCTAGACCTGAGCCTGTACAACAGCCACGAGCGGGAGAGCTATGACATAACGGGCGCTTACTATCTGCAAAAAGAGGCTGACCCGACGACTGGAGGTGAGGAGCAAGAACTTCTCGCCACGGGAGTCAATCATGAGCATGCCCGCAACCTGCTCCGCTACTCGGTCGCAGCGCTCGCCTATAGTGGCAACCAGCGTCTCAGCGAGACGCATCGCCTTATGTGGGGTGCGGAGCTGAGAGGCGAGCAGATCGCTGACTACATCTCCGAGTGGGTCAAGCTCGACTCGGCTGGCTACAACCTGCCGCGTGATCCCGAGCTGATCAAGATGCAGAGCAATCTCTACTCCAACGTCTCGCTGCGCTCGGCCCGTGCCTCGCTCTACCTGCAAGATGAGATGCAGTGGCAGACGTCCTCGGGGAGCTATCACCTGACGGCAGGCGTGCGGGGAAGCTTTTGGTCGTTCAATAAGAAGGCAGACTTCTCACCTCGTCTGGTTGCTTCGTGGCGGCCGAAGGAGCTGTCCGACCTCTTGGTAAGAGCTGCTGGAGGACTCTACTACCAGAGCCCCTTTTACAAGGAGATCCGCATCATCGAGGCTGACGCTATGGGCAATCAGTCTGTACTGCTCAACGATCAGGTTCGTTCGCAAGGATCGGCACAAGCCTTGGTCGGTGTGGACTACAACTTCCTCGTGGCGGATCGCAAGTTTCGCCTCACCGCCGAGGGCTACTACAAGCATCTCTTTCGCATCAATCCCTACTACGTGGACAATGTCAAGCAGCGCTACCTAGGCCAAAACCTCGGCACCGGCTACATCGTAGGGCTAGATGTCAAACTCTTTGGGGAGTTTGTCCCAGACGTAGACTCGTGGTTTACCGCCTCGCTGATGCGTGGCCGGCAGACCATCGAGGGATATGGCGAGATGCCACTACCACACGTGCCAGACTACAACCTGTCGCTCTTCTTCCAGGACTACTTCCCTGGCTACAAACGTATCACGCTCAGCTTGAGAGGCGTGCTGACGGGAGGACTACCTCAGCTCAACGCTGCCGAGGGCTTTGGTCGCCCGCTCTTCCGTGGCACGGCTTACAAGCGTGTCGACATCGGTATGCAGTACACGCTCTGGGATCGTGAGGAGTCCCAGCCAGGTAAGTGGCGCTGGTTACACGCACTCAGCAAGGTCTCGATCGGGGTGAATATCTTCAACCTCTTTGACATGACCAACATCGGCTCTTACTACTGGCTCTCGGACGCTTACCGCAACCAATACGCCGTGCCAAACTACCTGACGGGACGCCAATACGACGCCTCGCTCATCGTCCGCTTCTAACCTCTAATTCCGTATCTTTGGATTCGTGAAACGTAGGCATACGAAAGTCATATAGATGGACAGCAAACTAATACTATACACAAGTAACTCCAGTGATGTCAGCGTGCAGGTACACTATGAGGATGGCACCTTTTGGCTGACACAGAGACGTATGTCGGAGCTCTTTAATGTGAATGTCAGCACGATTAATGAGCATTTGAGGAGTATCTTCGACACGGGAGAGCTATCGGAAGAGGGAACTATTCGGAAATCCCGAATAGTTCAACAAGAAGGGTCTCGCTCAGTAAACCGAGAGGTCTCTCTCTATCCTCTAGAAGCGATCATCGCAGTCGGCTATCGTGTCAATTCAGATCAGGCAACGCAATTTAGACGTTGGGCTACGAAGACGCTCAATGAGTTCATCACCAAGGGCTATATCCTAGACAAGAAGCGACTGAAGCAAGGCGAGAGCTTTGGGCGAGACTACTTTAAGGACTTGCTCGAAGATATCCGAGAGATAAGAGCTAGCGAACGTAGGTTTTATCAGAAGATTACCGACATCTATGCGCTTGCCATTGATTACGACAAAGAATCTCCTGAGACGAAGCGATTCTTTGCAACGGTGCAAAACAAGCTCCACTGGGCTATCTCTGAGCAAACGGCTGCTGAAATCATTTACAACGGGGCAGACGCTAAGCTCCCTCATATGGGGCTTACGACATGGCGCCACGCCCCAGACGGCAAAGTGATGAAGTCTGACGTTACAGTCGCAAAGAACTACCTCGACCAGAAGCATATGTCTGCTATCAATCGCCTAGTCTCTGCTTACCTAGACCTAGCCGAGGATCGTGCAGAGCAGCAGATCCCTATGACTATGAAGGACTGGAGTAAACTGCTCGACGGCTTTATAACCATAGCTGGTAGACCGCTACTAGACAATGCTGGACATATATCCGCCCTGGAGGCTAAGCTAAAGGCTGAGCAAGAGTACGAGACCTTTCGCCAACAGCAAGACCTAGACTATGTCTCAGACTTTGACAAAGAGGTGAGAAGATTAAAAGGAGACAAGCAATAACTCCGATTGCATCAAATCACTCCAATGCTCTGAGCTTCTATAGAAAGAATATATAGGGAAGGTAGCAGACGCTTAGTCTACTCCCTTCTTCTAATCTCTATCAAACAACAATAGCGGGTGAGTCAACCATCGTTGACCCACCCGCTACTACTTTTATATATGACCTCTATCGGAGATTACTTGATCTCCTCAAAGTCTGCGTCAGCTACATCGCCAGAGTCGTTGCCCTTTGCGGAGGCATTGTCATTAGGCTGTGCGTTAACGCCTGGCTGAGGGCCAGCCTGCTGCTGTGCATTAGCCTGATTGTACATCTGCTCGGTAGCGGCGTGGAAGGCTGTGTTCAGCTCCTCCATAGCCTTGTCGATAGCAGGGATGTCCTCCGCCTTGTGTGCCTTGCGCAGGTTCTCTAGAGCCGCCTCGATAGGAGCCTTCTTGTCGGCAGGGATCTTGTCGCCTAGCTCCTTGAGCTGCTTCTCCGTAGAGAAGATCATGCTGTCTGCCTGGTTGAGCTTGTCGATACGATTCTTAGCCTCCTCGTCAGCCTTAGCGTTTGCCTCAGCCTCCTGCTTCATACGCTTGATCTCGTCATCGCTCAGACCGCTCGAAGCCTCGATGCGGATGTTCTGCTGCTTACCCGTAGCCTTGTCGACAGCCGTGACGTTGAGGATACCATTCGCATCAATGTCAAAGGTAACCTCGATCTGAGGCGTCTGACGAGGTGCCGGTGCGATACCATCTAGGTTAAAGCGACCGATACTCTTATTATCCTTAGCTAGCGAGCGCTCACCCTGTAGGACGTGGATCTCTACTGAAGGTTGGTTGTCCACAGCTGTGGTGAAGATCTGACTCTTCTTCGTTGGAATGGTCGTATTCGCATCGATCAGACGAGTCATCACGCCACCCATCGTCTCTAGACCGAGTGACAGAGGGGTCACATCGAGAAGTAGGACATCCTTTACCTCGCCCGTTAGGACAGCACCCTGGATAGCTGCACCGCAAGCGACCACCTCATCGGGGTTCACACCCTTAGAAGGCTCCTGGTTAAAGATCTTCTTGACGATATCTTGGATAGCGGGGATACGTGTCGAGCCACCTACGAGGATCACCTCATTGATGTCGCTCGCCGTGAGTCCTGCATCCTTGAGTGCTTGATTACAAGGAGCTACGCAAGCCTGGATCAGCTTGTCAGCTAGCTGCTCAAACTTAGCACGTGTCAGCGTACGAACGAGGTGCTTAGCGATGCCATCTACAGGGATCAAATAAGGCAGGTTGATCTCCGTTGAGGTTGAGCTAGAGAGCTCTATCTTAGCACGCTCAGCAGCCTCCTTGAGACGCTGCAGTGCCATATTGTCCTTACGTGGATCGACACCCTCGTCCTTCATAAACTCCTCAGCGAGCCAGTCAATGATCACATGGTCAAAGTCGTCACCACCTAGGTGCGTATCACCATTAGTTGACTTCACCTCAAAGACGCCATCACCTAGCTCTAGAATAGAGATGTCGAACGTACCACCACCGAGGTCGAAGACCGCAATCTTCATATCGGAGCCCTTCTTGTCAAGACCGTAAGCTAGCGAAGCAGCCGTAGGCTCGTTGACGATACGGCGCACCTTGAGTCCAGCGATCTCGCCAGCCTCCTTAGTAGCCTGACGCTGTGAGTCGTTGAAGTAAGCGGGCACCGTGATCACCGCATCGGTGACTTCTGTGCCGAGGTAGTCCTCAGCCGTCTTCTTCATCTTCTGAAGGATCATTGCCGAGATCTCCTGAGGCGTGTAGAGACGTCCGTCGATGTCTACACGAGGGGTGTCGTTATCACCCTTGACCACCTTAAAGGGGACACGCTCGGCCTCCTTCTCTATCTGCTCATAGGTCTCACCCATGAAGCGCTTGATCGAGTAGATCGTATTCGTCGGGTTCGTGATAGCCTGACGCTTAGCGGGGTCACCCACCTTGCGCTCACCACCCTCTACGAATGCTACTACTGAGGGAGTCGTCATACGTCCCTCGCTGTTGGGGATGACCTTGCTCTCGCCACCCTCTAGAACTGCTACACATGAATTTGTAGTTCCTAAGTCTATACCAATTATCTTACCCATAGTATTGTGTTGTTTGTTGATTTCTTATTTGTTAATGTCTCTGTCGGCTGACCTGGTTCATCCATAAGTCAGACGCTTACATCTCATAGGTATCAAACATTGTGCCACAAAGCTCTCCTCTGCGACATTATGACAAAGTGCCACCGAGTCAGACAGCTGTAGCACGCCACCACTGAACCGCTCAGACGAACTCCTAATCTCTAACATCTAATTTCTAATCTCTAACTTCTAACCTCTAATTTCGTACCTTTGGGGCGATGGATCTTCACAGCAAAAGCTACTGAGCGATGACGAGACATGATGACTTAGCAGAGTACTTCAAGCAAAAGGGAGTACGTACCACGGCAAACCGCATCTTAGTGCTGCGCGCCTTGATGGCGGCAACGCAACCGATGAATCTCAACGAACTGGAGACGACGCTCTACCCGATGGATAAGTCGAGCATCTCACGGGTGCTGACGCTCTTCCTAGCGCATGATATCGTCCACGCCTTCGAGGATGGGCGGGGCGTGTGCAACTATGAGCTCTGCGCCAGCGACGGCGTCTGCCTCGGTGAGGATGAGCACATACACTTCTACTGCGAGCGATGCCAGCACTCCTACTGCATGGAGACGCTAGAGGTGCCTCCGCTACGCCTGCCTAAGGGTTACAGTGCCCATGCCATCTCCTTCGTCATCAAGGGCATCTGTCCCCATTGCCAAAACAAGCGGTAGTAAAATCGGCATAAACGTGTAGCGAGGTGTAGGGACGCTGGATTAGTGTCTAGCGAGAGGAGATCCCTACTCATCGTTACTCCGTCTCTTCTAATCGCTAATTTCTAAGTACCTCTCGTGTGTCCCTACAAATACTGGTGCTACAGCGTCTGATGGCTGAACTTTTCGTGTTGATGTGGTTTGTGTAGGGGCGGACCTGCGTGTCCGCCCACATAGCATACAACGCTCTGACGAGAACGGGCGGACACATAGGTCCGCCCCTACAAAGGGCTACTCGTCTCGCTCTAACCTCTATCCTCTAACTTCTAACCTCTAATCTCTAAATTCGTACCTTTGCAGTCTGGTGCACAGGCTCAGCAGCAGGTGGTCATACCTGCTCTGTGGATGGGTCGTGACACTAGGGGAACGAAAACATACATTACGGAGTCCGGTGCACTGCTGGTGATAGTGCCCCAACCTGACTCTCAGAGAAGAACGACTATGGAAAACGATCTTCACGGTAATAGTCTGAAGGCTGTCGGGACCTTTCTCTCAGCCTATGCGACACACAT
>OGRE01001970.1_pt1 | contig 15794 bp, 17 predicted proteins | sample 1553421 | NCBI WGS metagenome assembly OGRE01 (sample SAMEA2580076, study PRJEB22360) | human gut metagenome | biome: human gut; feature: human-associated habitat; material: faeces | place: Denmark | collected 2008/2010 | reverse complement strand
ACCTTGATTAATTGTTTTATCAAGCTCAAATACTAATTATTTAGTAAATGTTTAGTATATAAATTAAAAATATTTAGTTTTTGTATTGACTTAATTTAGTTGTGAAGTATATAATAAAGTCGAAGTAAGGGGTTTCAAGTAGGTTTGCAACAAAACAAAATGATATTGTATGAGGAGGAAATTAAAAAATGAACAAAGATGAATTGATGGTAAAGGTTTTGGGATTTGCAGGTAAAGTTCAGGGTAATAAATACTTAACAGCCATTTCCCAAGGATTAATGCAAACATTACCAATATTGATGATAGGATCAATTGCGTTACTATTAGCAGTGTTACCAATTGATGCATGGCAAGGTTTGATAACTGATTTGGGAATTAAAGCAAAGCTATTAGCGGGTTCAACATTAACAACGAGTTTAATTGCTTTATATTCATGTTTCTGTATTGGATATCAATTAGCAATTCAATATAAGCAAGATGGAATTGCAGCAGGATTGATTTCTGTATTTTCATTCTTGGTTTTAACGCCATTAAATGAGGGGGCTCTAGATACTTCATGGTTATCTGCTCAAGGCTTATTTGCAGCAATGATTGCTTCATTAGTGTGTACAAGAATTTATGTTTTATGTATTGAGAAAAATTTAACAATTAAAATGCCTGAAGGTGTTCCTGGGTTTGTTCAAAGAAGTTTTCAAACATTATTTCCTGCAATTATTTCAGGAGCAGTTGCTATGGTTGCCAGTTTCTTATTTGGTTTAACTAGCTATGGTTCATTTGCACAAATGATTTACTCAGTTGTCGCAATACCTTTACAAGGTTTAAGTGGAAATGTCTGGTCATTAGTATTTATAGTATTTATTCAGATGATTTTATGGTTCTTTGGTATCCATGGTTCTTTAGTAGTTGGAAGTTTTATTACAGCATTATATTTACCAATGGATACTGCAAATATGGATGCATTGGCAGCAGGTTTATCAAATAGCGAATTGCCACATATTCTAGGTAAGACATTCTATGGTTTATATGCAGGTATTGGTGGAGCAGGTGGAACTTTATCATTATTAATTGTTATCTTAATATTTGCTAAAGCGAAAAAGAATAAAACATTAGGTAAATTGGCTATTGTACCAGGCTGTTTTACAATTAATGAACCAGTAGTATTTGGTTATCCATTGATATTAAATCCAATTATGGCTATTCCATTTATTATAACACCATTAGTTCAAATTTTAGTGGCATATGCAGCCATTGCAGTTGGTCTTGTTCCAAGATTAACAGGTATTCAGGTTCCATTTGGCATGCCAATATTACTTAATGGATTCATGGCTGGTGGATGGCAACACGCTATATTGCAAATTATATGTATTGCAATAGGAGTAGCTATTTGGTTCCCATTCTTTAAGTTATCTGATAAAAAAGATTATGAACTAGAGCTCTCTGGAGAAGTTACGGGAGAATAAGTATGATAAGTGAAAAAATACAATTGAATAAAACAGCTTATTTAGAGACTTATTTATTAAATAATTCCCAAGAATATAACGTTGGTAAAAAGCGACCATTTGTTCTAGTTATACCTGGTGGTGGTTATGCCTTTACGAGTGATCGGGAAGCAGAACCAATTGCCCTAAAATTTAATAGTATTGGATTCAATAGTGGAGTTTTATGGTATACAGTCATGGACCAAGTTACAAATGTTCCCCATAATGCTTTAATAGAGGGGGCTATGGCTATTAAATATATAAGAGAACATGGAGAAGAATGGTTGATTGATACAGATAATATTATTGTATGTGGATTTTCTGCTGGTGGACATCTTACTGTTCAGTTGGCAACAAGATGGCATCAAGAATGGTTGGCTAAAGAATTAAATACGACAAGTGATATGTTAAAGGTTAATTTGGCTATTCCTTGTTATGCGGCTGCTAAAAGTAAAAAGTTTGCAGTAGATGATTTAGGGTTTGCACATCAGTTGATTGAAAATCCTAATACTGCAAATGTTCGTTTCTTTGGAGTGGAGGACCCTACGGATGAAGAGGTTGAAGCATATAATATATTAAATTATATTGATAAGCATACACCACCTATGTTTATTTGGCATACATTTGAAGATGTGTTGGTTGATGTATCAGCATCTATTGAATTAGCAGCAAAATTAAAAGAAAAAAATGTTCCATTTGAATTACATATATTTGAAAAAGGAGAACATGGTTTAGCATTATGTGATAGAACAACTTCACGAAAAGCCAGTCATCATAATAACCATGTTATTCATTGGTTTGAACTATGTGAGGAATGGTTATCTGATTATATAGATTAGGTATAAGAATATAGTCTAGGAATAGTTTGAATTCTTAGACTTTCTTAGTAAGGAGGGTAAAATGGATTTGCAGATTCTAAAAAATCAATCTTATGATTTACGAAAAGATATTATTGATTTATGTTATCAATCACAATCAGGACATGTTGGTGGCTCTTTATCTTCAATAGATCTTTTAAATGTTTTGTATTTCCATGTTATGAATGTTAGCCCAGTTCATTTTAATGAAGAAAATAGAGATCGTTTTATATTGAGTAAAGGTCATATTGCTGAAGCATTATATGTCGTACTTGCTAAAAAAGGATATTTTGACTTTAATGAATTAAATCAATATTGTAAATATGGTTCAAAATATTTTGGGCATCCCTCTTCTAAAGTAAAGGGAGTTGAACTGAACAGTGGGGCATTAGGACATGGTTTGGCTTTAGGTGTTGGGATAGCCATTGCAGCCAAAAAAATGAATAGAGATTATCGCACATATGTATTAATGGGCGATGGTGAATTGGCAGAGGGTTCAGTTTGGGAATCAGCAATGGCAGCAGCATTTTATCAATTAGATAATTTATGTACGATTGTTGATAGAAACCGGCTTCAAATTAGTGGTAATACTGAAGATATAATGGCGTTAGAGAATTTAAAAGAAAAATGGCAATCATTTGGTTTTGAAGTATTAGAGATTGATGGAAATAATTATCACCAAATTATAGATTCTTTTGAAAAAGCAAAAGAGATTAAAAATAAACCAACTCTTATTCTAGCAAATACAATAAAAGGTAAAGGGATATCTTTTATGGAAAACAAGGCAAGTTGGCATCATGGTGTTATTACTGATGAACAATATCAAACATGCTTAAAAGAATTGGAGGAAGCTAAAAATGAGCAGAATATCTAATAGAGCAGTTATCTGTGAAAAATTATTAGAATATGCAAAAAAAGATTCTCAAATCTGTATAGTGACAAGTGATTCAAGAGGGTCAGCTTCTTTAACTCCATTTGCTAATCAATATCCAGATAGAATTATTGAAGTTGGAATTGCTGAACAAAATTTAGTTGGTGTTAGTGCAGGACTAGCTTATGCAGGATTGAAACCATATGCAGCTTCGCCAGCTTGCTTTTTAACAATGCGTTCAATTGAACAAATTAAGGTTGATGTTGCCTATTCAAAAACAAATGTTAAATTAATTGGAATTAGTGCAGGTGTAAGTTATGGAGCATTAGGAATGACACATCATTCATTGCAAGATATTGCAGTCCTTGCAGCAATTCCAAACATGACAATTATAGCACCTGCTGATAGATATGAGACCGCAAAAATGATGGATGCATTACAAAAATTTGAAGGACCCGTATATATAAGAGTAAGTCGTAATCCAGTTGATGATGTTTATAGTCATACTGATTTTGATTATCAAATTGGGAAAGCGAATATTTTAAAACAGGGTGATGATATAACTCTGATTGCCTATGGGGATATGGTAAATGTGATTGATAAAGCAGGCCAGATTTTAGAAACTCAAGGAATACATGCTAGAGTTATTAATATGCATACTATTAAGCCATTAGATAAAGAAGTTATTATTAAGGCTGCTAATGAAACAAAAGGAATCATAGTTGTTGAAGAACATAGTATTTATAACGGTTTAGGAAGCTTAGTTAGCCAAATTGTTTGTGCAAATCATCCATGTCCAGTGAAAACAGTAGCATTACCAGATGATACATTAGTAACTGGCGAAGCACAAGAATTGTTTGATCATTATGATTTAACAAAAGAAAATATAGCATGTATGGCTAAGGAAATGTTAGAGGGTTAAAACATGAAATATATCTTAACTGTTGATCAAAGCACATTCTCAACAAAAGTATTTTTAATAGATGAAATGGGCCAGATCCATGCTTCAAAATCAATTAAACATAAACAAAACTACCCTGAAAATAACTGGGTAGAGCATGATGCTAGTGAAATTTATCATAACTTAGTTACAGCAACAGAAAATATTAAGCAGCAACATTCTAAATTATTTCAAGACATAGTAGGTATTGCAATTACAAATCAAAGAGAAACAACTGTATTGTGGGATAAAATCACACAAGAACCTGTTACAAATGCTATTGTCTGGCAATGTCGAAGAACTTTAAAAATATGTGATGAATTATCAAAATATGATGAAAGAGTAGAAGAGTTAACAGGTTTAAAAATCAATCCATATTTTTCAGCAACAAAATTAAAATGGCTTTTAGAGCATTATCCAGATAAAAATCGTTCATATGCTTTTGGAACAATAGAATCATGGTTAATTTATAAATTAACTCATGGCAAAAAACATGTTAGCGATGTTACAAATGCTTCAAGAACTTTATTGATGAATATTGAAACGTTAAAATGGGATGATGAGTTGTGCCAAATATTTGATATTCCCCAATATCTATTACCAGAAATATTAAATAATGACGATATATTTGGTTATTCAGATATTGAAGGGTTATTGCCATATAGAGTTCCAATATGCGGTATTATTGGCGATTCTCAAGCATCATTGTATGCCCAACATTGTTTTGAAAGTGGGGCAATGAAAGTTACATTAGGTACGGGTTCAAGTTTGTTAATGAATAGCGGGCATGAAAAACCAGAGAAAATGATAGGTATTGTTTCAGCTATAGCCTGGTGTTTAGATAAAGAAGTGACTTATGCTAGAGAAGCCATTATTAATTGTAGTTGTGATACTTTAAACTGGTTAAAAGATCAAATGCATTTGTTTAAAAAAGAGGATGAATTAAATGATATTTGGGATAAAGTTCCAAATAATGATGGCGTTTATTTAGTTCCAGCCTTTGTTGGTTTATCAGTTCCTTGGTGGTCTAATCATGCTAAAGCAAGTATCAGCGGATTATCTAGAAGCCACACTTATAATCATGTACTCAGAGCGGGATTGGAGTCAATTGTTTATCAGATTTTTGATGCTGCTGCGACATTAATGTATGATTCCCAACAAAAATTAAATGTTGATGGTGGGGCAGTATTTAATGAAGGATTATTACAATTTTTATCTGATATTTTAAATATGGAAGTTGGTGTAAGTCTTCATTGTGATTTATCAGCAATGGGAGCTTATGAAATTGCCAGAACCCGTTTATTAAGTAAAGAGAAATTGATAAATGTTCAAAAAACATATTATCCAAATATGTCTAAAGAAGATAGAATTAAAAATATTGAAGGGTGGCATTATGCTGTTGAAGGTGTTCTTGCTATGAGTGAGAAAGAAAGGTGACAAAATGAATAAAGTAAGATTAGGGTATATTCCTACAAGGAGAGATATTTTTAGTAAAGAAGATGCTATTAAATATAAAGAGTTAATTCTTGAAAAACTAAAAAGTTGGAATATTGATATTGTTGATATTGAAGATATCAATGAAGAAGGTCTATTATTTGATGATAATGATATAGATAAAATTGTTGATAAAATGGTAGAGAATAAAGTAGATGCGTTATTCTTCCCACATTGTAATTTTGGTACAGAATATTTGGTAGCTATGGTTGCGAAAAGACTGAATTTACCGACTTTAATATGGGGTCCAAGAGATGAAGAACCATTATCTGATGGTGCACGTTTAAGAGATTCTCAATGTGGTTTGTTTGCAACTGGTAAAGTTCTAAGGAGGTTTTCGGTCAAATTTACTTATTTAACAATGTGTCGTTTAAAAGATAAACAATTTAAAGAGGGGGTATTTAGATTTCTAGCAACTGCTAATATTGTTAAAGAAATGAGAGATCTGACTATCTTACAAATCTCTACAAGACCAGCAGGATTCTGGACGATGATGGTTAATGAAGGTGAATTATTAGAAAGATTTAATGTTAAAATTCATCCAATAGATTTATCTGAAATCAAAGAGGAAATGGATCGTATAAAAAAAGAAGATGGAGATGCTTTGCATAAAACTATGGTATATTTGAAAGAAAATACAGTTGTAGGAATTAATGATCAAGCGGTTAAAGATGTTTCCGCATTAAAATGTGCAATTAAAAATTTAGCAGATAGATATCATTGTAAAGCGGCGGCTATTCAATGCTGGAATGCCATGCAAGGTGTTTTAGGAATTTTCCCATGTGCAGCAAATGCTTTGTTAACAGATGAAAGATTTCCAGTGACTTGTGAAACAGATATCCATGGGGCTATTACGGCAATCATGGCACAAGCAGCATCATTAGAGAATAACGTGACATTCTTTGCTGATTGGACAGTTCCACATCCAACAAATGATAATGCTGAATTATTACAACATTGTGGACCTTGGCCAATTTCATTAATGAAAGAAAAACCAAAATTAGGAGCTCCATTTGCTTTTCATCATTCTCATCCTGGATCATTACATGGTGAAATGAAAGAAGGTCAAGTGAGTATCTTAAGATTTGATGGTGATAATGGAGAATATTCTATGCTTATGGGAGAAGCTCATACTGTAGAAGGACCATTTAATCAAGGAACATATGTATGGATTGAAGTAAACAATTTAAAGAAACTTGAAGATAAACTTGTAAAAGGACCATATGTACATCATTGTGTAGGTATTTATGAAAATATATTGCCACAAATCTATGATGCATGTCATTATATAGATGGATTAATTCCTGATCTTTATGATCGAGATGAAGAATCATTAGCAGCAATTATAAGGGGTGAATAATATGACATTAACAATTCATAAGAAAAATTTTATTAAAGATGGAAAACCATTCTTTTACCTAGCAGATACATGTTGGTCGGCTTTTACGAACATTCCTGAAAATGATTGGCATTACTATTTACAATATCGTAAAAGACAGGGATATAATGTATTACAAATTAACATACTTCCCCAATGGGATGCTAGTGGCACAGATTTAAATTATGTACCATATGTATTAAAAGAAGATGGAGGGTATGACTTTACAAAAATTAATGATGATTATTTTCAACATGCGAAAAGAATGTGTGAAATTGCTAAAGAGTATAATTTTGAATTAGCATTAGTTGCATTATGGTGTAACTATGTACCAAAAACATGGGCAAACAATATGTTACCATTAAATACAATGCCATTTGATTGTGTTGATAGATATATTGAAAAAGTTGATGAAACATTTACACAATTTAATCCCATCTATATTATTAGTGGAGATACTGATTTAAATGAAGAAATAACAAGAAACTATTATAATAAAGCAAGTGACCTATTAAGGGAAGCTGCTCCTCAATGTATACAGACATTACATGTAAGAGGACGCTTAATGGAAATACCTGAAGAAATGATTAATAGAATGGATTTCTATATGTTTCAATCTGGCCATAATGCAAAAACAGAAAATTTATGTATGACATATCGTTTACCTGAATATTTTGTTGAAAATTATCCAGGAAAACCATTAATTAATTCAGAACCTTGTTATGAACAAATGGGTTCTTCAGGAAGAATTTATGGTAGACATCATCGTTTCAATATTAGACGTGCAGCTTGGCAAAGTTTACTTTCAGGAGCTTGTTCAGGTATAACATATGGCGCAGCTGGTATCTATAGTTGGCATATTTATGGTAAGAACTTTGGTTCAGCAATAGGTGAGGGATTTGATATGCCTAATCCATGGCAACAGGCAATTCATTACCCAGGGGCATGGGAATATGGGGATATTAAACATATTTTTAATGAATTCCAGGTTACTGAATTAATTTCAAAGCAGAAGGTTTTGTTGAATAATACAGAAGAAATTAGGGTAGCTTGTACTCCAGATGAAAAATTGATGATGATCTACCTTCCAGAAAATACAACAATTAAATTGAATTATCATTTTTCAGAAGATGATGAATGCACAATCATTGATTTAAATACACTACATAGAGAATGTGGAAGAATATACAATCACAAGGATATTTGTTATTTGGATATGCACGTTTTTGAACATGATGTGCTTTATATTATTAGGAGAAAATAATGAGTAATATTTTATTGTTATGTGCTAGTGGAGTAACATCATCATTATTAGCACAAAAGTTAAATAGAATAGTTGAAAATGATTTGAATGGCTATAATTTAATAACTTGTTCAATTTGTGATGTGGCAAGGTATGCAGATGATACATCAATTATGTTACTCACACCACAGGTGAGATTTAATTATGATAAAATACAACAAATGTATTCAGATAAACATGTTTTAAAAATAGATAATAAAGATTATAAACAATTAAATATTGATAATATTCTTGAGATGATTAAAAATCAAATATACTAGTATAAAAAAGGATTATAAGTTTTCTTCTATATGATTTTCTTCCCTTAAAGCAAAGAGAACGCATAATCCTATTTTTGGAGGTTCATATGAAATTATTTTTAGATAGTGCAAATATAGAGGAAATAAAAAGGGCTAATGAATTTGGAATTATTTGCGGAGTGACAACAAATCCATCTATAATTGCAAAAGAAGGAAAAGATTTTAAAGAAATGATTCAACAAATGACACAAATTATTGATGGTCCAATAAGTGGAGAAGTCAAGCCGACAACAGAAGAGGCCAAAGATATGATCAGAGAAGGTCGTAGTATTGCTAGTTTACATCCCAATATGGTTGTTAAATTGCCAACAACACCAGAAGGATTAAAAGCCTGTCATGTATTATCGAAGGAAGGTATTAAAACAAATTTAACACTTGTTTTCTCAGTCCCTCAAGCCTTACTTGCTGCCAGAGCAGGAGCTACTTATGTTTCACCATTTATTGGTAGAATAGATGATATTTCTATGGATGGGTTACAATTAATAAAAGATATTGCTCAAATATTTAAAATTTACAATTTATCAACGCAAATCATTTGTGCTAGCATAAGAAATGCATATCATATTATTGGATGTGCAAAAACTGGTGCTGATATAGCAACTGTTCCATATAGCATTATTGAACAAATGGTTAAACATCCTTTGACAGACAAAGGATTAGAAAAGTTCAAAAATGATTATATTGCTGTATTTGGAGAATAAAATTAGGTAATAGAAGATATAAGAGTATTGCTTTTAATTTGTATAGAGTTAAACTTTCTCTACTATGTAATAAGATGATTGACTGCATCATTATATTCAAAGAAAACTTATTTAATAATAAATCTATGTGAAGAGCAATATGAGATATAAAATACCATAAAAGATGAGAAGATATGATTTTTAGATTGATTTTAAAAAAGTATTTGATAGCATAAGAAATTCCATAAAGTAAAAAGGCAGAAATCTGCCTGCAAATGGTTCATAGGTTAATTTAAATTGGTACTTTGACAAATAGAACTAAAAAAGAAAAATTGAATTAAAAATCGTTTTATAATTTATTAAAAATGCAGTTTAAATACTGTGTTTTTTAGAAAATAAAACTAGAAGCAGATCCTTATTGTATTCTCTTACTTCCAGTTACATTCCTTCACTATTTTTTTACATATGCAATTAGACGAGCTCCTGGACCTGCATGTGTTCCAATGACTGGACCAACAAAACCATGAAGAACATCCTCAAACTTAAATTCATCACGCAATGCTTGCTCAAATTTTTCTAAGCCCTCATCATTACCTGTATATCCTATACAAATAGGTTCTTTGAAATCAATTTCACCATCTTCATGTATTAATTCAATGATTTTTGCAGTGGCTTTCACAGCCCCTCTTGCTTTAGAGAACATTTCTAGTTTTCCATCACGTAATCCAATAATTGGTTTTACTTTTAGAAGTGTTCCAGCTGCGGCAACTGTCTTAGACATTCTTCCACCTTTACAAAGATATTCTAAAGTGTCAACAAATGCGACAATACGTACACGTTCTTTATAAGCTTGTAATTCGTTGAAAATAGTTTCTGCGTCTTTTCCTTCTTCACGTAAAGCAACGGCTTTTAATACCAAAAGTCTTAAAGCTTGAGTTGCATTTAAACTATCAATAACATAAATATTTTCATATTCAGCTAAATCTTTTGCTATATTAGCACTTTGATAAGTTCCGCTAATAGTACCAGAAAGTGTCATAACAATGACACTATCACCTTTTTCTTTGGCTTCTTCATAGTAGTTTAGGAATTCTTGTGGTGAAGGTTGCGATGTTGTTGGCAGAACTTCACTTTTTTCTAATAAACTATAGAACTGATCAGGCTGTAAATCAACTCGGTCTTTATATTCTTTACCATCAATAATCACTTTTAATGGAACAATGTCAATATTTAATTCTTTTGCATAAGTAACATCTATATCAGATGTTGAATCAGTTATAATTTTAATCATTTTATTCTCCTTGTGTCATATTCTCTTGAACTGTTCTTAACATTTTTTCAAGAAGTTCAACTTCTTCGCGACTAAACATATTTTCAATATCACCAAGGGTCTTTTTAATATAGCGATCGTTATCACGATAACAAGATAAGAATTTCTTTGTGACTTTTAAACGAAAAGCTCTTTTATCTTCTTTGCAGACTGTTTTTGTTAAATAACCTTTATCAATCATTTGATTGATTTTATAAGTTGCATTAGGTTGAGAAATGCCCATATATTTTGCATAATCTAAAATAGTAGGGTTATCTAACATATATATAATGTCTAAACTAAATGCTTCTTGCATAGTTAATTCTTTTGAATTCGCACACATAGATGCATAGAAATTCATTTTGAAGATGTTATAAACTGCTTGGAATTCTTTACTTAACATAGTACACCTCCTTTGATGATACTTAAAATATTTTAAGTACAGTATAATAGATTTTTTATGATTGTCAATAAAATAATTAAAATATTTGAATTAAATAAAATAAAAAAGTGTAGCAATAATCACAGAAACCAAAACATCACTAATAAAGTGAACACCTGCAAGAATGCGGCATATACTCATTATCATAGCCACAATAAGCGCAAATATACCTAAATAGATATTCACATGAAAGCATACCAAAGCAATAATCACTGCACTTACAGTATGACGACTAGGAAAAGACTCACCATGTTTATGCCTTACTAAAGGTTTAATATCCATTGTCTCATAAGGACGAGGACGATTCACAATTTTCCTGAATACTGTTACAACAAGAAAAGCAGCAAAGGGTTTCCATATCGTTTCAAAGAGGAAAGGACTCTTTGAAATAAATAAATACAAGAGAACACAAGGATAGAGAATAAAAGTAATCATTGGAAAATAGCGAGTAATCGCAATGATTGTTCTTTGTAAAAAAGCTGATTTACGTATATATTGTAACATTGCAACATAGAATTTTTCCATAATCCCACCCTTTCTTTCTTATTATAACCAAAACGACAGATGATGACAAATAGAAATCACTTGTATTTTAGAGTGTTTTTAGATAAAATGTATAGGAAGTTAAGGAGTGATAATTTATGGCATTAACAGCCGGTATTGTAGGATTACCAAACGTAGGAAAATCAACATTATTTAATGCAATTACAAACGCACAAGTGGAAGCTGCAAACTATCCATTTGCAACTATTGATCCAAATGTAGGTGTTGTTGAAGTTCCTGATCATCGTTTAGAAGAATTAACAAAGATTTGTAAGCCTAAAAAGACAGTTCCAACAACATTTGAATTTACAGATATTGCTGGACTTGTTAAAGGAGCATCACGAGGAGAAGGTTTAGGAAATAAGTTTTTAGCGAATATTAGAGAAACAGATGCTATTTGTGAAGTTGTTCGTTGTTTCCGAGATAAAGACATTACACATGTTGATGGTGATGTAGATCCAATTAGAGATGTTGAAACAATTAATTTAGAATTAATCTTTGCAGATTTAGAAACTGTTGAAAAAAGAATAGGTAAGATTGAAAAGAAAGCAAAATCAGGAGATAAAGAATCAAAGGCAGAATTAGATATTTTAGTTCCCCTTAAAGACATTCTAGAAGCTGGAAAACCGGCACGCACTATGGAATATAGTAAAGATGAAATGGATATTGTTAAGCAATTTACATTGTTAACAATGAAACCTTTAATCTATGTTGCAAATTTAGGTGAAGAAGATTTAGAAAATCCAGATGCCAATCCATATTATGTAGAGTTGAAAGATTATGCATCAAAAGAAGGATGCGATGTTGTTCCAATTTGTGCAAAAATTGAAAGTGAATTGGTAGGGCTGGATAAAGAAGAAAAAGATATGTTTTTACAAGATCTTGGAATTGATGAAAGTGGTTTAGATAAGTTAATTAAAGAAGCTTATGCATTGTTAGGTTTAAATACATTCTTTACTGTAGGTGTAGATGAGGTTCGTGCATGGACATTCAAACAGGGCATGTTAGCACCTGAAATGGCTGGTGTTATTCATACAGATTTCCAAAAAGGATTCATTAAGGCTGAAACTTATGCTTATGATGATTTGATAAAATATGGTAGTGAACAAGCTTTAAGAGAAGCAGGAAAAATTCGTCAAGAAGGTAAACAATATGTAGGGAAAGATGGAGACATTATGTTCTTCAAGTTTAATGTTTAATGAAAGAAAAAATACGAAAAGTTATTCTTGTTATTAGTGTTTGTGTCTTTGTTTTTTCTGCTTTTCAATTAGGTAAGATTTTCTATGATTATTATATGATAGAAAAAGAAACAAATGATATTGTTGATAGTTATGTAGAAGAACCTCAAGAAGATAAAGATCCCCTTCATAGAGTAATTCATTTTAAAGAATTACAAAAAACCAATAGTGATGTTATTGGTTGGTTATATATTCCTGATACAAAAATAGATGAACCTATTTTAAAAGGCAACAATAATGACAGTTATCTTTATACTGATATATATAAGAAAAGCAATAAAGCTGGGGCTATTTTTATAGATGAAATCAATGAAAAAGATTTTAAAGATGATAATACAATTATTTATGGTCATAATATGAAAAATGGTTCTCGTTTTCATGATTTAAGATATTTTGTAGAGAATGATTATTTCCAGGCTCATCCATTGATTTATGTATACCTGCCTGATGGAACTGTTAATATTTATGATGCATTTGCTTCTACAATTATTGATGCAAATAGTAATTTATATGCTAAGGGAATCAATTATAAAAAATACGTAAAGAGTATTCAAGATGTTGCTAAAGTATATAAAGAAGTGAGTGATAAAGAAGCTCCATTAACAATGCTAAGTACATGCTATAATGGAACAGATAATCGTTATGTTGTCTATGGAAGATTAAAAGAAAATGTGAAGACTGATGTTTCTGTGTCAAGAGTGGGAGGGAAGTAATTAAATTGGTTTTTATTCGCTTTTGGGTAAAAGGAATATCTGAACAGTACAAAAAGTTGTACTGTTTTCTTCTGAAAATCTATTTCTTATATTTGGGTATTTTGATATAATAGATATATAGGATGGTGTTATTCATGAAATATAATGAAATTGATTTAAATGAAAAGCTGTTTGGTGATGACTTTATTGTCTATGACTGGAAAGAAGATAGTGATAAAATAATTATCTGTGTCAAGGCGACTTCTCATGATGATGTATGTCCTATTTGTGGTGCTCCTACATATACACTTCATAATACTTATCACAGAGTCATACAGACTTACCCTATTCGAGGCAAAAAAACTTGTTTGGATGTCATTGCCTATAAGTACAACTGTACGAATATTGAATGTGATAGGAAGGTCATTATGCAGAATCTCCCATTCGTGACTTCCTATCAAAGAAGAACCGATGAACTTAACTGCCTGATACTGGCTGTTTCCATGTTTGTGAGCAATGAAGGTGCAAGCAAAGTATTAGGACTGCTAGGGGTAACAATCAGTAATGATTCTATCAAAAGAGTACTGGATAAGATTGTCATTGAAGATCATTATGATGTTAAGCAGATAGGTATTGATGATGTGGCTATAAGAAAGGGAAAAACATATGCAACTGCAGTCTATGATATGGAGGATCATCATCTGATGGCACTTCTTGATGGAGGAGACAAGGAAACGGTAACAAAATGGCTGGAAAGCCATAGGAAGATAAAAATAGCGACTCGTGACAGAGCCAGTGCCTACGCTTCTGCAATTAATGAGATTCTGCCAGAATGTATACAGATAGCTAACCGTTTTCATCTTCTTCAGAACCTTATTGATAGAATGAAAGAAATATTCAAGGAAGAAATACCAGAAATGATATTCATAAAAGATGGAAAAATCATCGATGAGATGCCAAAAAAAGAAGCAGTACTGAAAATTGCTCCTAATTCTGATGAACTGAATAAATTGAATTATGATAACAGTGAACCAGTTGATGAAAGCGGAAATATCAAAGACTTTGATAAAAGCTGTACTGACAAGAATGATAAGTCCCATCAAAGACATGCAGAAAGCCATAAAAAAAACAAAGATTAATTAGAGATATACAGAGAAGATGAACCGACCTGAATAAAAAGAGATACAAGACAATAATGGTTGAATTTGAAGTGTCGCAGCTAACTGTCAAGAAATATATAAATATGAGTGAACAGGAAATACTGGCAATGGATAATCCAACTGTCTATAAGATAAGAGATAAACCTACCAACGAGTATGTCAATATCATTTATAAAATGTATATAGATGGAATAAAACCGGAGAGTATATTCAGTTATGCCTTGAAATTAGAATTTCATGGTTCATGGGGTACTTTAGGCAGTCAGATATACTGGAATTACTTGAATTGAGATATAATACTCATTCAACAATATCTGCATCACAGTTTCTGCCACAGGGATGGCATCAGAATTGAGATGGCAGTGCAGTAGCCGATGCCATTCTTGATAGAATGATTGCAAATTCCTATCTGATTCATATAAAAGTCTTAATCGATGAGAGTAAGAGAAAATGAGTAATTAGAATATTTAAAGATAATCATAGTGCATATTCGCCCATGATTTAAACTAATTACAAAAAAGAAGAATTCAAAATCATTATATTAACTAATGAAATTTGACTCCTCACTTTTATATACTTGAAAACAAATTTAAACATTCTTTTTCAATGAAATATAATGTCGTCACTTTAATTAACACGAAATGTTATGTCCCATTTTTAATGAATAATATTGATTTTAATTTATCAGATTTATTAAAAAGATAAAAACAGTACAATTGCTTGTACTGTTCAAATATTACTTTTACCTAAAAACGAGTAAGAAACAATTATTTTTCCATCCATTTTTAGTGCAGAACAAGGACTGGTGAATTGTTCTTATCTAATTCATTTTTATTTCTTTTTAGTAGATTCACTAGAATGTTTTTTAAAAAAACCTATTAACAGAATAATTAAACCGACAATTTCCATAAAAAGTCCTAAAAACATATACATATTTGCATCGGTTGTATAACCAACTATATAGTTGCAAATAGAGAAGAGTAAAATTCCAATCCCTAAAAGCAATATTTTTATTTGTTCAATGATATTTAAATATTTTTTATATTCATCCATAGATTAACATTACTCCTTTTTTAGTAAACTTTTTATTGTAAATATTATAATATAATA
>OGRE01001938.1_pt1 | contig 15997 bp, 15 predicted proteins | sample 1553421 | NCBI WGS metagenome assembly OGRE01 (sample SAMEA2580076, study PRJEB22360) | human gut metagenome | biome: human gut; feature: human-associated habitat; material: faeces | place: Denmark | collected 2008/2010 | reverse complement strand
ACAACTGCATATTTCAAAATAATTAGTTAAAATTCCACTTTCTCCTTTAAATGGTATTTTATTCAGAATAATATTATAATCTGTACCATTTATGTTATTGACATAGTTTGAGGACCATGCCCTGCACTGGGAATATTGTCTAATCAGATTTACAAGGCTTTCAAGGTGATCTGTCAGCCATACGTCATCAGCATCAAGGAATGCCACATATTTTCCCTGAGCCTCTTCTATTCCTCTGTTTCGGGCAGCACTGACACCTCCATTCTCTTGTCGGATTAAATGGATTCGTGTGTCTGTGAATTGTGCCACAATAGCAGCACTATTATCCTTACTGCCATCATCCACTACAATTACCTCAAAATCCTTGTACGTCTGATTAAGCACGCATTCCAGTGTCTGCGCAATGCTCTTTTCCTTATTATATAAAGGTATAACAACAGATATCATTAATTCAACATATTATGGAATTATTTCTTCTTCAAATTCTCCGTTTTCAGTCAAGTCAATTGTCTTAAGGAATATGCCGAACAGCATAAACGGCAGTACATAGCCTTGTTGGGCGTATGTGATGACATTGTCAAATCCCATGCAAAAGAAACAGGCGGCAAAGGCTCCTACGGTTGTGCCGCCCAAGAGTGTCAACATCTTATTGTTCCTATACCTCCATGTGATGGCCAGCACTTTAAACAACATGAATACGGCAAACAAAATATAGAGACACAAACCAATATTGCCTGATTCCGACATCATCTGCACCCAATCAGAATGAATAAGAACCAATCCTCCCTTACTGTTTATGTCCTTCAGCCATCCCAACGCACCACCACAACCACTACCGAACGTGGGATTTGGATTGTAGCAGTGATTCATTATCCTTTTCCACATGTATTCGCGTCCGCTAGTTTCGATTTTAGCCTTGCCTACATTACTGATTGTAACGGTTTCAGCCTGTTTGCCAAACATTTTATCTTTTACGGGTTTGACAAAGAATACGGAGCCAACAAAGAGTGCTATCAAAAGCATCACGGCTGGAACAGCCCGTCCTTTTTTATAGGCTAAAAACAGAAGTGAAAGACCAAGAATGGATGCGCCGATACCTGTTCGCACACTCTCCAATATCGATGATAAAAACAACAGACCTGCTGCATATAAAAATTTCCTTTCAGACGTAAAAATATACAGCATTACGGGAATACCTATCAGTATTGCATAAAAGTCTGCCAAAGAAGCGTATGCAACGAATGTTCCTCCGGTTCCAAAACAAAGAAACCCATAAAGTGGACTAATCAACTTAGCAGATACTCCACCTATCAGAAATGAATAGATTACACAGATTAGTACTGTACGCTTCAAGAACACCCACAAGTCAAGCTCCTCCTTTACGGCATTATACCCCACCCAGAAATAGAGTATTGGTAGGCAAAATTTGACAATCATCATCCAGCCTTGAAAGATATAGTGAGAATAGGTAAGCGTATATAGATTCCATAATATGAAAATCAGGTATATCGTCATCACACCATCCCATTTCTTGACCCATCGGCGTGACATCAACAACATGAAGAATATCCATATAGCATATTTCACCAGTGATAGTGGTCCTAAAAACACCATTGCCGTCATTACACTGAATATCATAAACGACAAATTGTTGTTGCATTCATAATATTCGCCAACCTTAAACGGATGTTTTATGATCATTGTGCCACCGGAAGCATACTTATAGGCATAGTACAGAAGTATGACCGTGATTATTGCGTTAATGACAATAGCCATAATTACAATTTCGAATACAAGTTATTGATTAATTCAGAATAATGTGCAAATGAAAATCTTGCTACATGACCGATGGCATTCTGTTTCATGGTCATAAGCAATTCCCTGTCATTTACAAGCCGTATGGCTTTTTCTGCAAGCGAATCCGATGATTCCGGTTCATGCAACAAACCTACCTTACCATCACTTACCACTTCCGGTAATCCTCCGGTATTTGCCGCAACCACTACACATCCCCGTGCCATTCCTTCTATTGCAGTCAGTCCGAATCCTTCGCTGCGCGAAGGCATCAACAGTATGTCTATGCTGTCATAATACGCTTGCAAAGCCTCCTGTGGTTGTACGCCTGCAAACTTAACGACTTCATTCAATCCGGCATCATTCTTCTGTTGCTCCATTAGTGGACATAGCGAGCCATCACCCACTACCAACAAGCGCGTATTTGGATTCATGGCATGAATTTTTGCAAAAGCAGGCACTACCAAGTCCATTCCCTTGATAGGCTCCAGGCGGCTTACAACTCCTATGGTTATCACTTTGCCGATTCGTTGTTCTTTATTGGCTATGGAAATATAAGGTGGCAAGTTATTGTAAATGGTAAAATGATTGCCATGTCGGGTTAACTTCATTTCAGCTTTATACATTTGCGAATTTCCGAAGAACGAATTCTCTGCTCGTTCTGTAATACATTGAAATGCTGTAAGTATATATCGCGAAACGAAGTGTAATAATCGCAAAGAAAGATAGATGTCGGCAGCCGTATGAGCCGTCGCTACTATGCGCTTGATGCCTAACAGACGTAATATGATAATAGGGATGGCGCCCGGTGCCATGTACTGCACATGTACCACATCGGGTTTTACTTCCCTCAATACACGGTGCAATCCCTTATACAGGAGAATAACCGTGTTTGTTATCCCCACAGGTCTTTTCCCATCAGGACTCAATAAGCATACGTTGCTTCCAGCTTGCTTATAACGTTCCACCATGTTTGTAGAATGTTCAAAATAGCAGACTGTTGTCACTTTATGCTCTGCGGTGATAAGGGCCTTCACCAAATTGAGTGTCTGAATTTCTGTTCCTCCTGTCATCAGGCAAGGGATACATACTAATACATTCATTTATTTAGCAAATTATTTATATAATTTTCTCCCAACAGCCAGCAGCCGCAGCGAGTCTTTTTTAGAAGCACTGTAAGAACAAAACTTATCAGAAAATTTACAATTATCAAGCTTCCTGCCAAAAGGATAGGAAACATGTTCTACTAACTTATTTAAATGAAAGAGTCTGATTGACGTAGAAGAAAGCATAAATATCAACACCCAGAAATGGAAGATGTAAATGCCCATTGAAGAATTCCCAACAACATATATAAAAGCCGCGTTGACTTTTAATCCTTGTTTGTTATTCCAACGTTTCTTTACCAAGCAGAATAGAATACAAATGAGCAAACAAGTTGCTATTGCATGGATTATTGAACCTTCTCTATATTTTAGAGCAGGGGTGAAAACAAATATTCCGATGGCTATAATCAAGCAGATTATACAAGTAATATTCTTGCTTATAAAAGTCTCTAAACTATTATAAGAGTGCATCAATGCACCAACTACAAAATAAAAATACCACTTAACAAAATCTTGTAATCCAAATAAGTTTGGCAAATGAATTGCTATAAGTATTAAAGAAATTGGGAGTAATAATAAAGAATTTGGATGGGAATAATCAATACACATTGAAAACATGAAACACCAAAATAATGCTGTAAGAAACCATAAATGATAAAATCCCCCTCCGAACAGTTCACCCACATCAAAGAAACCAGTGCTAAACATTATCAAGCATGAAAAAACGAGATAAGGGATCAGCAACCTTTTTATTTTTTTAACAAAAACATTAAAACATCTTTTCTCTGTGGTTTCCGATAACAATATCCTGCAAGGAACATAAACATTGCTACTGAAATTTGAACCAATATTGCACTACCATAGAGTATAGCAGATTTATCTAAGAATGAATCACGAAAAAGATCATCCAACCTACCAAATATATGAAAACTTATGACACATATCATACATGTCATACGAAGGACATCAATATAAGTCTGACGTTCACGAATCATATTTTTTCAAGAGTCTTAATAATTTTGCAAAAATCAGAGGATATTTAAGAACAAACAGCTGATACAAGCTATAAGGAAATTTACCTACTTTTGTTGGATATTTCCGTATGTAATTTAGGAATACATTTACATCCCCTCTTTCGCTTTGTACCGACATCTTGATACCTGAAATATATTGCCTCGTTGAATTCTCTAAAAAATAATTCTTAAGTCGTTCTGAGCTTATTTGAGCCGAATAATCAAGATATGAATTTACAATCATAGCTATACTTTTTATCTTGTGTTGATTGACAGGCGAGTTCATTATTGAACCATTTCTTTGGATATAATCATAACAACTGAACTTGATCAACCCGGCAATTCGCATGCAATGAGCAATTGCCCATGGAATAAGTTGAGTATCCTCGTATGATATTCCAGGATAAAACTCAAAATTATTGTTGTGCCAAAACTGACGCTTAAATATATAGCACCATGCTCCGACAACAAAAAAGCCACTATCTAATAAAAAACTTTCTCCATCATAAACTTTTGACACGTCCGCTTCTGAATCGAATTTGTAAGGAAATATCTCCCTAAACGGAACTGAAGGAGCAACGACCAAAGCATCCAAATCATCTCTTTCCATAATCTCTAAACATTTTCCGAGACAATTGGAAGAAATGCAATCATCAGAATCAATAAACCATACATATTTACCTCGTGCTAATTTGAAACCATTATTACGGGCAACTGACAATCCTTGATTCTTCTGCGTAACAATTCTTATATTTTCGTAAACACCTGACAACCTCTCAATTGTAGAATAAGTAGAATCAGTACTTCCATCATTTACGATAATGATTTCATAGCTATCTCGTGGTAAATCCTGATTCTCGCAACTATGTACACATGCTTCAATGTACTTTTCCACGTTGTAAGCTGGAGCTATAAGACTAATAATAGGGTTCATATATGTTTCATTATTTTATTCACATAATAATATATAGTAGGCATTAAATCGTGACGATTGAAATTCAATTGGCATTTTGTTTTCCTGAAATCATAAAACCAATATTTACGCGATAAGGTACCATCCTTGACATGACAATAGTCTGTTGATAAATCCATCATGTATGTGTTGTTAACTGTCATAGGAACAGTTTGGCTGTTGAACAGCATTGCAGGAAGATTCACACCACTCGCGGTAGCGGCATAGGCAAGACCATCATGACGGAAATTGACTTCCATAAAATAATTTTTTGCATTCTTATGTAATAATTCCACACTGAATGGTCCATGATACCCTACATGTTGCATTAATTTTAATATCGAATGAACATCTACATTCAAGTTTTCTACCGATTGGAATACTCCAAAAGAGCATGGGCTATAGATTGTAGGATAATGGCGAATTTTCCGAATTCCTCCAGGAATATATACGCCATTAACGGTACTGACACCGATGAGGTTTATTTCGTATTCTTTTTCAATAAACTTTTGGATAATGAATTGGTTGCAAGTAGATGTTGCAGAAAGTGCTTTATTGACATCTTTTTGGCAGTAGCAAATATGTATATCAGATTTTTCTCCTGTATTGCTATTGGCCGGCTTCATTAATATTGGGTATGAAACAGTAGGGAAATCTTCGTTGCGATTATAGATGATTGATTGTGGTATTGTTAAGCCGCAATTTTCGGCTAAACGGCATTGTTCATCTTTATTCAGTAGGTTTCCTAAATGTCTTCCTTTCATTGGAGTTATATACAGGGAACAAAGGGTTGTTTCATACTCATCTATATATTGGGTTGCAATGTCATTCGTACAAATGATTGTCTGTTGTTTGGTCTTGTCCGCAATACGAAGCAACGTAGGCAAGCAATCATCAATAGTTTCCATTTGGAAAATCTGTGATTTTTTCAAATATCTACTTTTTGAAACAAACAGACGATCGTCACCCACAAGCAACAAAACGATATCTACTTTCGCTTCTCCAAGACTCCGAATTAAACCAAGCGTATTGTTAAATGAATCACCTATAACAATTGCTTGTTGCTGCAATCTACTCATTTTAAACTAAAATAAAGTTCTCTATTCCATTTATTCGCCTTTACAAACACTTTCGGCAACACTCCGCTCCACGGTTTGCCGCATGGTGCCAAAGGGCGTATATAAGCATCCATAGCATCAAGCTTAATCCGATGTTCGGCAGGAGTCATACACAATTGTGCTGCATTTTTCCAATCCAAATCACGCCACACATTATAGTACCATACCCATACACAGTACATCCAAAGTTTAGCAGAGTGGGGGGCTATCTGTTTTACTATTTCAGCAGTTTGAATATGGTCACTCCAACCTTCTCCCCAATGAGGTACTAAAATTGTATCGGGTTGCAATTCATCAATCAACGCTTTCAATCTGTCTGTTTCCGTATTATTCATGGAAATGCCTCCATCGGGATAATTCAACTCGTGAATATTCTCAATCGGCAATCCTACAATGGCAGCAGCATTACGGGTCAGTCGGCGACGTGCTGCAACTATATCACCTGATGAAGTATCACAACAACCGTGATGAGAGCCTTCTCCTCCTGTCATGATTACAACATGAGGTGCTTTATTCTCTTTTACAAGGTGGGCTATCAATCCCCCACATCCTATTATTTCGTCATCGGGGTGAGGAGCAACAATCAATATATGCCTATCCGGTAGAAACTTTCGCGCTTTACACGCCATTATCCTTAACCATACACAATGTGCATAACGGAGCAAATTTTTCATCCTATAAGAAATTTACCAAAACGAGTTTTAAGTAAAAGCCATGTCAGTCCCCATGAAATGATGAATGCCATCAATGAAAATATTAGAGGGAATAAGGTGGTATGCTCAATAGCCCAATAATCTAATGGAAATAATATATTTGCCATACTCCACAAAGCCAATATTCCTCCTAATGTTGCAATTGTTCCCATCAGGTTGTTGTTTCCATATTCCCATGGAACAAAATAGCTAATAATCACATAAATGCTAATTCCACAGACAATTACGAACTTTTGGCTAAATCCTTTAGTAATTAAATGTTCATGACTACAGAACCATGTTCCGAAAGCGAACCAGCAAATCCATAGGTGAACGTTATGCACACCTATTATCATCGGAACAACTTTTCCTACCAGTGAAATAGCAAACAGCACTAAAAGGGTTAAAATAGCAACCCATGCTCTGTTGTTCATTATAAACGGATGTATCAAATATGTAACAATAAAACACCAAAATAACATAGGGAGAAACCACAAATGCCAGTAAGTCCAGCGGTAAAACGGTTCCCACGACAAGCTGTTCGTTGTTAACATAAAAAATATGGTAAAGACAAAGAATGGTATCATCAGACGAACAAACTTGTCTTTTATAACTTTAACTAACGACAACGGCTTACGTTTTAATTGTCTTCCAAAAAGGAAACCGCTTATAAAGACAAACATCGGCATTGCCAAGTTAATAAGTCCATATTGATTAATCAATTCATATTGTTGACGATATAATTCTGCTACATCAGTCGGAAAAATGGTTGGCATACATCATTCCATACCCATGGAAAAATACCACCACTACAATGCACAATATGCGCAATAAGGCAATATCGCATCTGTATCCTTTGCAATTGACAAGCATTTCTTGTTAAATTAAAGTTTTGTATAGTTTAACTACTGCCTCAGGAGAGACTTTTTCATATAGTTTTTTGGAGGCACAATCGGCAAGTACGCCTTTTTCCCATCTTGCAATTATTTTATTTAAGGAGGAAACAATGGAATCAACGCTCTGATTATCGGCTAAAAATTCACCTTCTTGATTTAGTAGCATATCTACTGCAAATCCATTAGCTGGGGAAATCGCCAAAATCGGTAACCCGGTTTGCAGATAATCTGTGAATTTACTTGCAAAGAAAATACCTTTTTCCAATCTGGCTTCGAGAAGTACTAAGATGTCATAAGTTTGCATTTTAGATAATGCTTCCATATATGAAAAACTACCGATACATTTTACGTAATCCTGAAGACTGTATTTCTTTATTAATTGTGATGTATAATCATTGATATGGCCCATTATGTGAAACTCCAAACTAGTAAAACCACTATCAATAACGTAACGTAAAGCCTGAAAAGTAGTCTCTGGATTACGTTCCACTGAAAGATTGCCGGAATGGAGCAACTTTAACTTGCAATCATTAGTTCTTTGAACTGATAGAGGCCAAAAATTCTGGCAAAAGCCAATATGTGGTATTGCTATAGTCTTTTGTTTTTTCAAAAATGGGAAGAATGTTACAAAATGCTGCCTAAGGCTATCTGACGGAAACGTATTAATATCAGCAGATTTAAGTAACCGGGCCGTCTCTATCATTTTCCGTTTCTGCTCTTTGGCTGTATAATCATGTTTATATAATCCAGGCCATATTGGTGCGGCGGGGTCATTCCAGTTGGCAATCCATTTAATCCCTGTTTTCTTTTTTAACTTTTCGCCAATGAAATGTGCTGTATCATTAGGAGATCGGGTTAAAATCGCATCATATTGATTGGTTGATATGAGTTCAACTGCTTTTTCATAAGCGCGTCGCATCCAGCGTACACCGGGCACAAAACTTCCTCCCATTATTAAACCTGAATAAACGACATCCGCAAATTGTTGGATTCTATTCCCCGATTCATAAGTGATAGTATGAGCCGTCGGTTTAAGCATGTTCCATGGTTCCGTCCAATCAGTTCCGTATGAAGGACCTTCATCGATACGTGAAATAACATCCACTTCAATCCCTGCTTGCAGCAAGGCCATTACTAATTTTCCATTACACAAATTTTCTGAGAAGAGATAAGGCGGATACCCTGTAGCAATCATCAATAGTCTCATCGTATATTATCTTAAGGCATTTACTATCCGGGCACATGCTTTTCCATCTCCGTAAGGATTGATTGCATGGCTCATTTCTTTATAATATTCCGAATTATCGATAAGTGCAGACACTTCATGAACAATTTTGTCATAGTCGGTACCGACAAGTTTTACAGTTCCTGCTTCCAAAGCTTCAGGGCGTTCTGTAGTATCGCGCATCACAAGCACCGGCTTTCCGAGTCCGGGCGCTTCTTCTTGAATGCCTCCCGAATCGGTAAGCACAATATAAGCCTTACTCATTAAATGGACAAACTCCAAGTATTGCAATGGCTCAATAAAAAAAAAATTGGATCGAGTGAGATTTTCTCCAAATACCTCATGGATAGGCTTGCGCACATTGGAATTAAGATGCATGGGATATACAAAATCCACTTCAGGATATTTTTCAGAAAGATCTTTCATGGCTGTTACCATGCGAATAAAGCCATCACCAAAGTTTTCGCGCCGGTGCCCGGTGATAAGTACAAGTTTCTTGCCTTGGTCAAGTCGCGTAATATTGTAGCCAGCCGTGGCAAGAATTTGCTCTTGCTTCGAGGAAAGAGCCGCATCATTTCTGAGTTTGTCAACGACCATTTGCAAAGCATCAATGACTGTATTACCTGTAACATAGATTTGCCCTTGGGCACTTTCGACTATCAGGTTCTTCTCTGACAAAGGTGTGGGCGCAAAGTTATAAGTGGCTATTCGTCCTGTAATCTGTCGATTCATTTCCTCTGGCCATGGGCTATGGATATTGTGTGTGCGAAGCCCTGCCTCTACATGACCTACGGGTATCTGCATATAGAATGAAGCCAAGGCTGCTGCCGTGGAGGTGGTTGTATCGCCATGTACCAGAACCACATCCGGACAACATTCTTTGAGTACGTCTCGCATTCCTGTAAGCACACGAGCCGTAACATCATACAGATCCTGTCCCTGTCTCATGATGTTGAGATCGTAGTCAGGCTTTATATCAAAGATAGTAAGCACTTGGTCAAGCATCTCTCTGTGCTGACCTGTAACACATACTATAGTCTTAAATTGCTCTGTGTACTTTTGAAATTCCTTAACCAGTGGACACATCTTAATGGCTTCAGGGCGTGTGCCAAAAACCAACATTATTGTTTTCATCGTGATAATATATTTATTGCAGTCATTAAATCCGAACTAATTTTTTTTGCTTTTTCTTGAGAACGATTGAATTCCAATTGACTTATTTCATCCAAATTGGTATTTAGTCTATCAAGTACTTGTATTAAAGCTTGAATTGAAAGTTGTTTGTCATCAATCGCATTTAATGCCATATCAAATTGCTGAAGGAACTTGATTGTCTTGGGATGATATGCCAATGCTATTAATGGAGTTCCGGTAGCAAGGGCAAATATGGTACTGTGTGTTTTATGCCCAAGGAATATCTTGCATTTGGATACTTCCTCTAAATGCTCCAGTGTTTCCATATCATCTTCGTATATGAAACATTTATCTGCCCGAAGCACTTTGGCGATTATTTCAGCAATGAAACCACGGTCATCAGGAGCAGAGCCTTTTATCTCCATTGGGAAAAAGCGTATCGAATAACCTTTATCTATTACGTAATTACAAAAATCTGCGATTGTTTGCTGATAATGCTTTCGTTCTTCAACGGTTCGGGATTGCGTACAATAAATAGCAATTCCAACCGCATTGTCTCTTTGCTCTATCGGAAGATACTGTATATGGTTTGCCAATGTCAGTACACTTTCGTAGGTCGGTATAACTTCTGCTTCCTCTTTACCCAAAAATGTGTGGATTTCCTTGACAGATTTTTCTTCCCTAGGCATTAATATACTGTTAGATAATAGACGTTGAGTAAGTAACCTATTTTTGGGATTATGAAAATCGAATGGTCCGAAAGATTGGGAGAAGCATATTATTCTCCTATATGATGAAGCCACCATTGCATCAAAGTTAATGCTTGAGACTAAATCGCGTGACAACATTGTAGTAAAATGATGTCCTCCCACGCTTATTACTACACTTGATTGTTTTAATGCTTTTTTAAATTCAGGATTAGCCAAAAAACGAGCAAGAGATACATTTCTCATAAAAGATTCACGGAGAAGCGTAAACGTGTATTTTTTGAATCTATTCAGAAATCTCCAATAGAATTTATATTTCTTCACTCTATCATAATCCCACCCCCATGGTACAAACCTGATACCTTCAGACGAATAGTATTTGTACCCGTTCCATAACTCCGGGTCTGATGTTGAAACAGTTATTTCTACATCGCGATATATTGATTTAAGAATACGGCACATTGCATAAAGTACAGCCCTATCCCCCTTATTCCCGGAATATTGATTTATTAACAAGATTCTCATATATTTTTCCTTTCTGGAGTTTGGTTAACAATATCCGCATACCCCATTACTGCACAGATTATAATCTGATGATGAACAGGAATATGAAGCAGTTCTCTTATTTTTCGTTCTTCATTCTTATCCTTTTGTGCCCATGAAAGTATTGTTGCAGACAGCCCTAATGTAGTTGCCCCCAACATTATATTTTGAACCCCAAGACAAGTATCTACTGATGGCAAAAAGATTTCACTAGGCCACACATATCCCCTTATATTTGCTGTAAATACCCAAAAAGAGGGAATAAATTCACTAAATCCAGTTCCTCCTTTACAATATTTGAGACATTCCTTTGATAATTCAGGATTATTGGTCGCATAAATTTCAATGGGCTGTTTATTACAACTACTGGAAGCCCAGTTTGCCAAATTCTTTAATTTTATTACGTCTTCATCAGAAATTTTCTTTAAGGAAAATGAACGATTGGAACGACGTGCCATTACCAATTTTTCCAATTGCTCAAAGGAAACATTTATTGTTGGCTTCTCACCTCGTAAGGGAATGAAATTATCCTCTACCTGAAGATGTTCGTATGCTATAATTTTGCTTCTAGCCCATGTGAGAGTAGAATCGGTTGCATACTCTGTCTTTTCCAATCTTTCAATAAGACTTTTAAGTATAGAATAATATTTTTTACTGTGACCAGGCGAGGCATCAACCCTATGCAATCCTTTATCTATAATATGTGCATATTTTCGCATCAATAGAATAGCCTTGTCATCTGTATCTTCTAAAGACAAGTCAAAATTTGTTTCTGCATCAGCTATAATATCTTTATAATACGCCGGCACAATAATTGCTCCATTGGCAATAAGTTTATAAAGTTTACGCGGTAACAATGCTCGCATATATCTTCCGCACAATTTTCTTAATCTATTGAACATCCTCTATTTTTTATAAATCTATTTATGAATTTTCTCATTCCAGAATTGAAGCTATACATTAATGACAGCAATATTGTAGCATAGCTAATAATACTTAGTAATGCATATAACATCCATGATAAATAATTTTCTGATGGATTTATTGACAACAAGGGTATTATAAACTTGATGATCAAAATAGCAGGAAACATGACACATAGAAGCATTATAAACAATCCTTTCCAGTATTTCCACACAGGTTCACGAAATCCTTGGGAAAATAGAAAATATGGTTTCCAAATACCCACTATTAATACCTGACTTGTAAGTCCTCCTAACAATATACCGGGCAATCCCCATTTTGCGCCACACGCTATAGCGACACTTAAATTTATCACAATCTCTGCAAGTGGTGCCCAAATATCAGAAAACATTCCATATCCGAATAGGAACTGCATTACTCCACCTCGTGTGTAACTAATGAACACATTCAAAACGACAAGATATAGCACAATCTCAGGAAGGATATATTCATGTCCTAACCAAATGGATATAAATGGTTCAAGCAATATGAAAATGGAAAATGAAAATACACCTCCAACAAAGTATCTCATATTCAGCAATTCCCAAAATAACTGCAATATTTTAGTTCGGTTGCCTTCGGCAATCAAATTTCCGATGCTTGCTTGAGAACTTTCAAGGAAAGAATTTACAAATTGTGCCAGTTTATCGGTAATGATTGTATAATTTCCATAAAATGCAACAATCTGAAGATTTACGAAAGAATATATAAGGAACGGGGCTGTCTGATACTGTACAAAATAGCTTATTTTCTGTACGAACAGCTGTTTCGTATATTTCATCACCTCCGGATATTTCTTGAACAAAGCCTTTCCTAACCGCACTTCTGTCCGTAACCACGGATAAGTCTGGTTGATTTTCCAATTAAGAATAAATGAATAGATGATGCCGAAAAGAAGCTCTATCAATACCCACAGATAGAAGCTGTGCGTATAATAGGCAAGAGACATCTGGATAAGGGTCTTGATGATATTTGCTGACTGGAAATATGCTGTGACTACATAATTGCGTTGGTCGGCTCCAAGCAGGTTTTGCCGGTAATTGATAAAATAACCGATGAGCGAGGAGACGAGAAAGGAGAAATAGGCAAAGTAAATAAGCGATATATCAAACCCCGTAGTACTATCGGGGAATATCAGTGGCAGAAAACAGGCAAGCACACATCCGGCACTCAATATCATGATGCCTATGCACCGATAGAGATAGCCCATAACGGAAATAATCTCATTTATCTTCTCTTGGTTCCGTTCAAACAAGGGCTTGTAGAGCACGTATCCTATAGCAGAACCGATACCTAACTCGGCAAGGTTGAGAAAACCGAGCAAGTTCTGGAGCGTACCTGTCAAACCTACGAAATCTGCTCCGAGGCAGTCAAGAAATATCTTGCGCGAAAAGAAACTTAATGCAAGTGTCAAGAAATAGAATACAAGGTTGACACGGGCATTGAGCAACGTCTTTTTTACACGTGACTCTGTGGTGGTTTTATTTTCCATGACGTATGTAATTGGAAATCAAAATATAGTTTTGACAATTTGTCGGAGGAAACACGACTGCCGAAATAAAATGGAATTTACGGCATTGTCGTCAAGTTTAATTTATGGTTTGTCGAGTATCGCGATCTTGAACCGGTTGTCTGATTCGTCTTTTGATTACCATAAATCGGCTTTGAACACCTGTTCGTGGCCGGTTTGTGGTAATTTTTGTTTGCACAGGACGGCTTCTAAAACGGCAAGACCGTGCGTGTCACTGCCAGCCAAGTCATAGAAGCCGTTCTTCAACAGCCATTCGGCTTTCTTTTTGACTTCCGTTCCATAGCCGCCAACAATGCTGGACAAATTGAGTTGGAACATCACGTTCATCTCCTTCAATTGCCGGTAATCGCCAGCATCCATATACACATATCGTTCCGGATGTGCCAGGACGGGGACATAGCCTTTTGACTTGATGCGGAGCAGGATGTTGTTCAACCCCATCGGTGGGTTAAAATAAGAGGTTTCCACCAACAGATGTTTCCCTTCATTTCCCAAAGGAAGCAGGTCGTTCTTAGCGAGCCGCTCTTCAAACAGGTTGTCGAGCATGTTTTCCACAGCAAGATGAAGTATGATATTCCCTTGATAGGCGGCATTCAGTTCCATAAACCGTTCTTTCAAATCCTCCGTACGGTTCGGTATGTCTTCCATGATGTGGGGCAAACCTCGCTGATACCCAACTCCTCATAAAGGGAGAGAACTTGCAGGGATTCCTGCATCGTCTGCACACCGTCATCCACACCGGGAAGCAGGTGGCAGTGCCAGTCGGTAAATCCCCGGAAGATGTCGCTATCCTTCAAACTTACCTGTTTTCTAAAGGGCCACATCTTGTATCCTTTTTTCTTCACTCTTCATTTTTTCCGTATCCTGCATAGCCATACTTGTACCCATACTTATAGCCATATTTATAGCCGTACCGCCCACTGCCACCATCCGTTCCATTGAGAATAACGGACATGTTCTTGTATGTCTTATCGGCATAGAATTTCTCTATCTCCGGCAACATGCTGCGGTCAAGCAATCCGGCACGTACAATGAATAGGGTCATGTCCACCAGCTTATTGATGATGGCGGCATCTGCCACAATTTCAACCGGCGGGCAGTCGATGAAAATATAATCATATTCCGCACGGAGGTCGGTTATCAGTTGTTCCAGGCGTTCGGAAAAGAGCAATTCTGTCGGATTTGGAGGAACTGTGCCAACCGGAATAAGATCTATCTTGGCATCTCCTGATGGTTTGACAATCACATCCTTGATGTCTTTCACATCTCCTGCCAAATAGTCGGAAATGCCCTTCTTTGGTCTGCCTGCGTATTGGCTCAAAGAAGCTTTGCGCAGGTCAAGGTCTATCGCTATAATCCGTTTACCCTTGATGCCTAAACTGGTAGCGAGGTTAAAGGAGATAAAGGTTTTTCCGCTGCCCGGATTGGCGGAAGTAATCATGATGACGTGGGATTCGCTTCCCTTGTTTTGCATGAATTCCAAGTTGGTGCGTACTACGCGGAACGCCTCGTTGATGACATTGCGACTTTTCTCCTTAACCACTACCGCACATTCCTTTTCCTGTGTCTGCCGGGAGAATTTCTTTTTCTTACGAAAATCAAGTGGTATTTCGCCCACGAACGGAATAGTAAGGTTCTCCAAATCTTTGCGCCCGCGAACCACCGTATTCATGTTTTCTTTCATAAAGATGATAACCACAGGTATCAGCATTCCCAGGGCGAATGCCACCAGCAGGATATTCTTCTTGACCGGAGCGGTAGGTATCATGCTACCGCCGGGCTTGGTGATAATGCGGGTATTGTAAGCCGTAAACGCCTGTGAAAGTTCATTCTCTTCACGTTTCTGCAACAAATACAGGTAAAGTGACTCCTTCACCTTTTGTTGACGTTCCACACTAAGCAAGTATTTGGACTGCTTCGGGTTGGAGGCGATCTGCGAGGTTGCCTTGCCTCCAATAGCCTCCAAACTTCTGATTTGCGCACGCAAAGCCACCATTTGGTTGTCGATAGAAGAAATCAATGCATTTCGCATAGCATCCAACGATTTGTCCATTTCCCGAACCAAGGGGTTCTTGGTACTACTATGTGCCACCAAGCTGTTTCGTTCCAATAACTTAGTATTATATTCATTCAGCTGTGTGGAAAGGCTTGCATTTTCAATACCGGAATTGGCAGGGAGCAACTGGTATTTGTTAGTTTCATTGGTCAAATAATTCCTGATATACCGGGCCATATATGCCTGGTTGTTCAATTCACGAATTGCGGTATTGGCCTCATTGGCTTGAGTCATATACATACTTTCCGCCCCCCGTAATGAGAAGTC
>OGRE01001935.1_pt1 | contig 16012 bp, 12 predicted proteins | sample 1553421 | NCBI WGS metagenome assembly OGRE01 (sample SAMEA2580076, study PRJEB22360) | human gut metagenome | biome: human gut; feature: human-associated habitat; material: faeces | place: Denmark | collected 2008/2010 | reverse complement strand
CAAAGGGTCTTCGACCCTCTGGACTCCCTTTTCGCGATTGAGTTGAGCGCACTTTTAGGCTTCTTCCGCGTGCTGATTGAGGAAAACGGTACGCAAAAGGGCGATTCGGTGTTTTGCTTCCGAACCGCCCTTTTTGATTGGCTTAGAACTCCCGTGCGCCCTTCAGGAACGCGCAGTAGCACTTGTATTCTTCCCACAGGTCAACCTTGCTGATGACCTCCCACGGCGCGTGCATACTCAGCACCGGGATGCCGCAGTCGATGACGTTCATGCCGTACTTGGCGCAGATGTAGGCAATCGTTCCGCCGCCGCCGACATCCACCTTGCCCAGCTCCGCCGTCTGCCAGCACACGTTCGCTTCGTCGCAGATGCGGCGCACCTGCGCGACAAACTCCGCGTTGGCGTCATTCGAGCCAGACTTGCCCCGGCTGCCGGTGAACTTGTTGAACGTCACGCCATTGCCGACGATGGACGCGTTGCGCTTCTCGAACACGCCCGCAAAGTTCGGGTCAAAGCCCGCGCTCACGTCGCTGGAGAGCATACGGCTGTTCTGCAGGCAGCGGCGCAGGGTCAGCGGCTTGTCCTCGCCCGTCACACAGGCAATCAGTTCCGCCATCGTGTTCTCAAAGTACATAGCGCCCATGCCCGTTGCGCCGACGCTGCCGATTTCTTCCTTATCAGTCAGCACCGCCGCGAGGGTGTATTCCGGCGTGCCTTCATAATTCAGCACAGCCGCCATCGACGGATACGCGCACACGCGGTCGTCATGGCCATAACCCATAATCATGCTGCGGTCGAAGCCGAGGTCGCGCGCATGGCCCGCAGGAACAGCTTCCAGTTCGGCGGAGATGAAATCTTCTTCGTCGATGCCGTACTGCTCCTTCAAAATGTCCAAAATCGCGGTCTTGACCGGGTCTTTGTCGGTATCCTTCTTCGGTTCGCTGCCGATGATGATGTTCAGGCTGTCGCCTTCAATCACCTTTGCGGCGGTCTTGCCCATCTGATCGGCGGCAAGGTGAATCAGCAGGTCAGAGATGTAGAAGACGGGGTCGCCGGGCTTATCACCGATATTCAGCGTGACGGTCGTGCCGTCCTTCTTGACAACAACGCCGTGGAGCGCCAGCGGCAGCGCCACCCACTGGTACTTCTTGATGCCGCCGTAGTAGTGCGTGTCGAGGTACGCAAGGTGCTCATCCTCATACAGCGGATTCTGCTTGATGTCAATGCGGGGCGAGTCGATGTGCGCGCCCAGAATGTTCATGCCGCACTCTATCGGCTTCTCACCGATGATGAAGAGCATGATATCCTTGTTCATCCACGCACGATAAACGCGGTCGCCCGCCTTGAGCGTTTCACCATTCTTGACGACGTCCATCAGGTTCTTGAAGCCCTTTGCTTCCGCCTGACGCACGCCCTCCGCGACGCACTCACGCTCGGTCTTGCCGTTGTTCAGGAATGCCATATAATCCTTTGCGAAGGCGGAAAGCTGTTCCTTTTCGTCCTCCGCGAGGTTTTCCCACGCATTTTTGCGGTACATAGCGCATTCTCCTTTGAAAGGTGCATTTTCCAGTCTCCCGGAATGCATTTATTATACGTCAAATCGTGCAAAAGTGCAACCATCCGCCGCATTTCTTTCGTACCATTCAAAAAACCGGGCAGTCTTTTGAACTGTCCGGCTAATGGGGAGGCGCTGGGGCGTTGCCCCAGACCCCACAAGGGACGCTGTCCCTTGACCCTTTCGCGCGATTGAGTTGAGCGCACTTGCCTACTGGTCTCGCGTGTTAATTGATAATACTGCTAAGGTGCAAGCAGATACCTTCCCTACGGCTTTCGATACCCTGTCTTAACCCACATAGTTGCGGCGCCGAAGGTTTCCAAAGGGCGATCGGAAAGCCCTTTGGTCGCACCCGCAGGCGCGAAACCCTCTGCATGACATGCAATACTATGCAAAATAGTATAAATCCGCTTACTTCGTGGGGAACGCGAAATACTTGCGCGCGTTGTCGCAGGAGATGCCGCGGACGATTTCGCCGAGGATGTCGTAGTCCTGCGGGAAGCGGCCATCCTCCACCCATTCGCCAAGCAGACGGCACAGGATGCGGCGGAAATACTCGTGGCGCGGATAGGACAGGAAGGAGCGGCTGTCGGTCAGCATGCCGACAAAGCCCGCCAGATAGCCAAGATTCGCAAGGCTCGTCAGCTGGTTGGTCATGCCGGTGAAATGGTCGTTGAACCACCACGCAGAGCCGTGCTGCATCTTGCTGACCGCTTCGGACGACTGGAAGCAGCCGCACAGCGTGTCAATCGCCTGATCGTCCGCCGGATTCAGGGAGTAGAGGATCGTGCGGGGCAGCCCCGACGCCGACTCGACTGCGCCAAGGAACGCTGCCATCTGGTCAACGGGCGTATAGTTGTTGATGGTATCGTAGCCAGTGTCCTTTCACCGGCTCTCGAACACCGCGGGGTTGTTGGCGGGGCGCCAGCCGTAGTGCAACTGCATCGTCCAGTTCAGCTTCTTGTACTGCGCAGCGCAGAAGAGCAGTATCGCCGTCTTGAACTGCGCGACTTCGGTGTCCGTCAGCGTCTCGCCCGCCGCCTTCTTGGCGAAGATGGCTTCAATCGCGGCATCATCCGCCGGCTCATAGACCACATAATTCAGGCCGTGGTCAGACAGACGGCAGTTGTTCTCGTGGAAGTACGCCATGCGCTTTTCCAGCGCCGCCTTCAAGTCCGCGAAGGTGTGGATTTCCATCTCCGCCGCCTTTTCCAGCTTCTCGATGTACGCCATGAAATCCGGCTTCTCAATGTTGACCGCCTTGTCAGGGCGCCATGCGGGCAGCACGTTCGTCTTGAAGGACTTGTCCGCCAGCAGCTTCTGGTGATACTCCAGCGTATCCACCGGGTCGTCAGTGGTGCAGATGGTTTCGACGTTGCTCATGGCAATCAGGCCGCGCGTGGTGTAGCCGGGCTTTTGCAGCGTCTCGTTAGCGAGGTTCCACACTTCGTCAGCGGTCTTGGCGCTCAGCGTACCGTGATAGCCGAAGAAGCGCTGCAGTTCCAGATGCGTCCAGTGGTACAGCGGATTGCCGATTGCCTTGCCGACAACCTCCGCCCACTTGCAGAACTTCTCGTAGTCGCTCGCGCCGCCGGTGATGTAGTATTCATCCACGCCCGCGCAGCGCATCAGGCGCCACTTGTAGTGGTCGCCGCCCAGCCAGACCTTCGTGATGTTCTCGAAGCGCTGGTCTTCCCAAATCTCCTTGGGGCTGATGTGGCAGTGGTAGTCGATGATGGGGCAGGACGCGGCATAGTCGTGGTAGAGCTTGCGCGCCGTCTCGGTGTTCAGCAGGAAATCCTTATCCATGAAGGTGGTCATACGTCATGAACTCCTTTCAAAAATCGCTACTATATGAAACCGCACCATGCGGGGAAAAGCTTATTTGTCTTGTGCCGCCCGTGTTGAGCCTCGCTGGATGATTTCCGCCGTAAAGACGGTTTTTTCCGGCATCTCGCGTCCTTCCAGCACGCCCAGCATCGTTTCGACAATGCGCTCGCAGATAGCGGGCAGACGGTTGTCCACGCTCGTCAGCTCCGGCTCGGTACACAGGCAGAGGTTCGAGTTGTTGTAGCCGACGACGGACAGGTTCTCCGGCACGCGCCGCCCGACCGCCTGCGCGTACTTCATCGCGCCAACCGCCAGCACATCCTCGCTCGCCAGCACCGCGTCGAACTGCAAGCCCTCTCGTTCCAGTTCCATCAGACAGTCGCGCACGGCGTGAATGCTGAATTTGTCCGCGTCGAAGCGGCGCATCAGCGTCTCGTCCACCGGCAAATTATGTGCCGCCAGCGCATCCCGGCATCCGGCGAGCTTGCGCTGCCCGGAGTTGTTGCTGGAGTGGTACAGGTACAGCACGCGCTTGCATCCGCTGTCCAGCAGCTGGTTCATAGCTTCCTTCATCGCGCGCTCGTCATCGCACAGGACGCAGAACACGTTCGGACACTGGAACGAGCCATTGAGCAGCACAACCGGCACATTCGTCGCAGCTTGGCGGATATAGGCGTTATCCTCCGAGTTTTCCTCGATGAACGTCGAGCCCATGAGCACCATGCCGTCCACATGACGGCTGGTCAGTAATTCGACGCCCTGCCGGCGCGCCGCGAGATCGCGGTTCGTGCAGGAGAGCAGACAGTCGTAGTGCTTCTGGCGGAAGGCATGCTCCAGGCAAGCCAGCGCGCGCGCCAGATACGGGTCAGCCGCATCCGGGCAGAGCAGCCCGATGGTCTTCATCGTGTTCAATCCCAGACCGCGGGCAAAGGCATTGGGTACATAGCCGCAGCCGTCAATGACCTTCATCACCTTCCGGCGCGTCTCCTCCGACACATGGGGGCTGTTGTTCAATACGCGGGATACGGTTGCGATGGATACGCCTGCGTGACGGGAAATATCATAGATGTTCACTCGCGGCATTCCCCCTTCCATTCGCGGTGTGTAAACACTTCCATTCTCCGCGTCAATCCACATTATACACGCTTTTTCCCCCTTTTGCAAGCCTCATTTTCGCGTTTTCGTGCCGACATTCACAGGAAATCCGGCGTACTTTTTCCCAGATTGCATAAATTGCAGGAAATATCAGCGGAACCATTGACGGAAGCGCGAAAAGAGAGTAGAATAAATGCAGGCGTGTTGTAATCGCTTACATGCCTGATGAATAGATGGAGGGACATCGAAATGGAACGTTTGAATGCTGCGATGGCGCCCGCGCCTGTCCGCCCGGTCAAGGTGCTGCAGTTCGGGGAAGGCAACTTCCTGCGCGCCTTTGTGGATTACATGATTGATATTGCCAACGAGAAGAGCGACTTCAACGGCTCTGTCGCGCTGGTGAAGCCGATTCAGATGGGTACGCTGTTCCCGGCGTTCAAGGAGCAGGATTACCGCTACACGGTCATGCTGCGCGGTCTGGTGGACGGTCAGGCGGTGGAGCAGACGCGCGTGGTCACGTCCGTGGCCGACGCCGTGGATGCATATGCGGACTATGCCCGCTATGCCGATTACGCCAAGCTGCCGTCGCTGCGCTTCATCGTCAGCAATACGACCGAAGCCGGCATCGTGCTGGACGAGACGGATGAGTTCTCCCTCTGCCCGCCCAAGTCCTACCCCGGCAAGCTGACGAAGTTCCTCTTCGAGCGCGCCGAAGCATTCGACTATGCGCAGGACAAGGGGCTCATCATCCTGCCGGTCGAGTTGATTGACGACAACGGCATCATGCTGAAAAAGTGCGTCAAGGCGCTGGCAAAGCAGTGGGCGCTGGGCGAGAAGTTCGAGCAGTGGCTGGAGACGGCGTGCGTGTTCACCTCCACGCTTGTTGACCGCATCGTGACCGGCTATCCGCGCGGCGAAGATCAGGCAATTTGGGAGAAGCTCGGCTATCAGGACAACCTGCTGGACACCGCTGAACCCTTCGGTCTGTGGGTCATCGAATCCCCCCGCGACCTTTCCGACGAACTGCCCCTGCCGCAGTGCGGGCTGCCCGTCATCTACACTGATAATCAGAAGCCCTACAAGCAGCGCAAGGTGCGAATCCTCAACGGCGCGCACACGTCCTTCGTCCCTGCTGCCTTCCAGTGCGGCTACGATATTGTGCTGGACGCGATGAACGACCCGATGATTGCCACCTTCATGCAGAAGACGCTCTACGACGAGGTCATCCCGACGCTGTCCCTGCCCAAGGCGGACTTGATGGCGTTCGCCGAGGCGGTCACGGGGCGCTTCCGCAATCCCTTCATCAAGCACGCGCTGCTCTCCATCTGCCTGAACAGCGTGTCGAAGTGGCGCGCGCGCTGCATGCCTTCCCTGCTGGGCTATGTGGAGAAGACCGGCGAGCTGCCCGCGCACCTGACGTTCTCTCTGGCGAGCCTGATGAGCCTGTACCGCGGCGGCAAGCTGACCGGCGACGGCCGTCTGGAATGCCAGCGCGACGGTCAGCCCTACTACCTGCAGGATGACGCCGCCGTGCTGAACTTCTTCGCCGAGACTTCCAGCGAATCCCCCGAAGAACAGGCGAAGGAATTCCTCTCCAATGAAGCGTTTTTTGGCGCTGAGCTGTGCAAAGTGCCGGGTCTGGTGGAGTCCGTCGGCGCGTCCCTGCGCGAAATCCTCGACAAGGGGATGCGCACGGTCATGAACGAGAAGTTCGGAGTGTGAAAAATGGCTGAACTGCTTCGCATCACCCCGCAGGACAATGTAGCGGTCGCGCTGACCGCCCTGTCCTCCGGGCAGACTGTGACGGTGGATGGCATTGCGCTCACCACGGTCACGGACGTTCCCGCCGGGCACAAGGTGGCGCTTTTCCCCATCAAGGCGGGCGAAAAGGTCATCAAGTACGGCTTCCCGATTGGCTACGCGAAGGAGGATATTCCCGTCGGCGCGCATGTGCATGTCCACAATCTGCACACCGGGTTGTCCGGCGAGCTGACGTATGAATATCACCCGACGTACCCGACGATTCCAGAAATTCCGGCAGCGACGTTCATGGGCTATCCGCGCAAAGACGGGCGCGTCGGCGTGCGCAATGAGCTGTGGATTCTGCCCACCGTCGGCTGCGTCAACGACATTGCCCGCCAGCTGGAGCGTGCGGCGCAGGAGCTTGTCGGCGGCGGCGTGGAGTGTGTCTGTGCCTTCCCGCACCCCTACGGCTGCTCGCAGATGGGCGATGATCAGGAGAATACGCGCACGATTCTGGCGGACTTGGCGACGCACCCCAACGTCGGCGGCGTGCTGGTGCTGGGGCTGGGCTGCGAAAATTCCAGCGCCGCCATCATCGCGGAGCACATGGGCGACTACGACAAGTCGCGCGTGCGCTTCCTCGTCTGCCAGCAGGTGGAAGATGAGTTTGCCGAAGCGATGAAGCTGCTGCGTGAGCTTGCGGACAACATGCGCGGTGAGCAGCGTGTCCCCTGCCCTGCCAGCAAACTTGTGATTGGCCTCAAGTGCGGCGGTTCGGACGGCTTCTCCGGCATCACGGCGAACCCGGTCATCGGCGGCTTCTCCGACCTGCTGTGCGGCATGGGCGGCACGACGATTCTGACCGAAGTGCCGGAGATGTTCGGCGCGGAAACCATCCTGATGGATCGCTGCAACACGCGCGAACTGTTCGACAAGACGGTTCGGCTGATTAACGACTTCAAGCGCTATTTCGAGGAACATCATCAGACGATTTACGAGAATCCTTCCCCCGGCAACAAGGCGGGCGGCATTTCCACGCTGGAAGACAAGGCGCTGGGCTGCACGCAGAAGAGCGGTTTCTCCCCCGTGCGCGATGTGCTGGCGTATGGCGAGCGTGTCCACACGCCCGGCTTGAACCTGCTGTCCGCCCCCGGCAACGATCTTGTGGCGGCGACGGCGCTTGCTTCGGTAGGCGCGCAGATTGTGCTGTTCTCCACGGGGCGCGGCACGCCGTTCGCGTGTCCTGTGCCGACGCTGAAAATCGCCACGAACACGCCCCTCGCCACGAAGAAGCACGGCTGGATTGACTTCAATGCCGGTCAGCTGCTGACAGACGGCAAGACGCTGCCGGAGCTTTCACAGGCGCTGATGGAGGACGTGCTGGCGACGGCATCCGGGCGGCTGGTCTGCTCGGAGCGCAACGGCTTCCACGACCTTGCCATCTTCAAAACGGGCGTTACGCTGTAATACGCAAACATCCCGACGAGCATTTTCACTCGCCGGGATGCTTTTTATTTGGTTCGATTACTCAATCCAGAACACGCGGTTGTCCTTGCGCTTCGCCGCTTTCGGGGCTTCGCCGTCGATGTAGCCGACTGCGCAGTGCCCGATGCCTTCCCATTCGCCCTCGATACCCAGCTTTTTCAGCAGCGCCTGATATTCGGGCCGCTCGAATTCTTCCTTCGCGCGGTGAATCCAAATGCTGCCCAGCCCCAGCGAATGAGCCGCCAGCATCAGGTTGCCCATGACGAGGCTGCCATCGTAGATGGCGGTGCGGCAGGATTTGTCCGCCAGCACAATCAGAATCGCCGGTGCGCCGTAGAAGGGGTCGAAATCCGGCTTGCCCATGATTTCCGCATTCGTTTTCGCCAGCTCGTCGCGCAGTTCCTTGTTCGTCACCGCGATGATGATGGCGGACTGCCTGCCCATGCCGCTGGCCGCATACAGCCCGGCTTCCACAATCTGTGCCAAATCTTCTTTGGCGGGCATCGTCGGCTGAAATTTGCGGATGCTCCTGCGCTCTTCCATCGCTTTGATAATCTCATTCATCGTGCGTTTCTCCCTTCTGGTATACTATTTCCAAATGAGAATGCAAGAAATAGTATTATTCTTCTTCGTCCTCTTCCTGATTCAAGAAGGCTTCCCGGAAAATCGTGTCCGGGTCAAAGCGCGGGTCAAACGCCAGCGCTTTCAGGCTCTCCCGTCCAACGACGGTGTTCGTGCCGAGACAGTCGTTGCAGCGATAGCCGCAGTCCGGGCAGACGCAGCCCAGATGGTCGCTTTCTGCCTGAATCATGTAGGTGCCGCATTCCTTGCAGGAACAGCGCATTGAATTTCAGTTCCTTTCTTGCTTTTCGTCCGCCCAAATCACCGTGCCGCCGAGGTCTTCCACCACGCGCGCCACTTTTCGCAGCGTTTTCGCCGTATCCTCCCCGCCCAGTGACAGCAGGCGCAGGTCGATGCGTTCGCCGCGTTCGTCCAGCGCGTCATAGAGCGCATCCGCATTGCCGCCGTAGTAGTCCGGCAGACGGAGCAGCGTTTTCAGCATCCGATGGACGGCTTTCCCGTCCGAGAACTGCCGCCCGTCAATCGTCAGAACATGCGTCAATTGGCGCTCACCGTGCCCTTTTCACCGTCCACAGTCACGACTGCGCCGGATTTGAGGATATTCGTGGCGTTCTTCGCGCCGATGATGACCGGAATGTCCAGCGACATGCCCGCAATCGCGCCGTGTCCCTCCGGGTTGTCGTCCTCCAGCACAATCGCGGAGGATTTGCGCAGCATGGAGAACATCTCTCGCGTCGTCTGATGGCAGACAATCACGTCGCCGGTGTTGAAGTTTTTCGCGTCCTTTTCCAGATTGCGGATGACACACAGCGGTGCAACCACCTTGCCGCCATGCAGCCCTTGCCCGCGCGACAGCAAATGCCCGACGACATGCACCTTCATCAGGTTTGTCGTGCCGGAAATGCCCAGCGGAACGCCCGCCGTCAGCACAACCAGTTCGCCATCATGCACCAGCCCGTTCTGCACGGCAGCATCCACCGCGTGTTCAAACAGGTCGTCGGTGTTGCTTTCCTCGGCAATCATCAGCGGCACTGTGCCCCACGAAAGCGCAAGCTGGCGCCAGACGTGCTTTTCCGTCGTGCAGCCGACAATGACGCACGCGGGGCGGTAGCGGCTGAGGATTCGCGCCGTCGAGCCGGACTTGGTGACGGTGATAATTGCGCTGGCGTTGAGGTCGTGCGCGGAGGTGACCGTCGCGTGGCTGATGGCGTTCGTGACGTCGGTCGAGGCGGACGTGTCGCGGGAGAAGCGGCGGATGTAGTCCATATCGGCTTCCGCGCGCAGGGCGATGCGCACCATCGTCTCCACTGCCTCCACCGGATACGCACCGACCGCCGATTCGCCGGAGAGCATGATGGCGCTCGTGCCGTCGTAAATCGCGTTGGCAACGTCGGTCGCTTCTGCGCGGGTCGGGCGCGGGTTCTTAATCATCGAATCCAGCATCTGCGTCGCGGTGATGACAGGCTTGCCCGCCGCAATGCAGCGCTGAATCAGCTTCTTCTGCAGGCTCGGCACGTCCTCCAGCGGCACTTCTACGCCCAAATCGCCGCGCGCCACCATCACGCCGTCCACCACACGGAGAATCTCGTCAATGTTCTCCACGCCCTCCATGTTCTCGATTTTGGCGATAATGTTGATGGTATGGCAGTTATTCTCCTGCAGGATGTGACGAATCTGCATAATATCGTCCGCGCAGCGCGTGAACGAAGCCGCAATGAAATCATAACCATTCTTGATGGCAAAGAGAATATCCTGATGGTCTTTTTCGCTGATGAAAGGCATCGACAGGTGCGCATTCGGAATGTTGACGCCCTTGTTGTTGCTCACCACGCCGCCGTTGAGCACACGGCAGACGATGTCCGCCCCATCGATGCGTTCCACCTGCATCCCAATCAGACCGTCGTCAATCAGAATGCTGCTGCCGACGGCAATGTCCTGCGGCAATTCCTTGTAGGTGATGGACACGCGCTCTTCGTCGCCCTCCACCTCGTCAGTCGTGAGGGTGAACAGCTGGCCGTTTTGCAGCGTGACGCGCCCATTTTTGAACGAACGCACGCGAATTTCCGGGCCCTTGGTATCCAGCATCGTGGCGACCGGCAGCCCCAGTTCATCGCGGATGCGGCAGACTTCATCGTAATAATGCTGATGCGTTTCATAAGTGCCGTGCGAAAAATTGAAGCGTGCGACATTCATGCCCGCTTTCATCAGCGGCGCAATCAGGTGCTTCTCAAACAGGTTCGGGCCCATCGTGCAGACGATTTTCGTCTTGCGAATCGGCGTATTCATGAAAACAATCCCCCATTTTCATAGAATCCTTTCCTATTATATCATATAGATACTCTGCTGTGAATCCCCCGCGATAAAAATTGTGAAAAATCGAACGCAAAAACGGACGAAAGCCGCTGCTCCCGCCCGCTGATGTTTATACTATTGCCAAAGAAAAGGCGCAAGCAGATGTCGCAGTTGAATTTGGCAATAGTATTATTCTTCTACCTCGCCAATGCCGTCGCATTCCAGCTTCGCGCCGTCCTGCCCGGTAATGGTCACATCTTTCAGCACGATTTTCGCCACGTTGATGGCCGTCAGCCCCTTGCGCGCAAGATACGGCACACCCTGCGCCATTGCGGGCTGCATGGGTTTGGCATTCTTGTCGCAGGAGATGTGCACGTCCTCCATCACAACCGCTTCAATCGGCCGCTCCGGCAGACCAAGGAAGTAGCCCGCGCAGGTCACGTCCGTCGCCGTTACATGACGGAATGCAACCGTCCCGATGCGCGGCGTACGCTCGTCCACCGGCTGCTTCTCGCGGCTCTGGACGTACTCGCTCTTGCCGTCCGGATCGCAGAAGTACATGCAGTTGACCACATACGGCGTGCCGACGTGCTCCATGCGCACATTTTCAAACACAATGTCGTCAATCACGCCCTGCTGCCCGCGCCCGCGCCGGGTCTTGACGCGCAGGCCGCGGTCGGTGTTGCGCATCAAGCAGTCATGCAGGCGCACATGCGCGATTCCGCCCGCCATTTCGCTGCCGCAGGTCATGCCGCCATGCCCGTTTTCCATCAGGCAGTGGCTGATTTCGATGTGCTGGCAGGGCGTTTTGTAGCGCTGCCCCATGTACAGCTTGCCAGATTTAAGTGCAATGCAGTCATCCCCCAAGGAGAAATGCGCGCCCGCGAGCAGGATGCCATCGCAGCTTTCCGGGTCGAAGCCGTCGGTATTCGGGCTGTTCGCCGGGGCGTTGACGCGGATGTTCAGGAAGCGCAAATTCTCAGAAAAATACGGCTGCAAGTTCCACGACGGCGAATTTTGGAACGTCACGCCCTGCACGGTCACGTTCCTGCAGTGATTGAGGAAGAGCATCCGCGGCCGCCACGCCTCGCGCCGCACCTTGCAGTTCTGCCACCAGTCGCTCTTGTCACCTTGCCCGTCCAGCACGCCCTCGCCGTACAGCACAACGTCCTCGACGTCCATCCCGCTGATAAACGCGGCGTACATGTCCAGCGGGTTGCCCTCCCATGAACCGAGATTCAAATCGTCCGTTTCGTCGGTGGACAGAATCATCCCCGGCAGAATCGGGAATTTGCTGCGGTCGGTTTCCAGCAGCAGCGTCGCGCCGCGCCGAAGCTCGATGCGCACATGGCTTTTCAGCATCAGCGGCAGCACATGATAACGCCCCGCCGGAATCAGCACGCGCCCATCCGCCGGGCAATGCAGAATCGCCGCCTGAATCGCCGCCGTATCGTCATGCACGCCATCGCCGACCGCGCCGAACTGCCGGACATTGAGCGTGTAGCTTTCCCTCGCTGTGCGAAACGCGCATTGCCCGACTTCCTCCGCCCCCAAGCGGACGGACAGCACATATTCTGTCTCCGGCTGCAAATCATACAGCGACGTCACAGCCGTGTCCGCCGTCCCCGCCGCCTGTCCGTTCAGGAACAGCTGATAGACTGCCTTCGTGTGGTACAGACCGCCGTCCGCAATCTGCACCGTGGCACTGCGCGCCTGCACAAACAGCTTGCTGATTTTCATTTTTCCGCTCCTTACGCCTGCTTCGCCCGCAGGTATTCGCTGTACGCCATGATGAACGGCCCGACGCCCTTGCTGTCATCGGACTTTTTCGGCTCGGACAGATAGTACGCCACCGAGCCGTCACGCTGCGGATTCTTGTCCGGGCCAAGCCCTGCCACCCAGCAGATATCAGTCAGGCGGATGACGCTGTCCTCCTCCGCGCGCAGCTTGTTTGCCACCAGCTTCTCGAACACATCCAGCGCAATCGACAGATACTTCTCCGCGTCCAGCACGCCGATGCGCACGCCCTTGAGCAGGCTGTACGCAATCATCGCGGAACCGGAAGTTTCGGTGTAGTTCCCCTCTGCCTCCGGATGATCAATCACCTGATAGAACAGCCCATCCTCCGCGCGGTATGCCAGCACGCCCCGAATGCTCTCGCGGAAGATGTCCACCAGCGCGCGATAATGCTCATAGAGCTGCTCCGAGCACAGCGCAATGCAGTCCACCAGCGCCATCAAGTACCAGCCCGTCGAGCGCAGCCAGAAGTTCTTCGAGCAGCCGGTTTCCTTGTCCGCCCAGAACTGCACGCGCGCCTCGTCGTAGGCATGGTAGTTCAGCCCCTTCTCCGGGTTGTAGAGGTACTTGCGCACGTTCTGAAACTGCCGGGTAATATCCGCCACATGCGCCATGCCGTCGAACTTCGCCTCGTACGCCATGTAGAACGGCTGCGCCATGTACAGCCCATCCAGCCAAATCTGGTTCGGATACAGCTGCTTATGCCAGAAATTGCCGCACTGGCAGCGCGGATGCTCCCGAAGCCGCTGCATGTGGAACTCAATCGCCTTGCGATAGCGCTCCTCGCCCGTCTCCTCCAAGGCGAAGAACAGCGCCTTGCCGCTGTTGATGGAATCAATGTTGTACTGCCGCATCTCATAATTCGGAATGCTGCCGTCCGCCGCGACATACGCCGAGACGTAATCCAGCACGAAATCGCGATACATCACGTCCCCCGTCGCATGGTAGAGGTCGATGCACCCCTTCAGCACGCAGCCATCCTCATAGTTCCAATACTTCTTGTAGGGTGTGTAATTTGCCAGAAAGCGTTGAAAATACTGCTGAATATCCATTGTCATGCACCTTTCTGCGGGTATTTCCGCTTCATTATATAGGGAATTTCGATAGGTGTCAACCGATTCCAAAAGACACTTGGAAATTTTTTTGTGATAGCGCTTTCATTTTGGCAGGAAATGCGCTATAATGGGATCATTCTCCCGATGAAGGAGGTTCCTCGCCATGAAACTCAGCAAAGGCAACCGCGATTTGATTCTGCACGGCTTATTGGTCAAGGCAGTGTTCGCCATTGCGATTCCCGTCGTCGTCAACAGCTTCCTGCAAACGATGTACAACTTGACCGACACCTACTGGCTTGGGCAGCTCAGCGTCGATTACCTCGCCGCCATCAACCTCGTCAGCCCGGTGCAGAATACGGTCATCAACTTCGGCAGCGGCGTCACCGTCGCGGGCGCGGTGATGATCAGCCAGTACATCGGCGCGGGCAAACCGGAAATGGCGCGGAAAATCGCCAACCAGATTTTCACTGTCGCGATGCTCTTCTCGCTCCTGTGCGCGTCGGTGATGGCGGTCGCGACGCCGGGTATCGTCGGATGGATGGGCGCCGCGCCGGATTATTTCGACCATGCGGTAACGTACATGCGTCTCGTCGTCCTCGACATGCCGTTTTTGTTCATGGTCAACATTTACCAGTCCATTCGGCAGGCGCAGGGCGACACCGTCCGCCCGATGCTGCTGAACCTGCTGGGCATTGCCGTCAACATGGTGCTTGACCCGCTGCTGATGGTCGTCCTGCACTGGAACGCCGCCGGTGCCGCGCTGGCGACCGTGTTCGCGAAGATGGTGCCCGCGTGCATCGCGTTCTTCCTGCTCTGCACCCGCCGCGACGAAGCGATTTGTTTCGATCGCCGCTTCCTTCGCCCGGATGCAGCCTGCCTGCGCGACATCGTGCGTATCGGGCTCCCGACTGCCTTGGGATCAAGCTTCATGCAGTTCGGCTTCATCCTCATGTCGCGCAACGTCAATGTGTACGGCAAGATGGCCATGGCGGCGTACGGCATCGGCAACAAGGTCAACGGGCTGATTTCGCTTCCCTCCACCGGCATCGGCAGTGCCGTCAGCACCATTGTCGCGCAGAACATGGGGGCGCAGCAGGTTGACCGCGCCGAACGCGGGTACAAATTGAGCACGGGAATGGCGCTTCTGTTTCTGCTTCTCGGTGGATTTGTCCTTTCCCGACCGTCGGTCGCTTCTGCCATCGTCAGCATCTTCACGGACGAGGCGGAGGTCATCCCGATGGCAGCAGACTACCTGTCCATCATGGCGTTCTGGTGCTGGACAAACAGCATCCACGATGCGACCCGCGGTCTGTTTCAAGGGAGCGGACACACATTTCTGCCCGTCGCAGTGGATATGACACGCCTATGGGTGCTGCGTTTCGCGACGCTCGCATTCTGTGAGCATGTGCTGCATCTGGGTGTGCGGAGCGTGTGGTACTCAGTCGTAGTGTCGAACGGGATTGCATCGGCGATTCTGTTGGTGCTGTATTTCACCGGAATTTGGCGGAAATCGACCATCAAGATTCACGATTAAAAGCGTCTGCGGGCGCTTTTTTTCTTGGCTTTCTACCGATTTCCGACCAAAATCCGGTTTTTGCCGACCGAAAGTCGGTTTTTATACTGTTTCCAAATGAGAATGCGCCAAGATGCGCCGCGAATTTTTGTATTCTGGTTAACACGAATGAAACGCAGCGTAGCAGCGCTACGCTAAGTGGAATGAGTGGACGCCAGAATCAAAAAGGCGCAAGCAGATGGCGCAGGTGAATTTGGAAATAGTATTACAATGTTTCGATGGCTTCCACGCGCACTGCACCGAACTCCGCCCAGCCGCCGTGGTCGTCGCCGCCATTCATCGGCATACAGAACAGCGCCAGCCGCGCCCCGACCCATGTGTGGCGCGCGGGTTCAAATGGCTGACCAATCGGGTGAAACTCGCCGTCCTGCGCGTACTCGAACGACGCGACCGCCGTGCTGCTCGATGTCGGCAGCAGTGTCACGCGAAAAGTCACGGGCGCGTCCTGAATCGGCACGGTTTCCGTTGCTGACTCCGTGTGCTCCTTGCCCTCGCTCGTCACGAACACCAGCGATACGCCGCTTTCCATCCGCCGAACCGCCGCGTAAGCGTACTGTCCGCCGACGAAGCCCACGCCCGCCTGTTCGCCCGCCTGCAAATGCGCCGCATCAAGCGTCGTCGTTGCGAAGAACGCCGGGCACGCAATTTTCTGCGTCAGCGTCTGCGGGCACTGCCAGAGTCGATCGCCGCCATCGGGCAGTTTCCGCGCATACAGCCGCAGCTTGCCGCCGCCGACCTCGTAGAAATCCGGCTGCCAGTTGCCCATGAACTGCCATTGCAGCCCCAGTGCGCCGCTGAAATCATCATCCCCGATTTCGCCCGACGGCTCACATTCCGGCGCTTTCGGCTTCCGGTACGTTTCAACCGCAATGCCGCAGTCCGCCGCGTTCGCAATCGGCGCTGCTTGCGCGCACTCCTCGCCCACTGCGATTGCGTCTGGCGGCACAGGCGTTTCATCCGGGATGCCGATGTACGGCCAGCCGTCCGCCTGCCACGTCATCGGCT
>OGRE01001933.1_pt1 | contig 16019 bp, 12 predicted proteins | sample 1553421 | NCBI WGS metagenome assembly OGRE01 (sample SAMEA2580076, study PRJEB22360) | human gut metagenome | biome: human gut; feature: human-associated habitat; material: faeces | place: Denmark | collected 2008/2010 | reverse complement strand
ATTGTAACAATGCGTCAGCCCTGATTGATATGTCCTTTCAGACTTTTGTCGGACAGAAATAAAAAAATATCCACGTGAGAAATTGGGACGTTTCTCACGTGGATATCTGAAAGCGGTTGTTTTGTAGTCAGGACTGCCCGACGAGATCTGATTAGTTGCTCTCGGTGGCAAGCCACCTGTCGGATAGCTAAGAGACTGTCTACAAAGCTGCCGAGACTGCCGACGTAGCAGCAATAGCTATGGCTACGAAGACAGCTATGGAAATACCTATGCACACAGCAGCCGCAATGGCAAGCCCCCTAGCCCACTGAAGCGACTTGCGACTTGCGTTCTCAGCTTCTGCGTCGTTGCCTCTATCATAGTGCGTAGAGACCTGTATCGAGTAGACAAGTGGTATGATCCCTAGTGGAAAGAAAAATAAGACGCAGAGGATGCTCCACACAAGGTTGTCGGGTGGCATTTTGGGACGATTTTGTGGCTGCATGTAGCTGCCATAGCCATACGAGGTGCCGTAAGCAGGAGCTCCTGCGTATGGATTAGGGCCAGGTGCTTGATACCCAAAGAGAGGACGTAGCTCATCCAGTGCTTGAGCCGGACAAGCATCGCTCATACCCTCGACGCGTATCATCGTCTGGGGAGTAACTCCTCGGGCGGACAACTCCTCAAGCGTGTAGGGCCCTAGTTCTTGTCCGTTGTGGACGATGTAGTACTGCCTCATACTTCTACTCTAGTTTGTGGTCTATAGGAGCAAAATCGTAGATCTTAGCGGAGTGCTTGATCTCTTTCCTGCTCAATCTACTTCTTCGTACGCAAAGGTATGTAATCACTTGGACTTATACAATATTGCGCCAGGTGTTGCTAGTCGGGGTAGCAATAGCACGTTCGAAAGATGTGTCGCTCTCTAAACTCTAATATCTAACCTCTGGTCTCCCCTCTCCCTTGACGGAAAAGTTGTACTTTTGACACGACAACGAGCGAAAGAACTATGGATTCTGTACGAGCGAAGAAATATCTGGGACAACACTTTCTCACGGACCGTGGCGCAGCGCAGCGCATTGCCGACTCGGTCGCGGACTATCTCGGCACGCCGATCCTAGAGGTGGGACCTGGGATGGGTGTCCTGACGCAGCCACTCCTAGAGGCGGGGCATGACCTGCAGGTCATTGACATAGATCATGAGAGTATCGAGTATCTGCACCAGCACTTCCCTCAATTGAGCCAGGAGGGGCGGATCATCGAGGGGGACTTCCTCAAGCTCCCGGCGGAGGAGCTGATACCCGGTCGGGCGGACACGCCTTTTGTGGTGATCGGCAACTATCCGTACAATATCTCTTCGCAGATCTTCTTTCGTATCCTAGAGCTACGCGAGCGCATCCCTGCTGTGGCGGGAATGCTACAGCACGAAGTGGCGCAGCGACTATGTGCCTCGCCTGGCGGTCGTGACTACGGTATCCTGAGCGTCTTGCTACAGTGCTGGTACGACTGCGACTACCTCTTTAAAGTGTCTAAGCGTGACTTCAATCCACCGCCCAAGGTAGATGGCGGCGTGATGATCGCTCGACGAAATGGTCGCACCGCGCTGCCCTGCGATGAGGCTAACTTCAAGCGGGTGGTCAAGACCGCCTTCGGGCAGCGGCGGAAGATGCTGCGCAATGCCTTGATGTCGCTCTTTGGCAAGGAGTTCCCCTACGCTGATCATGAGATCTTCACGCTTCGTGCGGAGCGTCTCTCGGTAGAGGACTTCATCGGTCTCACCTTGATGTACGAAGCACTACCAACTGACAACCTAACAACACCTTAAATACGACCTTTATGAAAAGCATCTTACGTATCTTACTGCTCCTCCTCCCCACGCTCTCACTGGTGGGGCAGCAGCGGGAGTACCCACTACCAGAGCGACCTGCGAAGAATGTGATCCTCCTCATCTCGGACGGCACCTCGCTACCGACAGTCTCACTGGCACGCTGGTACCAGAGGGCGCTCGACCCTCAGGCGCAGCACCTATCGCTCGACCCTTATCTCTCGGGGAGCGTCATCACCTACTGCTCCAATGCACCGATCGGAGACTCGGCTCCGACCACCTCTTGCTATATGACGGGAGTCCCCTCGATCGATGGCTTTATCGCAACCTATCCGTACAGTGAGCCACATAATGACTTAGTGCCGCTCGACTCTTCGTGGGCTTATCGTCCTGTGGTGACCCTTCTAGAGGCTGCCAAGCAGACGCAAGGCAAGCGTATCGGGGTCGTCTGCACTTGTGAGTTTCCCCATGCTACACCAGCAGACTGCACGGCTCACACACCTTCTCGCAGACTCTATAAGAGCATCGTGCCACAGATGGTGGACAATGGAGTGGACCTCCTCCTGGGTGGTGGTACCTCGCTGATGACGAGCGAACTAAAGGAGCGTCTGAGCAGACAGGGCATAGCACTTTACCTCGATGATCTCGCAGCTATGCGAGCGCATCGAGGTGGCGGTATGTGGGCGCTTTTTGGAGAGATGGATATGCCGTACGATATGGACAGGCGTTCGCTGGGAGACACGCTGCGCTACCCCTCGCTAGCTGAGATGACGGAGACGGCAATCCGTAATCTGGAGAACCCTAACGGCTTCGTCCTAATGGTGGAGGGAAGCAAGGTAGACTGGGCAGCTCACGCCAACGATCCCGTGGCGATGGCTACGGAGTTTCTAGCTTTTGACAAGGCGGTTGCCGTGGCGCTGGACTATGCGCAGCGAGACGGCAATACGATCGTCCTCGTGACGGCAGACCATGGTAATAGCGGTATGAGCATTGGTCGTGTGGACCGGGGTTATGCGCGTCTGACGCTCGACGAACTGATTATGCCGCTGACACGCTTTCGCTATAGTTCGGTAGAGCTGGGGCGCAAGACGAGCCAGACGGCTCTCTCACACTTGGCCGATAGTCTATACATCTGGAGCGGCATACGTCCTTCGGATGAAGAGTTGGCGGAGATCAATGCGGTCGAGGACTACGCCTGCTCTACACTGTCGGCTGAGCAACGCAAGACGAAGTATGCGGCACTGGGCTGGAGTCAGAAGTACCGTTTGAAAGATTACTTCGTCGACTGGATGAAGCGTCACCTGCTCATTGGCTTTACGACGCATGGACATACGGGCGAAGAGGTCTTTCTCGCTAGCTACACACCGCAGCAGTTGACGCCGATCAGAGGTTGTGTGACCAACATTGACCTGCATAACTATATGCGTACGCAGCTGGGTCTGAAGCAGACGATGATGGAGCTCTCGGAGGAGTACTACGCGCCACACGATGCGCTCTTTCCTCAGTCTCAATGCGAGATAACGGGTGACCAGCCCGAGGAGAAGCGGATCATGATCCACTACAAGGGTCATGAGATCGAGCTACGCGCCTACCAGCGCAGAGCATGGGTTGACGGGGTGGAGCAAGAGCTTCCGACGCCTGTCGTCTATGTCTCCGAGACGAACAAGTTTTACCTCTCTCGCAGCTTGGCGCGCCAGCTTTAGCTATACCTGCTTGAGTCGACGCATCAGTAGCGGCGACACGACTAGTAGCAGGACGGCCAGCAGGACGACGCCGATGCCGACGCCTTGACCTAGGGAGAGTTTCTCGCCTAGAGCTAGTGCCCCCACGATGACGGCTGTGAGTGGCTCCAGCGCGCCCATGATGGCGGTCGGCGTGGAGCCTATTCGCTGTACCGCCCAGACGAGCGTGATATTAGCGCAGACGGTTGGGATGAGTGCTAGCAGGGCGGTATAGATCCATTGCGTCGTATTGTCTAGGAGGAGACTGGCACCAGTCGCTTTGCAAAAGAGCGCAAAGAGTATGGTCGAGAGTCCCATGACGTAGGTGGTTAGCTTGAAGCTACTCATCGGTTCTAGGCGAGAGTGCCGAAGGATCACGATGTAGGTGGCGTAGCAAAAGCCAGAGAAAAGTACCGTAAGCAACGGCCTGAGCGGTATGGAGGTCACGTCTGACTCAAAGAAGCCAGAGATGAGCGAGACACCACATAAAGCTAAGAGAACGGCCAGCCCTTGCAGTACATTTATCCGCTGACGAAAAACAAGAAACATGAGCAGCACTACAAACGTTGGGTAGCTGAAGTGGAGGACCGTAGCGACTCCCGACGGCATATGCTGGTACCCCTCGATGAGCAGGAAGGAGGAGAAGAAGTACAAGACAGACAAGGCGAGCAGTATCAAGAAGCTTCGCCACGATATGCGTAGTGACTCTCTACGTATCACGACAATGCTGCCGACGATGAGTGCTGCTATGAGAAAGCGGTACATCAGCACAGTCCCCTCTGCCACGCCCTGCGCCAGCACGGGTATACTCAGCAGTGGAATCAGTCCAAAGGTGGCCGATGAGATGAGTCCCATCAGATAGCCCAACCAGTCGGTCGAGGGGGTACTTGTCTTGTCTGTCATATAATATGAGATTATTGGGTCGTATAGAAAAGAGCCTCATTGCTCTAGCTACAGTCGTATGCTAGACCAATGAGGCTCTTTATGTGATAGCGTGATATGCGCCTCTGCTATCGAGCGAGACGACTATCCAAGATATGCCTTTAGGTACTCACAGCGGTCGGACTGCTTGAGGCGACGAATCGCCTTCTCCTTGATCTGACGTACACGCTCACGAGAGAGCTTGGTGCGCTCGCCGATCTCCTCGAGAGTCATCTCAGGACAACCGATACCGAAGAAGCAGCGTAGCACCTCCGCCTCACGATCTCCCAGCTGATCCAGGATACGATCTATCTCCGCAGAGAGAGACTCGTTGATCAGACTGCTATCGGTCGAGGGGGTGTCCTCATTGACCAGGACATCTAGCATATTATTGTCCTCACCCTCCACAAAGGGAGCGTCGAGCGACTGATGCTTGCCCTGCACCTTGAGTGCCTCACGGATCTTGTCCTCGGGGAGCTCCAGCTCAGCAGCTATCTCCTGCGGACTAGGACGACGACCATTGAGCTGCTCGAACTTGACGATCGCCTTATTCATCTTCTGCTGTAGCCCCACCTGATTGAGTGGCAGACGCACGATGCGTGACTGCTCGGCAAGTGCCTGCAGGATAGACTGACGGATCCACCACACAGCGTAGGAGATAAACTTAAATCCACGTGTCTCGTCAAACTTCTCGGCCGCCTTGATCATTCCAATGTTTCCCTCATTGATCAGGTCAGGAAGGCTCAGGCCTTGGTTCTGATATTGCTTTGCCACAGAGACGACAAACCGGAGGTTGGCCTCCACCAGCTTGTTCAATGCACGCCGATTACCACGATGTATCTCACGCGCCAGCTCCACCTCCTCTTCGGGAGATATGAGGCTCGTTCGCCCGATCTCTTGGAGGTAACGATCCAGCGATGCACTCTCACGATTGGTGATCGACTGATTGATTTTTAATTGTCTCATTGCCATGGCTATACTCGATTTAAAGGGTTAACTCTACAATGCGTTCACGCACTCTAATCATCCATAGGAGAGTGCTGTACGCAAAGGGGCACAAATACTCAGTGTACTCAAACCGATTGCAAAGGTCGTAAAAACAAATGACATGAGCGGCATTTGTAAGATAGATTAACCTTTGAAGGTCTGAGTAGCACTCTTTTGAAGCTCCTAGAGAGCGTCAGTCTAAGTCTCTGGAGGTATCAGAAGCTCCATCTCTCTTGTCTTTAGAGAGCCAAACGCCTAAAAGTTTATTTCATCACTCTAAGATAGTCTCCATAACGTCGTCGACGGCATCATCGACAGCGTCGCTCAGAGGCTCGTGGAGGTCGACCGTTGCCTGCTCGCCACATGGAGAGAAGCCCGCAGGCACATTAAAGGGCGTATCTGCCGAGTAGCCCAGCGAAGGATCTGCGTAGACCGCCTTCGTAAAGTAACCAACCTATCGAAATGCTTTAACCACTCTATACACAGACCACAAGAAGACGAATGGAGCTGTGAAAACCCCAACAACAAAATAGAGGATTAGCTTAAAGGCATAGAAAAAGAACCACTGCCAACTTGTTCCAGCAATCATTTCGTACGGAATGATTCTCTCCACAAGAAGGGCACCCGATGGAAAAGCGAGCAGCACATATCCAGACTCCCACCGCATATTTTCAAAACCTTCTGTTGCCAAGAAGTTCAATCTAAAGCCGACAATAAATAAAACGACAAGAAACGTCAGACTAAAGAGGCTTCGTCTGATCTCTCTACGCCTCCTCTTCTGAAAGCAAGGTGTACAAAGTATTGGTTTATACATTTCCGCACATACAGGGCATAAACCTTTTCCGCAGTCAGAACATGTAGCAACTGCGGGCTCTTGAGGATGGTTAAAACAATTCATAGTGTAACTATTTAGTATGCTTAAGAGTGTATATACTTTGAAGTCATTGGGACTCTAAATCGTCTTTTATTTCATCACTCTAAGATAGTCTCCATAACGTCGTCGACGGCATCATCGACAGCGTCGCTCAGAGGCTCGTGGAGGTCGACCGTTGCCTGCTCGCCACATGGAGAGAAGCCCGCAGGCACGTTGAACGGTGTCTCCGTCGAGTAACCAAGCGATGGGTCTGCGTAGACCGCCTTCATAAAGTAGCCAAAAACAGGCAGCGCTGCCGAGGCACCCTGTCCATATGCCATCGAGCGGAAGTGTATCGAGCGCTCCTCGCCGCCGACCCAGCAACCTGCTACGATCTCAGGAGAGAAGCCGACGAACCAACCATCGCTGTTGCGCTGTGTCGTACCCGTCTTACCGCCTAGAGGCATCGTCAGATTATGTCGGAAGCGCAACCTGCCACCCGTACCGCCATCGACAACGGCGCGCATCATGTCGAGCATCTGCAGGGCAGCTCGTGCAGGAAGGACCTCCGTAAGATTGGCCGTAAAGGTCGCCACCACATTGCCGTAGCGATCCTCGATACGAGTCACAGGAATCGGGTCGACACGGATGCCTTGATTGACGAAAGCACTATAAGCCGCCACCATCTCGCTGACCGTCACATCGGGCGTACCGAGAGCCACCGAGACGACAGGGTCTATATCGCCCTTGATACCGAAGGAGTGGAGCAAGCGGACAAAGGTATAGGGTGATGTGCGTCCCATTAGGTATGCCGTGACCCAGTTAGAGGAGTTTTGCAGTCCCCACTTGATCGAGACCATCTCTCCCACTCGCTTGGCTCCAGTATTGCGCGGCGTCCACGCCTTGCCATTAGCATCATAGAGCGTAATCGGCTGATGCATCACCTGCTCACAGGGAGAGATACCCTGTATCATACTGAGGGAGTAGAGAAAAGGCTTGATCGTCGAACCCACCTGTCGTCGTCCCTGCGAGACCATATCATACTTAAACGTACGAAAGTCCACATCTCCGACATAAGCTAGGATATTGCCATTGTGCGGATTCATCGCCATGAAGCCCGTGTGGAGGAAGTGCTTATAGTATAGTACCGAGTCCCGAGGAGTCATCTCCTTCTCGACCCAACCGTTGTAGCTCCAGACGCGCATCTTACGCTTTTGGTCAAAAGTCTTGCGGATCTCTTCAGGTGACATGCCGAGCTTCTTAAGTGACCGCCAGCGATCTGTGTTGCGTAGCGCACGCTCGATAGCCTCCTTGCGTTGCTGTGCCGTCAGGTCGCTACTGTAAGGAGCCAGCTTAGATCCCCTCATCTCACGATCGAAATTAGGCTGTACAAACTCGCTCATATGCTTCTGCACTGCCTCCTCAGCATACTGCTGCATACGACTATCGATCGTGCCATAGATCTTGAGCCCATCAGCATAGAGATCATAGTGCGATCCGTTAGACTTCTTGTTTTTCTGGCACCACCCGTAGATCGGCTGTGTCTCCCAGAGGATTGAGTCGATGGCGTACTGCTCTTGATTCCACTGCGAGTAGTCACTTCGTTTAGGCTTCTTGGCCGTCAGTATAAGGCGTACGAACTCTCTATAATAAGGAGCCAAGCCATCGGAGTGCGTATTACTGGTAAAGTTGATGCGGATCGGCTCGGCAGCGGCAGTTGTGTAGGTTTCATCGGAGATGTATCCTGCTTTTTCCATCTGTAGAAGCACAGTGTTGCGGCGCTTCAATGGCGCATCGCTGTCAGCGTGCAGGACAGGGTTATAGAGCGATGGATTCTTGCACATACCCACCAGCATCGCCGACTCGTTTAGAGTTAGCTCTGAGGGCGTCTTGCCAAAGTAAGTCTGCGCAGCTGAGCGAATGCCGATAGCGTTGTAGAGGAAGTCAAACTGATTGAGATACATTGCGATGATCTCCTCCTTCGTATAGTTGCGCTCCAGCTTGATCGCTATAACCCACTCAATAGGCTTCTGCAGAAGGCGCTGTAATGTAGACTTAGCATGAGGGGAGTAGAGCTGCTTAGCCAGCTGCTGCGTGATGGTACTACCTCCACCACTAGCCGTATTGCGTAGCACGCCACGCTTGATCACGGCACGCCCCACGCCTCGCATGTCGACACCCGAGTGCTTGTAAAAGCGTACATCCTCCGTAGCTATCAGAGCCTGTACAAGCGGCTCGGCAAGCTCGTCATAGCTCACGTAGATGCGATTTGTCGAACCGTGGGCATAGGATCCTAATTGTACCCCATCATCCGAGATGAGGACAGAGGCATACTTGTCGATAGGGTTTTGCAACTGCTCCACATCAGGCATATAGCCTATGATGCCAAACCAAATCAGCACAAATGTAATTAAGGTCAAAGCCCAAAAGGCTCCAAAGAGCCACCACAGCACCTTAATGATCTTTCCTTTCATACGAAAGCTTATTATTCTTGTTTTCCACTTTTGCGATACTTGCTTTTCAAAGTGAGAATCTCAAAAGGTTCATTGTCTCATAACATGAAACTCCTTGTAAGCATTCCCGTACCAAACCTTGACGAGATACTGTCCATAGGGTAAATCAATCACACCTAAAGGTTCCTCTAGTTTGACTTCTCCCATATGCTGCAAAACACCTGTCGTAGACCATATTCCGTAAGTATATCCCATCTCCTGCTGTATGGTGTGGTCTTGTACAGAGTTTTCGGAACGAGGAAGTTTCACGTCATATCGTAGCACGGCATCTTCCGTTGTCACTATAGAAGGAGTTATTATCACGTTGTCCAGTACATCCAAACATTCGTATTTAAACGTGCTTGACTCACTTTCGCCACACTCATTCTTAAGTCGATAAGTTAAAGTGTATCGTCCGGGCTTTTCAAAAAGAGTCCGACTAGGCTCATAGTAAAGCTGTAGTGTACGATGGGGAATTAGCGATAGTTCGCTTAGGTAGTCTGGTATTTCGTGCGGCTTTATAGGCTTGCCATCAGGTCCTAGAGGATCCCGAGAGAAGTCACTACCCGAGTTAAACGGTGTCATACAAGGGTTAGACTGCTGATCATAGCGAATCATCGCAGGTTCAGCAATACTTTCGTATTGACCCTGATCCAATGGTTGCTCCACTAAGTCATAATCAATGATATCCCTATCAATGGCAAGATCATTTGTTGGATCTTGTTTTCCCCATACAACCCCTGTAATGTTTCCCCAAGAGGACCAGTTAATTTGAACTGTCGGATAGGGAAGGTACTTCCCGCTGTAGCTATTCTCAGCCTGAAGCTGAGTTACCTGAACCTCCATTGTCGTAGGCTTACCTATATAGACATAACAAGTGTCTGAAGAGGCATACTTCCTTCCATTTAAGAAAGCATCAACATAGACAAACCCCTTCTTTTCAAAAGGCTTATTATGCTTTTTCGCAAGTTCACTAGGGTATAGGGTGGCTCTTATCCCATTGCCTTGATTGCTACTAGGGATATCAAGCATAAGGCTCGTATGCCACTCATAGGTAAAACCTTCTAGAGGGTTAAGCACCTTCAGCGTAGTACCACAATCACAGATAGTTCCTGTGGAGTCAAGCTGTGGACGATAGTCCTTTGGGATATCCTCCTTTAAGGCTAAAAGAAAGTCATTGAAGTGACTCCCAAAGGAGATGTGTCGCTCCGAACTCTCACCACTCACGGTGTATATGAAGTCGAAAGGCGACTTTCGCTTGGCCTCTTCGTAGCTCGTTATTTTCTCTCCAGCGGGAATTCCCAAGGAGCTATTGAGCGGCACGAAGCAAAACTTTGACGTGTTCACCTTGGCGCTAAACTTACTACTAAAGAACCAAGACAAGAACTTAGCTCCCTCGGGATCAGCTACTGTCCAGTCAACAAGAGGTTTATCAGTATATTTAGATGATAATGGATATATGCCACCAGCATCTACATCATTAAAGATCGGATTGAGATCTTGTACTCTCACTTGCATACGAGAGAGGTGATACGTATGGGGGAAGATTCCAAAGAGATAATGTTTCGTCAGTGCTATGTCTTGATAATAGGGGTTTTGACAAGGCATAGCATTGACATAAGCCTCTACCGTAAACGTACTACCCGTCAGAAAAGCCCTATTTAAATGAAGTCCAGGATTATAAAAGAGTGAAGAAATCACACCAGGAGTAATACCAAGCAGTCCATATACATAACCATTAGCTTCAGCGAGGTGTGATCCACGAGGTACTATTGGAGATGCCCCGATAGCTCCATTTGAAAATGCTACATTGAAAGTCTTACGAGGTAATCCCATCCTGTTATACTCGTTATGGAATGAGGCAAATTCAGAGTTTGGACTCCGAGGAACATCATAAACATTGTCGTAAGGGTTAGTGAAGCTATTCATACCTGGATCTCGCAGCTTTAGGAAGAGTAAATAGTCCTCTGTACAGAATGGGACTAGCTGGCTAATCGCTGGCTTCCTCAACCATTCTCGGATCTTATTCATCCTTATGGGGATGTCTTTATACCATAGATATACATTCGAGATCCTTCGAATCTTAGAAAATTCTGATCCCTCAAGCCAGTGGTATGCCATATAAAAAGCCCCTAGTGGCACGTTAGCCCCCATATGTGGGGAATCATAGGAGATGTACTTGCGAGTCTCGTGATCCTCTCCCGCAAGCTCCATCTTACGTAACCCATACGAGGCAACTAGACCTCCCATACTCAGCCCGACGACAACATTCTTCTCGTCACCCTCTTTATGAGTGTTGATATACCGTAGAGCCTCCTGAAAGAGAGCTGCATTGCGACGGATGTCATCCATCCCATCAGCATAGTCTAGATAAGCAATATCGTAGCCTAAGTCGAGGATACGGTTGAATTGATGTAAATCATCGAATGCTTTTTTCAAATCTGTATTTTCATCTAGGTCTGAGATAACTGTAGGATATACATCAAACCCCTCAACGATAAAAAGTGGCTTGCGAAACTTTCCTGTATGATTGTGTGGTGAGAGCTTGTATTGCAGAGAGCCTCCACTATGTAGTTGCCTATTGGACTTGATAGGAACTTCCACAAGTCCAGAAATTTCAGTCTTGCTCTTAGGGACAAGTTGGGTAGAAATAACGATGGGGAAGTAGGAGCGATACCAGCGACTAGCCCCTACTTGCTGTACGCGCATAGTTACCATCTTCAGACCATCGGTGGCATAGCGATAAGAGACTTGCTCTCCAATAGCTATTGAACGAAAGGGTTGGCCCTCTTCAAACTGAACCTCAATTTGCGTAATGGCTTGACTATTCGTAAGCATTAACTGCTGAGGAATGCAAAAGGTCACATCTCGACTGGACAATTCGCTTGTAAAGGGAGCTGCGGCAAAGAGATGTAGCTCCTCATAGGGTGACTTGGAGATGCCTCCTTTCACTCTTATTTGGTCATTTAGTGGATAGACATCTCCACGACGGACTGCCTCCTCAGAAAAGCGACAAAGATCATACCGCAAGAGTGTAATTGGTACAATTCCTTTATCATAGTACTCCTCATTAAGGCTGTTTACCCTATCCAGATTGATACTATCAGGGTGATGAGGGAGCACCATCGAGCTGTTGAGTCCGCTTATGATCTGCTGAAGTGTCGTATAGTTTAGATAGTTTGTAGTGTCTAGCTCTTGCTTCGTATAGGGAAGCAGCGAAACAGAAGACAGACCATAATCCTCTAGTATCCCATACGGAACTTGCGGTAAGTCTACGTGTTCAAAGATTTTGTCTCGCTCCGATTCAATCTGCTGAGTATATACTCTAATGGGGATAATTAGAGTTAAGAGGATGCAAACTAGAACCTTCTTGTATTGTTGTTTACTTTTCATTGTCTTACTACGTTGAATACTCCTTCTGTAATATTGCATTTACGGATATTTTTTGTATTGGGATCTACAACATCACAGCTAAACTCAAATATGCCTGATATATGCCCAAAAGAAATTTGTTCACTAGATCTCTTGTAGTCGAAATCTGTAATTTGTATAACTCCATCGGAGGATGGGGCAGGGAAGACTAATGGATCACTAATCCAATAATATGCACTTAACAGTTTAGTCTTCTCGAATAGAGGTGAGTTGTTTTTTGTAAGATTACTGGTTGCAATAAACTCTTGGTACAAGTCTATATTAACTACTTGTCCAAATGCCTCTTTATTCTTACCAACTAAGCATAGGCTTATCAATGTCTTATTATTTATGGAATCAATCTTTATGGAGAAATAGGATGACTTTGGATGTATCATAGTTCCTGCAGGCTTAAACACCACAGGATTTCCATTGACACGACAGGCGAGGTAGTTGCGATCTGTGGGAGGAGGGTCTTGGATTTGGTTGGGGTCTTTCGGGGAGCGAAAGAGACAACAGGAGGTAATGACAAGTAGGCACCCTAGGAGACCTACGAATTGTGCGATTCTGATGTTTTGTTGTTTCATAACTACATATGGTTTATGAGGTTATATATCCATATTGCTAAGCTACCCGATTTACGGGATCTAGGTCGTTGAGATAGTTTGTAGTGTCTAGCTCTTGCTTCGTATAGGGAAGCAGCGAAACAGAAGACAGACCATAATCCTCTAGTATCCCATACGGAACTTGCGGTAAGTCTACGTGTTCAAAGATTTTGTCTCGCTCCGATTCAATCTGCTGAGCAACTATTCGTGTTGAAAAGGCAAGTAGAGCAAGGCTGATTAAGACCGCCTTGAACATTTGTTTTGTTTTCATGCTGAAGCTATTCTATAAGTGTTACATTAAAGACTCCATCAGTTATTTTGCATGTGTCGATTTCGTTTGTCTCTGGATCTAACACAAGACACGTAAATTCAAACACACCCGAAAGATTGCCTTTAGGACGACTAGAGCTAATTTTGTCATATTCAAAATCAGTTATTTGCATCGTTCCTCTTATCAAAGACTTTGAAAGGTGAGACTCTTTACCGAAAAAATAATATGCATTTTGTAGAACAGACTCCTTGAAAAGAGTCGAAGTCTTTTTTGTTACGTCGTCGAAAACAGTAAATTCTTGACGAAGTCGTAGTTCAACAACTCGTTTAAAAGCCGTCTTGTTTACTCCTCTCACATAAAACTTGACGATGGTCCCAGTTCTTGTGGAATCGCTCAACACTGAAAACTCTGATGAAATTGCGAATAGAGGTTCTGCTTCTTTAAACACTACAGGCTTTCCATTGACACGACAAGCAAGATAGTAACGATCTGTGGGGGGAGGGTTCTGGATTTGGTTGGGATCTTTCGGAGAGCGAAAGAGACAACAAGAGGTGATGACAAGTAGGCACCCCAGGAGACCTACGAATTGTGCGATTCTTATGTTTTGCTGTTTCATACTCTGAGTTCGTTTATTTGGGTTCTACTAGGATGCCTACCCCATTACGTCGATTGATGCGATACTATCGAGGTAGTTGGGGCATATGATTAAGCCCCAATAGGATTTGCTGTCAAGTCATCGTACTTCTCACTTCGTGATGATCTGAGGGAGGGACTTGCGCTCCTTGATCAGACCAGCGTTGAAAGCGTGGAGGAGCTTCTCCAGATCGTCCACCTGCTGCTGTAGATCAGCACCTACATCGGTGTCGGCCACCAGCATACGGTGCGTCGTACGCTCCGAGATGACCGTCACACTCTTGATATCCTCCATCAGCTCCACCGCACGGCGCATCGTCGTAAAGGGCTCATGCTGCACCAGCTGCATACCTTGCGAATTGTAGATCAAAGTGTAGCCTGCGATGCCAGTACTGCTTTGATATGCACGGCTAAAGCCTCCATCGATGATCATCAGCTTGCCACCTGCAGCGATAGGCTTCTCGCCCTTGGCAACCTTGACCGGGACGTGCCCGTTGATCACGTGACAATCTTCGCCCTCTAGTCCAAACTCGTGGAGGATCATCTCGATCGTCTCTAGATCTTGGCGGTACTTAAAGTAGTACCCCTTCGTCTCCGTGTGGGTATTCTTGTCAGCAACAAAGTAACGCTCGAAGGTGGTCATCGCAGACTTGTCGAAGAGTGGCGAGTCGGGACCGCACCAAAGGTAGAAGATATAGTCCACGGCAGCCTCATGCTTCGGGTGAGCATGCCTAGAGGGATGCGCCAAGCGCACCACGCGGTCTATCTCGTCCAGCAGAGCGCGACCACGTAGGGGCTGAGAGTCTAGGACACGCACCGCTTTAAGCTGCCCCGAAGCGTCTAGCGGCATCGAGGCGTGGTAGAGCAGATTGCCATTGCACACGAGGTACATACTACCTAGTCGATAGAAAGCATCTATATGCGTATGGAGTCGCTCACTTGTAGCGAAAGAGCGACGTAAGCGATCCATCACCTCCTCCTCTTGAGGCGTGAGACGATAGGGATCCTTCGGATCGATCGTCGGGAAGTTCATATCGAGCATCTCATGCACGCCATAGTCCTCGTTGGGATTGGTATGCGAGAGATCGACCGTACCTGCCTCAAAGTCTATCTTGTGGAGCAGGTCACGCTCCTGCATCTGCCACTCAGGGTGGCGGCTGATCAACTGATGCTCCAGCTTGAACTGGATGATGCTGATCGCCTTGTGCATCTGGCTAATCAGGTAAATACCCTTATCATCATACGCCACATCTGAGTCGCCCAGCTTAGGCTTGAAGTAAGTACACGGGTCACCCGCATAGACCTCACTAGCTAAGCGGGAGAGCGGCATCAAGTTGATCCCGTAACCATCCTCGATGGTGTCTAGATTGGCGTAGCGCAGAGCGATACGTATGACGCAGGCGATGCAAGCATCATTGCCCGCAGCAGCCCCCATCCAGAGCATATCGTGATTGCCCCACTGTATGTCTACGTTGTGGTACTCCAGCAGCGTATCCATTATGTACTGAGCGCCAGGACCACGGTCGTAGATGTCGCCCACGATGTGCAGGCGGTCAATGACGAGACGCTTGATTGTCGCTGAGATAGCGCAGATGAAGTCCTCCGCCTTGCCCGTGGAGATGATTGTAGAGATGATGCTAGAGATGTAAGCCGACTTGTTCGGGTTGACCCCGTCCTCGTGTAGTAGCTCCTGAATGATGTAACTATACTGAGGCGGTAGCGCCTTGCGCACCTTCGAGCGGGTGTACTTCTCTCCCACCTTACGGCACACCTTGACGAGGCGGTTTAGCGTCACCTCGTACCACTCTTCATCGATTTCGCCCGTCTCATGGAGCTGCTCCAGCTTAGCCTGGGGATAGTATATCAGCGTAGCGAGCTCACGCATCTGCAGCTCCATCATCTGCCCCGCAAAAACCTCACGGATCTTACGCATCACACTACCAGAAGCATTTTTCAGCACATGATCGAAGGCCTCATGCTCACCATGCACATCTGCGAGAAAGTGCTCCGTGCCCTTCGGGAGGCTCAGGATTGCTTGCAGATTGATGATCTCCGTAGAGACCTCGGCAGAGTTACGAAACTGGTTAGAGAGGAGCTGGAGGTATCTCAAGTCATCCTTCGCAGCCTGTAGATCAGTCTTGTCTTGCATCATGTCTAACTATTATCTAGGGATATACCACGCTTCAAAGTTACTAAATAAAAGAAGACATCGAGCAAAACCTAGCCTTGGGGCCAGGGCTGACGCATTAGACGGGGTAGGTTTACCTATGCCTTAATGAAGGATCTCGGGAAATGGAGGTAATAGAACAATCCTCCGTGGAAGA
>OGRE01001923.1_pt1 | contig 16140 bp, 12 predicted proteins | sample 1553421 | NCBI WGS metagenome assembly OGRE01 (sample SAMEA2580076, study PRJEB22360) | human gut metagenome | biome: human gut; feature: human-associated habitat; material: faeces | place: Denmark | collected 2008/2010 | reverse complement strand
TAAATATTTGAATTTAGAAAACTTACAAAAATCATCTTGACAAACTCGTTCCCGAAGGAACAGGTTATCGCAGCAAAACACGTTTTGCGAGATTCAATAACCTGCCGGAGCTTATAGCCCTGTTTCGTGAGTTCGCGGATGTGCAGACGGCGGATATGCTGCAACTGCCAGTACCGAAAGCAAACTATCATACGGTGCAGCTTGAGCCGTCACCGCACCAAATGGAGATAATTCGAGAGATAGCGCAGCGCGCAGAACGCGTACACGCAAGGATGGTTGATCCCACGGTGGATAACATGCTCCGGATTACGAGTGACGGGCGAAAATTGGCTCTGGATCAGCGGTTGATAAACCCAGTGCTGCCGGATTCAAAGACGAGCAAGGCCACAGTATGCGCGGAGTATGTCTATGAGATTTGGAAAAAAGGTCAGGCTGAAAAGTGGACGCAGCTTATTTTCTGCGATCTTTCTACACCCGGAAAAAGAGTGATCCAAATGGAAGAAAACCCGGATGGGGAAATTTTGATGTCGAATTTCCAAAATGTGTATGAAGATCTGGAACGAAAACTCGTTGAGAAAGGTATCCCGAAAAATGAGGTCGCTTTCATACATGATGCAAAGAAGCAGGCAGACAAAAAGAAATTGTTTGCAAAAGTACGTTCCGGACAGATTCGCATTTTGATCGGTTCTACAGACAAGATGGGAGCCGGAACGAATGTCCAAAATCGTTTGAAGGCCATGCATCGTTTGACGCCTCCGTGGAGGCCGGCTGATTTGGAACAGCAAGCCGGGCGCATCGTGCGGCAGGGGAATGAAAATGCCGAGGTGGACATTTGCACCTACGTCACGAAAGGTACTTTTGACGGGTACATGTATCAGACGCTGGAGACAAAACAGAAGTTTATCGGCCAGATCATGACATCGAAAAGCGCTGTGCGCACGATAGAAGATATTGACGTGATGACAATGACTTATGCAGAGGTTAAGGCTTTGTGCGTCAGTGATCCGCGGATTAAGGAAAAGATTGAACTTGAAATCGATGTGCAGCGGCTGAACACGCTGAAAGCGAGCTATCAAAGTCAAAAGTTTGCTTTAGAGGATCGTATCACGCAGCACTATCCCAAAGAAATCCAGTCTTACGAAGTGCGCTTGCGTAAGCTGAAAGAAGATTTGGCTTTTCTCGAAGAACAGCCTTCGGCAGATGGCTTTTCGCCGATGACCGTTCGAGGAAGAACCTACGAAAAGCGAAAGGAAGCTGGATTAGCGATCTGTGATGCAGCAAAGATGATGACCACTGCGGAACCGGTTTCGCTGGGACAGTATCGCGGTTTTGAAATGGAACTGAGTTTTGATACGTTCAATCGAAGATATATGGTGACACTTGTACATGCGATGCGATACCCAATAGAGATTGGCTGGGACGCACAGGGGAATATTACCCGTCTGGATCATGCACTGGCCAATATCGGCAAAGATATTGTAGATGCGCTGGAAAGACTTCAAAACCTCCAAGGGCAGCTTGAGAATGCAAAGACGGAGGTCAAAAAGCCTTTTGATAGGGAAGATGAGCTGAGAGAAAAAACTACACGCCTCGGCGAGCTGAACGTAGCTCTTAGGCTTGGCGAGCACGAGAATGCAGATGTAGTTGACCGAGCTGTTGGCGAAGTAGAGCAGCCGGATATGAAGAAGTGTTCGGCAAAGGAATGCGAACGAGCACTTTAAGTGCTCTGGTGGAAGTTGTAACCTGCCGTAGAGCGTGTTATACTGTACTAAACTTGTGAATGGAGGAACGGAAAATGTTAGAAAGAGCCGCAACGGTAATGATGTACAAAAATGGAATGGCGATCTGTGAGGACGGACGCGGAGAGCTGTGGTATACAGAGATTCCGGAGGAGTATGCCGAGATCGGCACGGCTATTGAAATTCGAGACCTTGATGCGCTCTCAAAGCTGCCGCTGCCTTTGCAGAAAGAGATCATGGACGAGTTGAGCAGTATGCCGAAGGCGCTTGTGGATGAGCTGCTCGGGCCGGAGGTGATCGAGTAATGCCGCGAACCAATTTTTCAGAGGAGGAAAGAGAGCGGTATCGTGAGCAGCGGATGGCTGAATTTGAGGCGTCCGTCATGGAGTTGATCAATACATGGCATGAAAACCCGGAGGAACTCGAAAAGTACATCCGGTTTAGAAATCAATTCCATCAATACAGTGTCCGGAATTCCATGTTGATCTACCGCAAAAATCCCAACGCACTGTTTGCAGGATCTTTCAAGAGGTTTAAGGAACTTGGCTATAATGTCCGAGCAGGGGAGCAAGGTATGGGGATTGTAGCTTATACGCCGATCACCTTTTACCGTATGAAACCGGATGCGGCTTGGTATAATCTGTCCGGAGCGCCGCAGAGTGTAAAAGACATGGTTGAAGCCGGTATGATTGAAACCCGTGAAGAACCTCATTTCAAAGTTGGAACGGTTTTCGATATATCACAAACAGATTGTCCCTTGGAGGATTATCCGAAATTTTTGGGACTGGGTTATAACAACGAGCAGCATGCCGCAATCTATAAAGTGGTATGCGGTTACAGCACGAATATTGGCCTGCCGGTGACGGAAACCGATATGAAATCCGTTGCGCTGCGGGGAACCTACGATCCGGAATCGCATGCGATCCGGATCAATTCTATTTTAGGGGATACACAGAAGCTGAGCACGCTGCTGCATGAGATGTCGCACGGCTTGCTTGCACAACGATCTGAGGGAAAAAGCGCAGCACAAAGAGAGCTGGAGGCGGATTTGCTGTCTGTCATGTTCTGCAACCGGTTTGACATTGAGGTTACGGATGCGCGGAAAGACCACATGGTCAACAGCTTCAGGAAATTTGAGGCGGAGCAGGCAAAGATGGAAAAGCCCGTGGAGCTTGTCAGACTTATAGAATCAGCCGACCAGCTTTACACGCGGAATGAAGCTGCATTGCAGCAAGCGCTGGAAGCCGCTGGCATACAACCGCTGGCAGAGCAGCCGATGCCCGTTGCTTCACGATCTCCGGAGCTTCTCGAAGCAGAACGCGCGCCTGCGCGTAGAAGAAGGGAACCGGAGCTTCCGTCTCAGCCTCCAAACCAAAGCGAAAAAAGGCGGCAAGGTGGAATTTCTAAGGAGACTGTAGATGAAATAAAAAGCCGGGTGAGCCTTTTAGACATCGCGCGGGAAAGAATGCAGCTTACAAAAAGGGGTGGCAACTACGTCGGTTGCTGCCCCTTTCACAATGAAAAAACGCCGTCGTTTACAGTGTATACGGGAAACGATTCTTTCTACTGCTACGGCTGCGGCGAGGGCGGAGACGCCATAACATTTATTCGCAAGCTGGATAACTTGTCCTATCCGGAGGCTGTCCAGCAACTCGCGGAACGTGCCGGCATAAATATCTCGAGCGAGGACATCAGCGCGTCGCAGGCCGAAAAAGAGCTGCAAAACCGAATTCGGGAATGTAATCGCGAAGCAGCCCGTTACTACTTCCAGACGCTTACAAAAGCGCCTGAAGGGAGCACCGCGAGGAAGTATTTAATGGGCGAGCGGCAGATCGCGGAGAGCAGTATCCGGCATTTTGGCCTCGGCTATGCGACAAATGATTTTTTCAAGCTGGTCAATCATCTGCGAAAGATGGGCTTTACAGATGAGGAAATGATCGCGGCCAATCTGGCTTTCCAAAGCAAGGCCGGGCGCATCATAGACCGGTTCCGCGAGCGAATTATGTTCCCGATTTTCGATGCGTCCGGCAACGTGATTGGCTTTGGTGGCCGTGCGCTCGGCGATGAAAAACCGAAGTATCTGAACACCAACACCACACCGGTTTTCCAGAAATCGAATGAGCTTTTCGCACTGAATTTCGCGCGCAAGAGCAGACCGGAGCAGCTAATTTTGGCTGAGGGATACATGGACGTCATCGCGCTGCACGCGGCGGGATTTACAACTGCGGTCGCGTCGTTGGGCACAGCGCTCACAGAGCAGCACGGAAGGACGCTTGCCCGATACGCAAAGGAAGTTGTCATTTGCTACGACAGCGATACAGCCGGACAGAAAGCAACGCTCAAGGCTATCTCTGTGCTGCGTGCGAACGGCGTCAAGGTCAAGGTCGCCCAGATTCCGGATGCAAAAGACCCGGACGAGTTTTTAAAGCGTTATCCGCAGGACGGACAGGAACGACTGCAAGCGATCTTCGACGCGGCGCCGAACGATACGGAATATCGTCTCATGCAGTGCAAAAACGGATTGGGTGTGGAGACGCCGGCTGGGAAACTTGCCTACATGGAGGCCGCAGTCGGTGTGCTTGCATCGCTTTCGGATGCGGTCGAGCGAGATATTTACGCAGATTTATTGTCGCGCGAAACCGGCATAAGTAAAGAGAGTATATTGCAGCAAACCGGTATTGAGCGCGTGGAAAACCGAAAATCGGTTTCGATTTCAGAAGAAGAACCGATGTCGGAGGACGAACCGACGCAGCGTTTTCATGCGTGGATCCGTCCGGATATGAACGAGGAGAGCTCCATCGTCGCATGGGCGGACGTCGTGATCAACGAAGATTTTCGCGTCAACTCGATCCGGTTAGTGCTGGAAGAGGACAACACATTTTCGCTCTTGATGCCCGCGTATAAGCCGCGCGGAAAAGATGAATTTGTTCCGCTGGTTGAAATGGATCCCGGCGCGGAGCATGAGCTGACGCAATTTCTCACGCAGAATCTGGACATGACAAAGGCGGTTGAAGTTGTCGGCGGAGGTACGGCCATCGACGTTGGCGAGACGAAAATGGAGCTGCATAAGACGTACAGCCGCGGAAGTGTACTGGCGTATATTGATATGGAAAATAGCGTGTTGAAGCTCAAAGCAGCAAAGATCATTGAAGGTAAGAGGGGCGTTTTTCTTGCAACGCCGGATGCCGGAAAGATCAAAAACGGAGACGGGCAAGAGCAGTACCGATACGTGTATGAACTCGCATCTGCGTCTGCAAAGTCTGCGGCGACGACAGCAGCAAAGCAAGCCTACAACCGGATGCAGGCTCAAAATGAACGTGTGAGCTACGCGAAATTTAAGACAAAAGAGGTGTGATATGCCGACGATCATCTTGATAACCGGTGTCACCGGCGTTGGAAAAACGACCTTTGCCGGGGTACTGGAAGGCTTAAAAATTCTGCCGGAATACAGCTTGACGCCGGGAAAAATTGCAAAGACCCGAAAGATTTCGGAGCAGAAAGCCGTGCTGGAGCTTGTAAAAGAGCAGCGCGGCTTTTGTTATGAAATGAAGCTGATCAATCAGGAAATGCGGGATTTCTTTGAGAAGATCGATGGCAGAGGATACACGATCCTCTGCCATTACATCGGCCTTGAGACCGACACGGAATCGATCGTGCGCGCAGCCCGGCGTGCTGCCGAGCTTGGAAAAGAACCGGAACCGGCGACGATGATTTCGGGTGAGTACCGCATGATTCCGGAGCATATCAAGCTGCTGGCCGACAAGGTTTCCCGCATCCAGTTTTGGGACAACTCGCGTGGCTTTCGCGTCGTAGGGGACTACGGTGAAGGGCGGCTAAGCCTGCCTGCCGGAGAAAAAATCCCGAAGTGGATGCAGGAAATTTGCGGGCTGATCGATCCGCAGCCGCAGAAACCAAGGGGCAAAATTGATTGGAACGCACCGCTGTTTGGCGGAGAAAGGACGAAAGAGGATGAAGAAAAACCAGCAGGGAAACCGTCTGGAGCTGAGCGTCTCCCTATCGCTCAGCCCGGAAAAAAGAAAGGCCATCGAGATGTACAGCGACGGCTTTTTGTCAGAGTTGCAGGAAGAAGTCCAGAAGGCGGCGGAGAAAATTCTGCGCCAGACGTACAGCAGGAAGGTTCCGAAAGTGATCCGGGATTACGTTGAACGCTGTGAGAAACTGGAGGAAAAGCTGGAGCAGAACGATTGAAGGATGCCGGTGGCTTCTGCGTCGCTGCGCGTGTAATTTGGGCAGACAGGGGTCTGCATTTTTTGCTTTGTAAGCAAAAAATCTTGCGCGGCGTAAGACGCGCCGAAAACGGAAATCGCAGAATGCGATTTTCTGTTTTCCTTTGGCAAGCATACCATTCATGTACATGAATGGTGAACAGCGAAAAAGATCGCTGTTTTTAGGGAGACCCTAAGACCCCGCTATTCAGAATCAATAAAGAAGGATTAAAGAATGCAAAAAGGTGAAAAGAAATATCCGGTACAGCTACATCTCCTTATCGATAGTTCACAGTTCGAAAAGCTCGGAATCCTTTCTAAAAAAGCCGGGCTAACAAAATCCGCGTACATCCGCCGGATGATTGACGGTGTGGTGCCGCAGGAACGTCCGCCGTATGACTTCTATAAGATACTGACGCAGATGCGATATATCAGCAACTCTATGAACCAGCTTGCTAAGAAAGCCAACGCAACCGGCCATGTGGACGCAGAAAAGATCTCATTTCTCGCGGAGCAGTTTAAGCCGCTGGCTTCTCAGCTATACCTTTACGTCACCTTGCCGGTCAAGCGCAGTAAGGACACAGAAATACTGGCCGAGTATTTTAAGAAGGAAGGCGGATAGATGGCGGTCACAAAAATTTGGAAGATTGAAGGCTGGCTTGGGGATTCCCTGATCTATATCGAAAACCCCGAGAAAACTCGCAACCCTATGGTTGTCGGTAATCCCAATCTGGAAAAGTCACAGTATCAGGCCATGGACGACGTTATTGAATATGCAAGTAATGACGACGGCGAATATCACGGTATGGAAAGATTTGTCACAGGCGTGAATTGCAGTGCGGACACAGCGCGTGCGGAAATGATCGCAACGAAGGAAGCGTTCGGAAAAAATGACAGCATCTGCGGATACCACGGCATCCAGAGTTTTATGCCCGGCGAGGTTACACCAGAGATCGCGCACGAGATCGGCGTGAAGCTCGCACAGAAAATGTGGGGCGATCATTTTCAGATCGTGGTCGCGACGCATCTGGACCATGACCACATACATAATCACTTCATCGTAAACTCTGTTGCATTCACGGATGGGCATCGGCTATGGAAGGAGAAAAACTACTGGAAGATGCGCGCGCAATCGGACGAGCTCTGCCGGGAGTATGGGCTGTCGATCACGGTGCCCAAAAATCGCGGCAAGCAGTATGCAGAGTGGAAGGCTGAACGGGAAAAGAACCCAACGCAGCGCTCGCTTCTCCGAAAGGACATTGACCGGATTTTGCTTTCGGCGTGCAGCTTGCCGGAGTTTTACGATAAGCTGCAGGAGGCTGGGTACACGGTGAACACAGAACACAAGTATGTGACGATTCGGCCTCCGGGTGCAGAGCGGAATATCCGGCTGCAATCTCTTGGCGAGGCGTATACGGAAGAAGCGCTGTACCTGCGGATCCTTAAAAATAGGATTCGGCCACAGTACGCAGCGTATGTGGAACCGTGCAGGATCAAGCGCGTGCGCGGGAAGCTCCCCCACAAGAAAGCACATGGCATGAAGGCGCTTTACTACAAGTGGCTCTATTATCTGGGCGTCGTTGGAAAACGAAAACCCCAGCTCGATAGCAGCGCTTTTGTTACAGAGCGCCGACGCCTCGATGGATACATTCGGCAGATGAACTATATCAGCGAACATAATCTGCGGAGCATATTGGACATTGACGCCCGGCGCACGGTGGTGCTGGAAGAAATCGCGGGATACGTTAAGCTGCGGGACGAGCTGCGCAAGCAGATCCGCGGGAAATCGTATGAAGATCCTGCGGTGATGCCTGTGCTGGAAAAGATCGTGGCGCTCAACAAGACGCTGAAAGAAAAGAGATCCGAGGTTCGCTTATGCGAGCAGATCAAGGAATGGCGGCAAAAGATTATAAAGCAAATCCGGGCCGCGAATGAATACCGGAGCTTTGAGAGGAGAGACATACAAGATGGACGAACAAGCGATTATAGCCCTGAGTATCGAAGGAACCAAATTCCTCCTTCGAGGGAGCAAGGAAATTCTGGCGGGGTTAGTGGCCCTGATCCGATACAGCTCAGATAAACTGATCCCGGCACGAAAATGCCGGGACTTTTTGTTGAGCACAACTAACGTGCGATTCCTGTCGATGGACGACGCGAATATCGAAAGATTCAAGATGGTTGCAAAACCGTATGGCTTGAGTTTTCTGCATATCCATGACAGCAACGGCGATGGGCTTTCCACCGTTATGGTGCGCGGGGAGGACGCCGCAATCATCAACCGTCTGATCCGACGCAACGGCCTTGCCATTGTGACCGATGTGACGCAGGAGGAGATCGAAGCTGATCCTGAACGGGCGGCGGAGGTCAACGAGCCAATATCGGAAGTCGTTGTGGATAAGGAGGGTGTCCGCGTGCAGGACGCCGTGAAAGAATCCAGATCCAGCGCGCAGGAAATGATGGAGGGCGTCGAAGCTGCAAACCCTACGACGGGACGGACGGCGGAGAATCAAGGCGTTCCGTCCATGAAAAACTTACAATTTTCGGAGAGAACGCAAGAAGAATGGGAGGATGTGACGGCGTCGATTGACAGGAGCTTTGAGGAGATGGTGGAAGAAAAACGCCAGAGAAAGCTGGAGCTGTATAATCAGGACGACCCATTGCTCGGCAAAGCGGGTGCAGCGAAAACGGTACAAACAAAGCCTTCTGTAAAGCAGGCGCTTGACAGAAAGCAGGAGATTGTAAAGAGCATCAAGCAGGAGCGCGTGAAATCGGCGCTCGAGAAACAGGCGGCTGTACGGGGTACAGTGCAGAGAACGATACAGAGATAGAGGTGAAGGGCATTGCGCGCAGTAGAAGCGGGAGCGCTGGAGCGGCTCCCATGGGATGAATCGGATAATCCTGATTTTGTAATGGATGCGGAATCGGAAGCTGCCCCGGTGTCTGCCGAGGCGTGGGAACCGGAACCGGGTTCCGGTTCGGAGCAGGAAAAGCTGCTGGATCAGAAGCCGCAGCTTAGTTTCCGGATCAAGAGGGTACGAAGGACGGGAAAAACGGAAAGAGAGCAGGCCGCAATCAATATGCGCTGGGAGAAAGCGCAGGACAGGATGTTCTTGGAGAAAGAGTTTCTAACGACGGTACTGAAGGTCATGGCAAATTTACATTTTCAAGCGCGAAATGTGATCTTGACCGCCGCGCAGCGGCCTACGGCCAGTCGGCTGGCCACACAGTCCTCGTGGCGTGGTATCGGTGTAGAGGTACTGGAAAAGTGCCTGAAAAATCCGGTGTGGCTTTACAGCGAGGCAAAGCACGCGCAGCCGATTAAGTTCTACGATATTACGCAGACAAACGGTGAGGAGATCTACACGGCGCATCAGACGATTTACAATGCGAAGGCTGTCGTCCGGATTGCGATGAGCCTGCTCGATGATCTGAAAATCATCTATAAGGATGATGCGGAGGGCATAGAGTTTTCCATTGATCCGAGAGCCTTTATTGCACCGGCGGGGGCGATGAAGAATTTCGAGGCACTCTTTTTCGAAGCGATCAAGGCGCTGTCTCAGCGGGACATCGTTCTATGCGAGGAAAGAGAGCTAACGGATAGGACGCGGTATATTGCGGAGGCTTCTGCGTTCGTTGTCTGCCGATACTTTGACATGCTGACACAGGGGAAACAGGTTCTTTTGCCGGACGCCATACGCAGCGATGAGATGGACGGTATTGTGAACGACCTCGACTGTGCGCGCCGCATTGCAAGGCACTACATCGAGACGATTTGCGATCGCCTGCGTTCAAAGAAATGGAGGGAGGCCAAATGAACCGGCGGGGACGCGATTATACCGGGTTTTGGATCATGGCTGCTGTCGGGGCTGTATTTGTCCTGTGGTTCGGTGTTCTCATTGCACCGTATGCCGATGGAGGGCTTCCACGTATCCTAGCGCATATCGGATCGGCGATCGACCATCCCTTTGACCTGCAGATCTGCGCGAATACCGGCACATCAATCCTTGTGTGTATGTTGATCTATCTATTTGCTCTGGCCATTGCGTTTAATCCGAAAAATTACCGGCATGGCGAAGAACACGGCTCTGCTCGATGGGGATCTGCGCGTGAACTGAATCGGAGACTGAGTAACAAAGAGAATCTGGATGAAAACCGAATTCTGTCAGAGCACGTCAGGATTACCACGGATCAGAGGAAGCTGAACAAAAACCTGATTTCATTGGTGATCGGCGGTTCAGGCTCGCGAAAAACGCGTGGCTATGTGATGCCGAACCTGCTACAGTGCAATTCCTCCTTTGTTGTACCCGATCCAAAAGGCGAGTTGCTGCGCAATACAGGTGGTGCGCTTGAGCACGAAGGATATAAGGTTCGCGTCTTTGATCTCATCGAAATGCGGAAATCGTTTCGATACAATCCGTTTCGGTATTTCAGAGATGACAATGATATTCAGAAGTTCGTGACAAGCATTTTCCTGAATACTGAAGATAAGACGAAGCACGGCGGTGATCAATTTTGGGACGATACAGCCAAGCTGATGTTATCCGCCATGATGTACCTTGTATGGTACGAGTGTGTGGAGGAAGAAATGAATTTAGGTACGGTCATGGATCTGATTATTGCGGAAGATGTGCCCGATGCAGAAGATGGTGAAGTCACGGATATTCCGAGTCCGACGCAGCTTGTCTTTGAGGATCTGCGCAGAAAAAATCCAAAACACATTGCAGTACAATTTTTTGATGCATACCGAAAAGGCGCAGGTAAGACTATAAAAAGTTTTCAGGAATCACTTCTCAGCCGTTTAGGAAGGCTTCTCATTGACGACGTCAGAAATCTTGTGACCGGGGACGAAATGGAGATCGAGTCACTATGTGAAGAAAAAACGGCGATCTTCATTCGGATGCCGGATAATGATTCGTCCTTTAACTTCCTCGCATCAGCTCTCATAACACAGATCTTCCAGCTTTTGATGCACATAGCGGACATAAAATACAAGGACCGGAGCGGCTGTTTGCCGATCCCGGTGCATTTCATGCTGGAGGAATTCGCGAATATTACGATGCCGGATGATTTTCAGAAGTGGATCGGCACGATCCGCTCGCGCGGCATTACGGTTTCGATGATCCTCCAGAACATAGCGCAGGGAAAAAAGATCTTCCCGAATGACTGGGAATCTGTATTCGGTATGTGCGACGAAATTGTATATCTCGGCGGAAACGAGCCGAATACGCACAAGTGGATTTCGGATATGCTGGGGCAGGAAACTGTGGACACCGTCTCCTATGGCACATCGCGCGGCAGGTCGGGTGGATCAAGTAAAAACGAGCAAAATACCGGTCGATCGCTGTTGGATCCAGCAGAAGTGCGGCTGAAAAACAGGTTGCTGCACAGCCCGCTTGGCAATGTCATTCTGATTCTGGCAGATGAAATGCCGGTGATCGATACCAAATACGATCTGAAGAAGCACCCGCGTTATCGCCTTACAGCGGACAGTGGCGCACCGATTTACGACTATGCGCCGGATGACGACGGCTTTTTTACACCGGGAACGGCGGTCTATATCAACGAGCCGGATATTTCAGAGGATGATATTGCCGGTGAATTCACCTTTGACCCGAAAGCTGTAATCCGGGTTCCGATCCGCCAGCGTCCGCCGAAAACAAATCAGAAGGGAAAGAAAAGAAAATGAGAATTAAAAAGCAAACGTCCAGACAGATCTGTATTTTCCTCAGCGTCCTGTTGGGCGCTTTTATTTTTGCCCCAATGTGCTTTGCGGCCGAATTTACCGGCCTTCCGGAGATCGACAACATTTTCAACCAGCTTTTCTCACTATTATTCGGTATCCTGCGCGCTGTGGGTGCGGTGCTTGTGATATATGGGCTTGTTCAATTTGCACAATCCTTTCAGGCGCATGATACGACAGCGAGGATTTCAGGAATATTGATGATAGCGGGCGGCTTGATTGTCTGCTTCCTGCGGGAAATTCTGGCTTTTATGGGCATTGTGGTTTGAGACGGCAAGATGAGGAAAGGGGGGAGCATACGTGTATGAACCGATATTGTCCTTTTTGCGGGAAATTTTCAGCCTGATGTATATGGTCTTGACGGAGGATATTAAAACCTTTTCCCCTAATGCGTATAACGTGCTGTCCATTTTGTCATCTTCGCTTGTTGGCGTAGGTATCGCAATCACTTTGGTTTCTTTCCTGCTTGCAGAGGCAGATGCGTCTGTGATGCTGGCTGAGCATAAATCTATCGTTAGTATGCTGAAGGTGATACTGAAGCTGGGGATTGTTTTGACCCTCGTAACGCACAGTGTGGAGGGTCTTTTGCTTCCGGCGTTTGCAATGGTGCGGGAACTGATCGCCGGCCTATTTGCGGCCGTGGGGATGGGGCCGGACAGCGACTATCTTCAAGGGCTGACCGGATATTTCGATGCGAATGCTGCAAATCCCTTTGAGTGGTCGCTGAACTCCATGTTCAGCTTCAATATCTACACGCTGATCTTCTCTATTGCAGCCGTCGTTTCAGGCGTAGTCCTGCTGTTGACCGTGATCGGCCGGTTCCTGAAAATCTATGTTTACATGTGCTTTGCGCCGGTAGCGCTTGCATTTTTTGCCGGAAGTCAGGGAATCAGCCGATACGGGCAAAATTACTTGACAAATGCGCTGGCCGTTGTTGCGGAGGGCCTTACTATTTCCGTGTGTCTGCTCCTGTTTCAGGCAATCATCGGCGATGCGGCGCTCATGCAGCGGATCGACCAGCTTTTCAGCTTTCTCGGCGAAATGGCAAAGCCCGGCCTTGTCGTGCTGTTCCTCGGCAGTCTGGGCGCAATGGTAAAAGGGGCAGACACATTGACGCATAAGCTGTTAGGGTTTTCTTAAAAGGAGGCTGCCGTGCAAATTAAAGTGAATATGGAAATAAGAGATATAGAAAATGAGCTTGCTTTTGGGTTGACGCCTCGAAAGCTGGTCACTACAATTTTGATTTTTATTGTTGTTGTACCACTCTATACGACGCTGGTCCGGAAAATCACGATGGATGCAGCAGCGGTGACGGCCGTCTTAGCAGGGGGAATAATTGGAGTAGCTGGTTTTGGGAAATGGCATGAAATGCACATGGAGCAGGCTGTATTGTACTGGCTGCACACACTTCTCTGCCCAAAGCAGCTTGTGTTCCGAGGTGTAAATGTATATGACGATGAAATACAGGCAGTATGCAAGGCAAAGGAATCTGCCGGAAAGGAAATAACCCGTGTTATACAAAAAGACATTGATACAAGCGAAGCGGCCGCCGAAGGGGCTGCTTCAGATACCGCGCCGGACGCAGGATCTGATCCCGGTCAAGCGGGTCTATGAGGACGGTGTTTTCGAGGATGCAGAGGGATATTTTTCTAAGACCTTTCTGCTTCTGGACATCAATTATACGGAGCTGCAAGACAGCGAGAAGGAACAAAGCCTAATCAACTACTCGATGCTGCTCAATTCGATTGACAAGGGGGCGCGGTGTAAGCTCACGGTGGCGTTCCGCCCAATCGACGAAGCGCAGTTTGAGCGTGACGTTCTGCTTCCAACGACCCCGAAGGATGGGCTGGGCGATTACCGCAGGGTGATGAACGATGTGCTTCTGGCACAGGCGCAGGGAAGTCTGGGCATGCAGAAGCGGATTTTTCTGACGATCGCAGAGCAGAGAAAGAGCTATGCGGAAGCTGCCTCCTTCTTTGCGCGTCTGGAGGGATCGATCCAGAACGGCGTAAAGCAGATCCGGTCTGAAATCGAGCCGGTATCCCTGTCCGAGCGGATGCGGTTTTTGCACGACGTTTACCGTCCCGGGCTGGAGCATATGTACCGGTTCGATCCGAATGCAGCCAAACGCACCGGAATGAGCTTTAAAGACGCCATTGCGCCGTTGGCCGCGGAGGATCTCAACTCCATCGACCACCTGAAGCTCGGCGGCCGGTATTGCAGGAGCCTGTTTTTGAACGAATATCCCACATATCTGGACGACCGCATCCTGTCCGAGCTGTCCTCAGTCGGAAAGTCCATGATTATTTCCGTGGATTTCGAGCCGATCCCATTGGATGAGGCGAAGGCTGAGGCGGAGAGCCGTGCATTTGCGATTGAAACGAAGATTGTCAGCTACAATCTCCGGCAGCAGAGAAATAAAAACTACAGTGGGATGGTTCCTTACAATCTGACGCAGCAGGCGGAAAGTGCAAAAGAAGTCCTGCGGGATATACAGGAACGCGACCAGAACCTGTATCTCACGACGGTTACGGTCACACATTTTGCAGATTCGCTCAAGGAGCTGGATCAGGACACGGACAGTATTATGAGCCGGGGAAAATCGATCTCCTGCCAGTTCCTGCCCTTAACGGCGCAGCAGCTCCACGGGCTAAACACAGTGCTGCCCTATGGCCGCCCGTACATACAGGCAGACCGGCTTTTGACAACACAAGCGCTGGCCGGAATATGCCCGTTCGCGGCGCGGGAGATCTATCATCCGGGCGGGAGCTGGCTGGGCCGGAACGCGACGACAAAGCACCTCATCGTAATGAACCGGGAGGTGCTGCCGAGCGGCAATGCCGTTGTTATGGCTCCAACCGGGACGGGCAAATCCTTTCATATCAAGGAGGAGGCTGTCCAAATCATTTTGCGCGGCGGCGCCGATGTGATCTTTCTGGATCCGGAGGGCGAGTATGTGCCGCTGACGGAAGCGCTTGGCGGCACTGTAATTACCCTGTCGATGACCTCCCCGCACAGAATGAATCCCTTTGACATCGATCCGGAGGAGGAAGATCGCTATACGGATAAGCCCTTCAAAGAGAAGCTCAGCTTCATATGGGCGCTTTGTCAGGGCGTTATGGAGGAGAACGGCAGCTATCTGGACGGGCAGCTCAAGTCGATCATCGACCGGTGTGCAAAGCGCATTTTTACACCGATGATCCATTCCGGCTACAGAAAACCCGCGCCCCTGCTCAACGATCTGCGGCTGGAGCTTTTAAAGCAGAAAGAACCTCGCGCGCAGGAGCTGGCGCTCAATTTGGAGATGTATACGGTAGGTTCCTTCAACATGTTTTCCTGCCCGACCAATGTGGACACGGCGGCGCACGTTGTGACCTACGACTTGTCGAGGCTCAGCGAGTATATGCGGCCGTTTGCTGAAAAGGTGCTGCCGGAGTACATTACGGAGCGCATGACGGCCAATTTCCGAAAGGGAATACCGACCTACGTGTTCTGCGACGAAATCATCCAGTTTTTTGAAAATCCGGCGTCTGCGCAGTATTTCGGGCGTCTCTCCCAGCGCATCCGCAAGCGCGGCGGCTTTTTAAGCGGTATTTTTCAGAATGTCTCACAGGTTATGGAGAATGAAGAAGCGCGGAAGCTGGTGCTGAACTCCTCGATCGTCACGATGCTCAGTCAATCGCCTACAGACCTTGAGATGCTGGCCGACATGTTTCACCTTTCGGATGCACAGCAGCAGATGCTGTCGCAGCAGCGCACCGGCTCGGGCCTGATCAAGATCGGGAGCACGATCGTTTCCTTTGAGAATGCGTTTCCGACAGACAACATGCTGTACAAGCTGATGACGACGAGGCCAACTGACAGATGGGGGCAAAATGAAGATCAGGACGTATGAGAACTCGGTACGACACGGCGTGATCGATACGCTGAAGCTCGAGGATCGGGTGAAGGATATATCGTCTCAGGTACAGGACTCGCAGCGCATCGTGACAGCACCCGCGTTGTCCGGCAGACGGACGGCCGGAGAGAACGAGAGCGCAGAGGCTGTGGCCGCAGATAACGCCGTAAATGGTGCAAAATCGTTTGCAGGGGCGTTCCGCGACTTCGCTGGGAATGAGATCAAACGGGCGCTGAAAAGAGCGCCTGTGCGCACAGATGCGGCAAATGCGATGCGGCGTGCAGTGAGTACAGGGGGAAGGACGCCAAGGGGCGATCTGAACCGGCGGACGCTGCGCGTTATCAAAGGGAATGCCGGGCAGACTGTGAAGTCTCACGCCGCAGGGCAGGCCGTATCGGGAGCCGCTGTGCGCGGCGTAGAAAAGACAGCGGTGCAGGGCGTCCGCATTGCTGCGCAAACGACGGCTGCGGCGGGGACAGCGGCAAAGACGGCGGTTTCCGCTGGTGCCGGTGCCGCTCCAGCCGGTACAAGCACGGC
>OGRE01001919.1_pt1 | contig 16179 bp, 14 predicted proteins | sample 1553421 | NCBI WGS metagenome assembly OGRE01 (sample SAMEA2580076, study PRJEB22360) | human gut metagenome | biome: human gut; feature: human-associated habitat; material: faeces | place: Denmark | collected 2008/2010 | reverse complement strand
GACGCCAGCTTCAGGGGATTGGAGCGGTAGGAGGAGGTCTCGCCGGAGGGGATCAGCTCATCGGTGGTGGTGACGGGATCCCGCAGTACGGAGGCCACCTGCAGCAGCAGCTCCTCTCCCAGCGGGGGGATGGCGGGCCACTCGGCAATGTTGGGGCCGTAGTGGAGGGGGGCCTCCGGTCGGGCCTTGCCATAGCCGAAGTATACCCGGCGGCCATAGACCCCGCCGTCGAAGGTGCGGCGCACCGGAGCCGGGGCGGGATAATCCACATCGGCGGCAGAGGTGACCACGCCGTGGTTCCGGGCCGTGGCGGCGATGGAGCGGGCGTCCATCAGCAGCACGCCGGACAACTGGCCGTCACCGGGCTTAGAGCCCTCCCGGTTGGGGAAGTTGCGGGTGGTGTGGCGCACGGACAGGGCGTTGTTGGCGGGGACATCCCCGGCTCCGAAGCAGGGGCCGCAGAAGCAGGGTTTGAAGAGGACTCCGGCCTCCAGCAGCGCCTGCTGCACGCCGTTTTGCATCAGCTCCAGATTCACCGGGATAGAGGGGGGGTACACCGACAGAGAGAAGGGGCCGCAGCCCACGTCACCGCCGGAGAGAATGGCGGCGGCCTCGGCGATGTTGTCGTACATTCCACCGGCGCACCCGGCGATGATGCCCTGCTGCACCACCAGCTTGCCGTCCACCAGTTGGTCGGTGAGGGAGAGGGTGGCCTTGCCGCCGAACTGCTCCGCCGCCCGCTGCTCCACCTGACGCAGATAATCGCCGGGGTCGTGGAGCAGCTCCCGCATCGTCACCGCCTCGGAGGGGTGGAAGGGGAGGGCGGCCATGGGCTCCAGCCGGGAGAGGTCTATGGAGATCATGGCGTCGTAGCAGGCGCCCTCCTCCGGAGCCAGCCGGGTATAGGCCTCCGGCCGTCCGTGGATGGTCAGGTACTCCGCCACGGCATCGTCTGTCTGCCAGATGGAGGACAGGCACGCCGTCTCCGTGGTCATTACGTCGATGCCGATGCGGTAATCCATGGGCAGGTGGGCCACGCCGGGACCGGCAAACTCCAGAATTTTGTTTTTGGCGAAGCTGTTTCCATACACGGCCCCGCACAGGGCGATGGCCACGTCGTGGGGACCCACGCCGTGGGGCGGTGTGCCGGTGAGCCACACCAGCACCACCTGCGGGGCGGCGATGTCATAGGTGTTGCGTAGCAGCTGCTTCACGATCTCCGGGCCGCCCTCGCCCACGCCCATGGTACCCAGAGCGCCGTAACGGGTGTGGCTGTCGGAGCCGAGGATCATGTGGCCGCAGCCGGCCATCATCTCCCGCGCATACTGGTGGATCACCGCCTGATTGGCGGGGACGTAGTTTCCGCCGTACTTCACGGCGGCAGACAGGCCGAAGGCGTGGTCGTCCTCGTTGATGGTGCCGCCCACGGCGCAGAGACTGTTGTGGCAGTTGGTGAGAACGTAAGGCACCGGGAACTCCCGCAGGCCGCTGGCCTTGGCGGTCTGAATGATGCCCACATAGGTGATGTCGTGGGAGATGAGGCTGTCGAAGGTCAGGTGAAGCTGGCCCTCCCACGGCCCCCGGTGGTGACGGTGGAGGATCTGATAGGCCATGGTCTTATCCCGGCCGCTGCCGGCGGCGGGGATCGGTACGGGTACGCCGCCCTGCAGCATGACGCTGCCGCTGTGCAGTTGGATCATCGGTAAGCACCCCTTTTCGGATGATGGTTTTGTTGGATACAGTATAACACAAAAAAGCCAGGATGCAAGAGAAAATGAATGAATAAAATGAAATTCTTGCAATTTTTCCGTGAGCAGACCGGAGATAATCTAATATAAATAGGTTGTGCGTAGATATTTTGAAAGTTACAAAAATTTTTCTTGCAAAATGAAGGAAAATGGGATACAATACGGGAAAATCACAGTCACCGGGGCAGCAGGCCGACGGGGAAAGGAGCAGGGGATGAAGGAAAACGGCGTCATTCAGGAGTACACCGGGTCACTGAGCCGTCAGATCCGGGAGGAGTATCATATCGGGGAGGAGTATTACCACGGCGAGATCAAGCGGGGTCTGCGCAATAGCGACGGCACCGGTGTGATGGTGGGCGTCACCAAGGTGGGCAGCGTGCAGGGCTATCTGCTGCAGGACGGCCAGCGCATCCCCATTCCCGGAAGACTCTACTACCGGGGCATCGAGCTTAACGACATTGTGGAGGCCCACCGGGCGGAGGGAACCTTCGGGTTCGAGGAGGTGGCGTATCTGCTGCTGATGGGCTATCTGCCCTCGCAGGGGGAACTGCGGCACTTCAATGAGATCATGAACCGGGCCAGAAAACTGCCGGAGGGCTTCACCGAGGGGATGATCATGCGGCGCACCAGCGGCAACATCATGAATGAGCTGGGCCGCAGCATCCTGTCGCTGTACTCCTACGACCCGGATCCGGACGATCTGTCGGTGGACAATCTGCTGCGCCAGTCGGTGGAGCTTATCGGGTATTTTCCCTCCATCGTGGCCAATGCCTACGCCGTCAAGCGCCACCATTTCGGCGGCGAGTCCCTGCATATCCACTACCCGGAGGAGGGACTCAGCACGGCGGAGAACTTCCTGCGGATGATCCGTCCGGATAAAAGCTACACCGAGGAGGAGGCCCATCTGCTGGATATGATGCTGATGCTCCATGCCGAGCACGGCGGCGGCAACAACTCCACCTTCGTGTGCCGGGCGCTGTCCTCCAGCGGTACGGATACTTACAGCGCCATCGCCGGAGCGGTGGGCTCCCTGAAGGGGCCGCTCCACGGCGGCGCCAACGCCAAGGTCATGGAGATGTTCCACTACATTCAGGAGAATGTGGATCCCCACGACGACGGATCCATCCGGGACTATCTGGTGCGTCTGCTGGACGGGGAGGCCGGGGATCGCTCCGGCAAGCTCTACGGTTTGGGCCACGCTGTGTACACCATGTCGGATCCCCGTGCGGTGCTGCTGAAGAAGTATGCCCGGCATATGGCCCAGATCAAGGGGTACGAGGCGGAGTTCGATCTGCTGCAGAAGGTGGAGGAGTTGGGAATCCCGCTGGTGCAGGAGCGGCGTCACAGCGATACGCCCATGTGCGCCAATGTGGATATGTACTCCGGGCTGGTGTATACCATGCTGGACATCCCGGAGGACGTGTTCACGCCGCTGTTCGCTTCTGCCCGTATTGCAGGCTGGTGCGCCAACCGCATGGAGGAGGTCATCACCGGTCACCGCATCATGCGGCCGGCCTACCGGGCCGTCACCATTCGGGGCCACTACGTCCCCATGGAGGAGCGTACCTCCCGCATCAAGGAATTTGACCTGTAAGTGAAAGCCCCCCTCCTGCATCGGCAGGAGGGGGAGCTTTATGAGAAGAATGATAACAAATGGTAGAATTGCGACAAAAATGTACGATTTGTTTATGCCAGGAAGCCCTTGAGGATGGTCTCCTCCGCTTCCTCCGGGGAAAGACCCAGCGTCTCCAGCTTCAGCAGCTGATCCCCGGCGATCTTGCCGATGGCGGCTTCGTGGATCAGCTGGGCGTCCGGACAGTTGGCGGTGATGGCGGGGATGGACTCGATGTGGGCCTGCCCCATGATGATGGAGTCGCACTGCACATGGCCGAAGCACTGGCTGTTGCCCACCATCACCGGGTGGAACACCTGACGGGAGGTGTCCTGCGCCACGGAGCGGGAGATGACACGGCCCTTGGCCCCCTCGCCGTTGAGCTGGATGGTCATGTCACTTTCGGCGGTCTGAGCCCCGTGGGTCAGCAGGCGCTCCGTCACCACCACCTCGCTGCCGGCCTCGCAGTAGAACTGGGTGTCCCGCAGGGTGGAGTCGATGCCCCGGATCTGGATGGTGTCCATCTGCATGGTGGAGTTCTCCCCCAGATAGACAATGGTCTGGGGGTTCATGATGTTCTTGCCGGTCTCGCCCTTGGCGTCCTCGCCGTAGTGCTTCTCCGTGTAGCGCACGCGGCAGTTCTTGCCGATGTGGAAGGTGTGGATGCCGTCGTGGCGGCTCTCGTCGCAGCCGGAGTTGTGGATGCCGCAGCCCGCCACGATGGTGACGTCGCAGTCGTCGGCCACATAGAAGTCGTTATACACCATGTCGCTCATGCCCGTCTGGCTGATGATGACGGGGATGTGGCAGGTCTCTCCCTTGGTACCCTCTTTGAAGTGGATGTCGATACCGGGCTTGCCGTCGGCACGGGGGTCGATGGCGATATGCTCCGTGGACTGACGGGCCTCGCAGCCCATGTCCTTGCGGATGTTGAAGGCCCCCACGGGCTTACCGGTGAGGTCTGCGATCTTTTCCAGCAGGCTGGCGTCGATCTCGGTGATCATAGCTGCACCTCCTTGTGCTCCAGTACGGGACAGCCGCCCAGGGTGTCCGCCAAAATCAGGGGGAAGATCTCCTCCGTATTGCCCCGGTGGGCGATCTGCCCGCCGGAGATGACCACGATCTCGTCCGCCAGACGGATGATGCGCTCCTGATGGGAGATGATGATCATGGTGGCCCGGTGCTGCCGGTGGATCTGCTCGAAGGTCTCCGTCAGCCGGGCGAAGCTCCACAGGTCGATGCCGGCCTCCGGCTCGTCGAAGATCATGAGGCTGCCCTGCCGGGCCAGAATGGTGGCGATCTCGATGCGCTTGACCTCGCCGCCGGAGAGGGACACATCCACCTCACGCTCCAGATAGTCGTTGGCGCACAGGCCCACACGGGTCAGGTACTGGCAGCACTGGTCCTTGGTGAGCTTTTCCTTGCCCGCCGCCAGAAGCAGCAGGTCATGGACGGTGATGCCCTTGAAGCGGGGGGGCTGCTGGAAGCCGTAGCTGATGCCCAGTCTGGCCCGCTCCGTGATGGAGAGGTGGGTGATATCCTGCCCATTATACAGGATCTGGCCCGATGTGGGCTCCGCCAGACCCATGATGACCTTGGCCATGGTGGTCTTTCCGCCGCCGTTGGGGCCGGTAAAGACCACCAGCTTCTCATCGGGAATGGTGATGCTGATGTCCTTGAGGATGTCCTGCTCCCCGTCGGGGGTGGACACCCGGTAACTGATGTGTTTCAGTTCCAGCATGGAACGATTCCTCCTTTGGAGTATATTGGACCCCGTCGAAAGGGACGGGATAGGACACAAAAAGCCTTACAAAATATACATTTTAGCAGAGTTTTCGGGAAAAAGCAATGGACAGGGACGTTTTTTCCCGCCGGAGCATAGAATAATGCGAGAAAAGGGGGGCTGCATATGGAGAAGATGGAGCACATGGACCCGCAGCGCTGCGACCGCATCTGGCAGCGGGTATCGCCGGAGCTGGACCCGTACCCGGAGGTGCGGGCCGCCTGTCGGGAGCCATCGAGAGAACCGGGGGCAGGGGATATTCTGGAGAAGGCAAAGGCTGCGGCGGTGCCTGCTGCCCCGGAGATACCGGCGGTTCCGGCGGAGAGCGGGTGCTGTCTCTCCGGCGGGGCTATGAGCAGCATCCGGCTCATTCAGGACTTCATCGAGGATGAGCTGGCGGACCGGAGGGCCTATCTGGCCTATGCCGCCTGCGCCCCTAATGTGCCCGCCGCCTGCTGCGGCAGCTGGCAGGGGAGGAGGGGAGCCACGCCCGCCGTCTCATGGGGGTGTACTATCTGGTGACGGGCTGCTGCTATCAGCCCCGTTTGCAGGGGGGACGGGTGGAGCGTCTGCCGTGGCGGGGGGGGCTGCGAACCCGCTATCATGCCGAGACCTGCGGCGGTCTGCGCTATGCACAGGCGGCAGAGGCCACGGAGGACGTGTGTCTGCGGGAGATATGGGAGGAGCGGTCGGCGGCGGAATATCGCCATGCCCGGCAGCTGCTGAGCCTGCTGGAGCAGATGATGCTTGCATAGTCCGGCGGATGGTGCTATCCTATGGAAAACATCAGCAACAAAGGAGGATCTCCCATGAGAGAGCACATCAGCCGGGAGGCGGCGTGGGCCGCCCTGCGGAGGTATAATCAGGAGCCGTTCCACCTGCAGCACGCCCTGACGGTGGAGGGGGTCATGCAGTGGTATGCCAAGGAGTTGGGCTACGGCGACGATGCCGAATTCTGGGGCATTGTGGGCTTGCTCCACGACATCGACTTTGAACGCTGGCCGGAGGAGCACTGCCAAAAGGCACCGGAGCTGCTGCGGGAGGCAGGCTGCGGCGAGGACATCATCCACGCCGTGTGCAGCCACGGCTGCGGCCTGTGCTGCGACGTGGCTCCGGAGCATGAGATGGAGAAGGTGCTGTTTGCAGCAGATGAGCTGACGGGCCTGATCGGGGCAGCGGCGTTGATGCGGCCCAGCCGCAGCTGTCAGGATATGGAGCTGAAGAGCCTGAAAAAGAAGTACAAGGACAAGAAGTTCGCCGCCGGGTGCTCCCGTGACGTCATCGCCCAAGGGGCGGAGCGTCTGGGCTGGGAGCTGGATATGCTGCTGGAGCGGACGCTGGAGGCCATGCGCTCCTGTGAGGAGCAGGTGGCCCATGAGGTGGAGAAGCTGTGAGAAAATGTGCGGGGCAAAAGCCCCGCACATTTTTCGTTAAAAAGCTTACGCCTGCACCAGCTTCAGCACGTCCTCCCTGGAGATAAGACCCACGGAGCGGTTCACCAGCTGGCCATTGCGGAACACCAGCAGCGTGGGGATGCTGGCCACGGCGTATTGCAGCGCCAGCGCCCGGTTTTCATCCACATCCACCTTCACGATCTTGCAGGGAGCCACGCCGTCCAGCTCCTCCAGAATGGGGGCCAGCATCTTGCAGGGACCGCACCAGGCGGCCCAAAAATCCACCAGCACCGTTTCGTTGGACTGAAGCACTTCCTGCGGGAAGGTCTGTGCGTTTGCGTGTACGATGGCCATAGTTAAGATCTCCTTTTCTATTTCTATTTGCCGGTAGTATACCACACCTGCTGCCAAATAACCGTGATATTTGCAACAGTGACGGAAGAATTTCCCGGAAATAGGGGGAAATGCGGCGAAGGGGAAATTTTCGGGAGGGACGGCTGCGCCGTCCCTCCCGATTTTTACGGTTAGTCCTTGTTGTTGAGCTTGCCCAGATAGCGGTAGATGCTGGCCTCGGAGCTGTGGAGCTCCCGTGCCACATGGCTCACGGAGCCCTTCAGCAGGAACACGCCCTTGCGGTTCAGCGCATCCATGATCTCCATCTTCTCGTCCTGCGTCAGACGGTCCACCGGCACGGGATAGTCCGCAATGACGGAGGAGACGATGCTGGCAGTGGCGCCGGCGATGGAGGAGGGATAGGTGTGCTCGTCGTTTTCCACGATGAGGTGGGTGCCGCTGGGGGCGCCGGGGGTCAGCAGGCTGCCGCACAGGTCCATGACACGGGCGGACAGCTCCCGGTAGCGGCTGCTGTCAAAGTTGATGCACAGCAGGCCCACCAGACGGCCGTGGGGATCCTTGATGAACAGGGAGTTGGAGCACAGCTTCTTTCCGGTGACGGAGGTGCTTTCAAACCGCAGCACGTAGTCCTGCGTCTCATAGAGGCGGCTGGTCAGGAATTCCAGCATCTTGTTGCTGAGGGGGGAGCCTAAATGCCGCCCCGTCAGTTCGCCGTTGGCGATGGCAATGATCTCATTGGAGTCATCCAGCAGCTCATGCAGGGCCACCTCGTAGTCCGGCCCCAAAATTTTACCCAAAAAGTCTACCAGTAGGGTGTAATGGCGTTTCATCTCTCTGTCCATAGGAACCTCCTGCGCTCCCCGCCATGGGAGCGACTATTCTTTGATGTCGTTGTTCTGGTCGTCATGAGGGGTGTCGGCCTTCTGAGCCTGCTTGGCGGGCTCGGACTTGGCCGTGGGGTGAGCGGGCTTCTTAGGGGCGGGCTTTTTGGCCGCAGGCTTCTTGGCGGCACTGAGCTTCTCAGCCTTCGCCGCCTCGGCCCGCTTGGCATCCTCCTCGGCACGCTTAGCGTCCTCTACGGCCTTCTGAGCCTGTTTGGCGTTCTCTTCCTCCTCCAGCACACGGTAGGCCACCTTGCCCACCAGTGTCTTGGGCAGCTCCTCACGGAACTCGATGTCGGAGGGCATGGCGTACTTGGCGATGTGCTTGCGGCAGTAGTCCAGCAGCTCCTTCTTGCAGGCCTCCGTGGGCTGATAGCCGGGCTTGAGCACCACGAATGCCTTGACCCGCTGTATCTTGATGGGGTCCTTGACACCGATGACGCAGCTGAGGTGGACGTAGTCGTGGCCGTCCAGAATGTTCTCCAGCTGGGAGGGATAGACGTTGTAGCCGTTGGTGACGATCATGCGCTTGATGCGCTGACGGAAGTAGATGAAGCCCTCCTCGTCCATCATGCCCAGGTCGCCGGTGTGGATCCAGGTGAGGCCGTCGGCGTGGGTCTGCTTGGTCTGGGCCGTCTCCTCCGGATGGTTGACGTACTCCAGCATCACGGTGGGGCCGGACAGGCAGATCTCGCCCTCCTCACCGTAGGGGACCTCCTCCTGAGTGCCGGGCTTGACGATCTTGTAATAGGTGTCCGGGAAGGGGATGCCGATGGAGCCCTCCTTCTGCTTGTGGATGGGGGTCAGGCAGCTGGCGGTGACGCACTCGGTGGTGCCGTAGCCCTCCCGGACGCTGACGGTGGCGCCGTGGTCGTGGAGGAACTTGTCAAAGCGCTTCTTCAGCTCAATGGACAGACTGTCACCGCCGGAGAACACACCCTTCAGGCAGCTGAGGTCGGCGCCTTCGATCTCCTTGACCCGCAGCAGCGCCTCGAACAGGGAGGGGACGCCGGCGATGAGATTGGGCTTGTGCTTCTTGATGAGCTCGGCGTAGCTCTGAGGAGTGAAGCGGGGGATCAGGATGCAGTGGCCGCCGTTGGCCACCATGGAGTGGATGGACACGCCCAGTCCGAAGCCATGGAACATGGGCATGATGGCCAGCATCTTGTGACCCGGATGGAAGAAGGGGTTGGTGGCCACGATCTGGGCGGCCAGAGCGTTAAAGTTGCGGTTGGAGAGCAGGATGCCCTTGGTGACGCCGGTGGTGCCGCCGGAGTAGAGGATGGCAGCGGGATCGGTGTCCTTGCGCTTGATGCGGTAGATCTCCACGTGCTCGCCACGCTTAAGGAAATCCTTCCACAGCACCACGCCGGGGCCACGGGGGACCTTGGGGTTCTTGCGGCCCTCGGTGAGCTGATAGCCCACCCGCAGCAGGGGCTTGAGCTCATCGGCCACGGAGGTGACGATGAGGCAGGGCAGATCTACCGTCTTGCGGACGCTTTCAAACTTGGGGTAGAACTGATCCAGCGTGATGGCCGCCACGGAGTTGGAGTCCCGCAGATAGAAGGAGATCTCGCTCTCGGCGGACAGAGGGTGGACCATGTTGGCGATGGCGCCCACCATGTTCACGGCGTAGAACATACACAGGGTCTGAGGGGCGTTGGGCATACAGATGGTGACCTTGTCGCCTTCCCGGATGCCGATGGCCTTCAGGCTCTTGGCACAGGCGTTGATCTTCTGCCACATCTCGGCGTAGGTGGTGGTTTTGCCCATGAACTCATAGGCGATGTAATTGGGGTACTGACGTACCATCTCCTCGACCCGGCCGCACATGGACAGGGTGGAGTAGTTCAGGGTAGAGGGCACCTCGGGATCCTTGGATGCCAGCCACGGGGTCTTGATCTGTACCGTCTCACTCATAGATAACTTCCTCCTTCATAGGTTTCTCCAGCTCCTCCGGGTGCTCCAGCAGATGCTTCAGCAGCCGGACGGACTTGGAATAGTAATAGCCGTCCGCCAAACGCTCGTCAATGGTGAGACCCAGATCCAGCGTCTCCTTCATGGTCATGGTGCCGTCCGGGGCGTAGATGGGCCGCACGGCCTTCTCCCCGATGATGCAGAACAGGGAGCAGGTACCCCAGTTGGTCAGGTGGTGATAGCCGCACTTGAGCTTGATGGAGCCCAGATTGGAGATGACCACGGAGCTGTAATAGGGGTCCGTGGCAATGATGTCCGCCGGCACCCAGCCGTGCTTATCCAGCCACATGAGGAGGTGGATGGCGGCCTTGCTGACGAAGCGGGGGATCCTGTTGAGGATATCCATGGCTCCAGTGGAGGGGTCTACCTTGTCCGACCGGCACTCCGTCACCTGACGGCGGATGTAGTCGTGGATGTCGGAGAGCGTGTACTCGTCCTTGCAGTGCAGAAAGGCCAGCGCCTCGGCGCCCTTATCGGAGAACTGCTTCTTCACCACGAAGGAGGCGGATACCTCGTTGCGCTGATAGAAGTTGCTGTTGACGATGAAGCGGTTCAGCTTGGGGCGCAGGGTGATGGTTTTCATCAGGGCTGCCAGCACCAAGTGGAACATGGTATAGGGAAACTCCGTCTCCGTCTCATTCTTCTTGGCGATATAGGCGTTCATGTTGGTCAGGTCGATGCGCTGGGAGATGTAGGCCTCGTTGTCGCATCGGTTGGGGTAGAGGATGCCGGTGACGTAGTGCAGGGAGTCCAGCTCCCGCATCAGGCGGCCGTCCTTGCGGTCGCCCCGGCGCTTTTTCTGTGTTTCCATTGGCTTCTCCTATTATGAAATATCTGTTTTTACAAGTTTATGTTGTGCTGCATATTAGATGCGGCCAGTAACAATTTAACTCCATACTAAGTCATTATAACAGACTGCACAGAGAAATGCCACTTTTTTTTGCATTTTTCGCAGACGGGGAGAGGGGGGCCGCCGAGAAGAGAGAAATGTGTACAATTTTGCAATACAAAGTGTCTTCCTGCTGAAATATCAGCTGCCATATGCCGGAAGGGCCAAATAGCGCCTATGATGTGGGAAGGGGACTTTCACAGGCTTTTACCTCCGGCGGGTGCTTTTGCCCACTTTTCCGGCTGGTGGGAAAAGTGGGCCGTCGGAGACACATTCCTTGTGCAGAAGGGACTGTTGGCAAAAAGTATGCCGCCGGCGGCAATAGGAGAAAAGACTGCCGGCAAAAACAGCCGGCCAGCGGCAGAACGGGAAAGGGATCCATTGGAGCCAAAAGGAAAAAGGACGCCGGCTTGCGCCAGCGCCCTCGATGCAGCTATTTTATTGGAACGGCAAAAGCTTTGTATTGCTGTCAAAAGCCCAGAGGTGCATCAGAACTCCGCATTGCCCACGGTGCGGGGATGCAGCTCCACGTCCCGGATGTTGCTGACGCCTGTCAGGTACATCACCATCCGCTCGAAGCCCAGACCGAAGCCTGCGTGCTTGCAGGAGCCGTAGCGCCGCAGATCGCAGTACCACCAGTAGTCCTCCGGGTTCATGCCCAGCTGGCGGATGCGCTCCTCCAGTACCTCCAGTCGCTCCTCGCGCTGGCTGCCCCCCAGGATTTCCCCAATGCCGGGGGGCAGGCCTGACCCAGCCGCCACCGTCTTGCCGTCATCGTTGATCCGCATATAAAAGGCCTTGATCTCGGCGGGATAGTCGGTGACGAACACCGGGCGCTTGAACACCTGCTCCGTCAGGAACCGCTCGTGCTCCGTCTGGAGGTCGGTACCCCAGTCTACCTTGAAGTCGAACTGGTCATTGTGCTGCTTCAGGATCTCCACCGCCTCGGTATAGCTGACCCGGCCGAAATCGGAGGTCATCACATGGGTCAGGCGCTCCTTGAGCCCCTTATCCACGAAGCTGTTGAAGAAGTTGATCTCGTCGGGGCAGCGCTCCAGCACCCGGCGGATGATGTGCTTGATCATGGCCTCGGCCACATCCATATCCCCCGCCAGATCGGTAAAGGCCATCTCCGGCTCGATCATCCAGAACTCGGCGGCGTGGCGCTGGGTGTTGGAATTCTCCGCCCGGAAGGTGGGACCGAAGGTATACACGTCACCAAAGGCCATGGCGAAGTTCTCGGCATTCAGCTGGCCGGACACGGTGAGGCTGGTCTTTTTGCCGAAGAAGTCCTTGCTGTAATCCACCTGCCCGTCTTCGGTCCGGGGAACGTCGTTGAGATCCAGCGTCGTCACCTGAAACATCTCGCCGGCGCCTTCGCAGTCGGAGCCGGTGATGATGGGAGTGTGGACATATACGAAGCCACGGCTCTGGAAGAATTCGTGGATGGCGTAGGCTGCTACGCTGCGGACCCGGAAGGTGGCGGAGAACAGGTTGGTGCGGGGCCGCAGATGCTGGATGGTCCGCAGGAACTCCACGCTGTGGCGCTTTTTCTGCAGAGGATAGTCCGGGGTGGACTTGCCCTCCACCTCGACGGAGGAGGCCTTTACCTCCAGAGGCTGCTTGGCCTCCGGCGTCAGCACCACGGCGCCACGGACGATGAGAGCGGCGCCCACGTTCTGCCCGGCGATCTCCTTATAATTATTCAGCTCATCAGCGGACATGACCACCTGCAAATTCTTGAAGCAGGAGCCGTCATTGAGCTCGATGAACCCAAAGGTTTTCATATCCCGGATGGTGCGGGCCCAGCCGCACACGGTGACTTCCTTGCCGTCCAGCTGTTCCTGGTCGGCAAAAAGGGCAGCGATCTTCATTCGCTCCATCGTGCGTTCCTCCTTGCACTAAAATCGGTATAACGTAGATTATAACCGCCCGTCGCCACTTTTGCAAGAGCCCGTCCCATCGGGAGCAAAAAAAGTTTTTCCGCCTATGGAAAAGGACTTGACACGGCGGGAACGCATGGTATAATAAGCATATGATTAGAAAGTAAAGTTTTGCTTATGGAGGTGCGGCATGACCCAACGGGAACGGCAGATACTCAACTGGATCGAAGCGGATCCCATGATCTCCCAGCAGGAGCTGGCGGAGCGGGCGGGCATCACACGGTCCAGCGTGGCGGTGCATATTTCCAACCTGATGAAAAAGGGCTGCATCGCCGGAAAGGGCTACATCGTGACCCGCAGCCCCTACGTCACGGTGGTGGGCGGTATGAACATGGACATCGGCGGCTGGCCCGGTGAGGAACTGGTGGCACAGGATTCCAACCCCGGCCGGGTGCGGATGAGCCCCGGCGGCGTAGGCCGGAACATCGCCCACAACATGAGCCTGATGGGGCTGGATGTGCGGCTGCTGACAGCCTTCGGCGACGATGTGTACGCCCAGAAGCTGGCGGCGGTGTGCGGCGAGCTGGGCATCGACATCTCCCAGTCCCCGGTGATCCCCGGCGGTCACACCTCCACCTATCTTTTCATCAACGACCAGCAGGGGGATATGCAGCTGGCGGTGTCGGATATGGACATCTATCGGAATCTGACGCCCCGTGTGCTGGCGGGGCGCAAGCAGCTGCTGGAGGGCAGTCAGGTGGTGGTCATCGACACCAACCTCCCGGCGGAGAGCATCGCATGGCTGGCGGATAACTGCCACGCCCCTATTTTTGCCGACCCCGTGTCCACGGTGAAGGCCGAGAAGCTGCGGCCGGTGCTGGGAAAGCTCCACACCCTGAAGCCAAACCGGCTGGAGGCGGAGCTGCTGTCCGGCGTGCCTATCACGGATACCGACAGCCTCCACCGTGCGGCCCGGACCCTGCTGGAGACGGGACTGCATCGGGTGTTCATCTCACTGGGAGCCGACGGCGTCTATGCCGCCGATCAGAGCGGCAGCGTGACCCTGCCCGCCCCCAAGGCGGAGATGGTCAGTACCACCGGCTGCGGCGATTCCTTTATGGCGGCTCTGACGTGGGCCTACCTGCAGGGCAGCGATCTGGAGAGGTCGGCCCGTGCGGGTCTGGCGGCCTCCTCCCTGACCATGGAGAGCGCCGAGACCATCCACCCCTCCATGAGCGAGGCGGAGCTGCTGCGGCGCATGGCCCTGTAAGTCATTCCTTATCGTTTCTATACATTTCAATCCGAACCCAATCGAATTTATCAACAGGAGGAACTGAATCATGCTGAATCGTTATCTGGACATTTCCACTGAGGTCAAAGAGGCTCTGGAGCAGGGCAAGCCCGTGGTGGCACTGGAGAGCACCATCATCTCCCACGGTATGCCCTATCCCCAGAATGTGGAGACCGCTATGAACGTGGAGAAGCTCATCCGTGAAAACGGCGCTGTGCCTGCCACCATCGCCATCATCAAGGGCCGCCTGAAGGCTGGTCTGACCGCCGAGGAGATCGACTATCTGGGCCGTGCCGGTCACGCTGTGCCAAAGGCCAGCCGCCGTGATCTGCCGGTGCTGGTGGCCAAGGGCAGCGACGGCGCCTGCACCGTGACCACCACCATGATGATCGCCCACATGGCCGGGATCCAGGTCTTTGCCACCGGCGGCATCGGCGGCGTACACCGTGGCGCCGAGACCACCATGGACATCTCCGCTGATCTGGAGGAGCTGGGTCAGACCCCTGTGATGGTGGTGTGCGCCGGTGCCAAGTCCATTCTGGATCTGGGTCTGACGCTGGAGTATCTGGAGACCAAGGGCGTGCCTGTCATCGGCTACGGCACCAACGAACTGCCCGCCTTCTACACCCGCAAGTCCGGCTTCGGCGTGGACTACGAGCTGGATACCCCGGAGGAGCTGGCCGCTGCCTTCCACGCCGAGCGTGAGTTGGGCATGAAGAACGGTATGCTGGTCACCAACCCCATCCCGGAGAAGTACTCCATGGATCACAAGGTCATCGACAAGGCCATCGAGCAGGCTCTGGCCGAGGCCAAGGCGCAGGGCATCCACGGTAAGGAGACCACGCCCTTCCTGCTGGCCAAGGTGAAGGATCTCACCGGCGGCGACAGCCTGGAGAGCAACATCCAGCTGGTGTACAACAACGCCGTTCTGGGCGCCAAGACCGCCTGCGCTCTGGCCGCTCTGAAGGGCTGATGCAGGAGCTGCTGGCGGCCCTGTCGGACTGGCTGGGCGTCTATCTGCTGATCGTCAACGTGGCCACCATTGCCGTGTACGGAGCCGATAAGCGGCGGGCCAAGCAGAGACGCTGGCGTGTGCCGGAAAAGACATTGTTTCTGCTGGCCATCGTGGGCGGCAGCGTGGGGGCCTTGCTGGGGATGTGGACCTTTCACCACAAGACCCGGCACTGGTACTTCCGCTATGGCATCCCGGCTATTCTGGTGGTGCAGCTGGCGCTGGCGGGCTGGCTGTGGCTGCGCTGAACGAGCATCCGAAGAACCATAAAAGATCCGCACTGTGAAGAGTCACAGTGCGGATCTTTCTATGTTATCTTGAGGGTTTTCGGTAAAATATTGGTGATTTTGGCTTACTCCGCCTGATAGACCACCTTGCCGTCCACGATGGTGCAGTAGGCCTCGGCCCCAATGGTGGTCAGGGGATCCGCCGTCCACAGCACCAGATCGGCGTCCTTGCCGGGTTCCAGACTGCCCACACGGCTGTCGATGCCCAAGCTGCGGGCGGGGTTGATGGTGATGGCCCGCCACGCCTCCTCCATGGGGAGACCTGCGTTTGCGGCGAGACCGGCGCACATGGGCAGCTTCTCCAGCGGGATCACCGGGGCGTCGGTGATGATGCTGACGGTGAGTCCGGCGTGGTACAGGGTGCCGGGGGTGGTGAAGCTCTTGTGGCGCAGCTCGGCCTTGCTTTTGCTGCCCAGCGTGGGGCCTACGAACACCGGCAGGCCCTCCTTGGCAAGCTCGTCGGAGATAAGCTCGCCGTCGGTACAGTGGTCCAGCGTGGCCTTGACGCCGAACTCCTTGGCGATACGGACGGCGGTGAGGATGTCGTCGGCCCGGTGGGCGTGGCACTTCAGGGGGATCTCGCCGTTGATGACCGGCAGCATGGCCTCCAGCTTCATGTCGAAGGGGGGGTTCTTCCCGGCCAGCTTGTCATCCCGGTAACGGCGAGTCTTGAACAGCAGCTCCCGCAGCAGCGCCGCCACCGCCATCCGGGTCATGGGGCTCTTCTTCAGGCCCTGTCCGTAGCAGCCCTTGGGGTTTTCGCCGAAGGCGCATTTCATGGCGGCAGGCTCCTTCAGCAGCATATTGTCTACCCGTTTACCGGCCAGCTTCAGCACCGTGAAGGTGCCGCCCACCACGTTGGCGCTGCCGGGGCCGGTGCAGGCGGTGGTGACACCGCCCCGCAGGGCGTTGGGGAAGGCACCGTCCTGAGGATTGATGGAGTCGATGGCCCGCAGCTGCGGCGTCAGGGGGTCCACGATCTCATTGTAGTCCATGCCCTCCCAGCGCAGACACTCATTGTCCAGACCGATGTGACAGTGGGCCTCCACGCAGCAGATCGGAAGAGCG
>OGRE01001911.1_pt1 | contig 16240 bp, 18 predicted proteins | sample 1553421 | NCBI WGS metagenome assembly OGRE01 (sample SAMEA2580076, study PRJEB22360) | human gut metagenome | biome: human gut; feature: human-associated habitat; material: faeces | place: Denmark | collected 2008/2010 | reverse complement strand
AAGAGCAAGGGATGCCGAAAAGCTTGAGACAAGGTGACAAATGCCCGGGTAGTTTGTCATCGGGCAGCATCAACCCAAAAAGGTGTCGAACGACCGGGTAGTTTGTCATCTTTTCGAGCGGGGATGAGCCTGTTGCTGGACCTGCTTCAAGTGCTCGGGAGAAAGATGCGTATAGATCTGCGTGGTCGAAAGACTGGAATGGCCGAGCATTTCCTGCACACTGCGCAGGTCCGCCCCACCCACGAGCAGATCGCTTGCAAAGGAGTGGCGCATCGCATGGGGCGAGAGCGACGGGTCAAGACCAGCAAGCGCGAGCGCCTGCTTGAAGATCGTACGGATCGCAGCGGTCGAAAGCGGGTTACCGCGTGCTGAAAGGAAACAAGCATCGGTTGCACACTTTGAATGCGCAGCTAGCTCAGAGCGCGATTCCTCAAGGTAGCGGCGAAGCGCCGAAACAGCTTTGTGGTAGATCGGGACACGACGCTCTTTGTTCCCCTTGCCCACCACGCTCACATATCCTTGATCGAGATGAAGCCTATCGAGCGTGAGCCCTTCGACTTCAGACACACGCAGGCCACAGGCATAGAGCAGCTCAAGAACAGCCTGATTACGCAAAGCTACCGCTCTATCGCGCTCAAGTTCTTCTTCGCTCGTGTATACCGAAAGCAGCCGCTGCATATCTTCATGCGAGATCGTCTTGGGAAGCGTTTGTGCCTGCTTCGCGCCCTGCAGGACTGCAGCCGGATTCGAAGGATAGCCATGCGCGATCATGAGCCATTGATAGAACCCTTTGAGCGAAGAAAGATGCCTGTTGGCTGTTCTGCGCGCACGTCCTTCTCGATCGAGCGTGCCCAAATAGCGCCTGATCTGCTTATGGGAAGGAGCATCAAAAGGCGTATTCGTCTCAGAGCACCAATGCGCAAAGCTCATCAGATCGTTTCCGTAGGCTTTCATAGTGTGCGCAGAATGATTGAGCGTTCTCAAGTAGTCGAGGTATTCGTCGATCAGGGCGCGCGACGCTGAGCAGGCGCATTCTAGCTGCTTGCTGCATTCGGTCTGCTCTTCACGTTCTGTCATGATCTAGTTTGTTCCCTCGAGCTGCAAAGCAAGCGCGGAAACGTATGACTTCATGGCTTCGCTCCCCCGCTGCGCATACGCTTCGTAGCGCTGCTGCTTATTGCGAATACGCTCTTCGAACGGCGGCAAGATGCCGAAGTTCACATGCATCGGCTGGTAGTCCTTCGTCTCCGGATCGGTCGCGTAGTCTATGAGCGCCCCGAAGGCGCTTTCGCGCGGAAGCGGATCGAGCTCGATACCGCGCGCAGCCCCGCGCACGCTCAAGCTGGCAAGCAGCCCTGATGCGATGGCTTCGACATATCCTTCGGTCCCGCTCAGCTGCCCTGCAACATATAAGCGGACAGGCAGAGCACGCGAAGCAGCACTCTGCAATTCAAGATGGCAGTTGAGCAGCTCAGGAGCATTGATGAAGGTGTTGCGATGCATCACGCCATAGCGCGCGAACTGAGCCTGATCAAGACCGGGGATCATGCGGAACACGCGCTCTTGTTCAGGGAACGCAAGGTTCGTCTGGAAGCCAACGAGGTTATAGCACTGCTTATCTCTACCCTCTGCGCGCAATTGCACCACCGCCCAAGGGCGTTTCTGCGTGCGCGGATCCACGAGCCCGACTGGCTTCAGTGGCCCAAACCGTGGCGCATCGAATCCTTTGCGTGCGATCTCTTCGATCGGCTGGCAAGCCTGGAACAGATCACTCGACTCGAATTCCTTCTTGATAACACAGCGCGCATCGATGAGCTCCTGTGCGAAGGCTTCATATTCTTCTTTGTTGAAAGGCGCATTGAGATAGTCCCCTGCGCCTTCTTCGTAGCGGCTCTGACCGAACACAACATCGTGGTCAAGCGAATCCGCATAGACGATCGGCGCTGCAGCGTCATAGAAGGAAAGATGGTCTTCCCCGGTGAGCGTGCGCAGCGATTCTGCGAGCGCAGGCGAAGTAAGAGGGCCCGTAGCGATGATGCAGAACGGTGCCGGGTCCTCAAGAATATATGGCCCCTCATGGTGCGCATCTTCGATGATGAGCGCGCCGGAAGGATCGATTCCCACCACCTCGGCTTCGATACGTGCGACCCCCGCTTGCACGAGCGCATCGGTGACCAACGAAGCGAACTGCTCGCGATCGACCGCAAGTGCGCCACCGGCAGGAACGCTGCTCTCATGCGCGAACGCAAGCAAGCGCGAACCGAGCAGCTTGAGTTCTGCCTTGAGCATGCCAGCTGCACTGGCCTCTTTGGTGGATTTGAGCGAATTTGAACAGACGAGTTCCGCGCACTTATCGCCATGATGCGCCCCCGTGGTACGGAACGGACGCATCTCGATCAAGCGCACGGCAAAACCATCTGCAGCCAGTTGCAAGGCAGCTTCGCTTCCTGCAAGACCGCCTCCGATGATGTCAACACGTTTTTCCATGCCATCAGGGTACTACACAACGCAAGCGCCATAACTTCCGTTCGGAAATCTTTCTATGAAACCCTCATGCTCGAGCTTCGCCAACTCGACCATGAGCCAAGCAAGGCGCTTCTCACGCAAAGGTGCACCGATATCATCTTTCTCCATGAGTGCATCGATCGAGAGCTGCTCGGCCTGAAGCGCCGCAAAGAGCAGCGATGTTTCAGACACCTCCTTCTTGCGCATGTCCTGGACCTTCAAGCATCCATACAGGTTGAAGATGACATCCTCAAACGTCTCTTCATCGACAATGGGAGTTGCGCCCTGATACAGAAGCCGGTTCGCGCCGCGCGAGGTGGGCGAAGTGATCGCGCCTGGCACGACGAGCACTTCACGATTCGAAGAGAGCGCATCATCGGCAGTCGAGAACGTTCCTGAAGGAAGCCCTGCTTCTACGATGAGCGTTGCGCGCGAAAGACCCGCAATGATGCGATTGCGCGCACGGAAGGTGTAGGGCATAGGCGGAAACTGCCACTGGTGTTCGGAGATGACGGCACCGCCTTTATCAACGACCTCCTGAAACAGATCGCGATTTGACTCAGGATAGATGCAATCGCACCCTCCGCCAAGCACGACCACCGTTGGGCTCCCTCCTTCAAGACAGCCCCGGTGAGCTGCGCTATCGCAGCCGAGCGCTCCGCCCGAGATGATCGTGACCCCATGCTCCGAAGCGATCTTCGCGAACTTGAACGCCACATCTCGCCCATAGGGCGTTGCTTTACGTGCACCGATCACAGAAAGGCCACACGTGAGCACTTGCGGGTTACCGATGCCATAGAGCTTCTTCGGCGGATCGGGAATATTCATCAATTGTTCAGGGTAATCCTCTCCTCCATAAGGAAGAATGAAACGTACTCCTTCAAGAGGTTTCGTCGGTCGCAACTCACTCATGAATCATCCTCTCTCGATCATTGTTTCGCTTCTATGATCTGAAAACGCAAGGCATAGGCCTCGGCCAAGTGTTCTTCTTCGACTGAATCCGAAAGGGAAAGATCAGCGATCGTGCGCGCGAGCGAAAGTATCTTCATGATCGAACGTGTATTGAGCCCGCTCGTATTTATCGCAAGCTCAAGGAACTCATTCGCACGTCTGCTGAGCGCACAGGAATGGAACAGTGCCAAAAGCTTATTGCGTTTGCCGAGCCGGAGCGGCGAATCTACGGGTCCCAAACATTCATCCGCCCCTTGGCTCTTCGTACGATGGAGCGTGCGCTCGTGAGCGAACGCGCGTGCACGGACGATCTCGTCTCTCATTTGCTCAGAACTTTTACCAGGACGCGCCTTATCCAGATGCGAAAGATCGATACGAGCAACATCGATCCTGATATCGATGCGATCCATCACCGGACCGCCGATCTTGCTCTGATAGCGCTGGATCTGATACGGGCTGCATTTGCATTCGTGCTCTTCATCGCCGTAGTAACCGCAGGGGCAGAGATTCGTCGCCGCCACGAACATGAAGCGCGCGGGAAATACATACGAACCCTCCGCTCGCGTGATGTGCACGATCCCTTCTTCAAGGGGTTGCCGAAGCTGCTGCAACACATCGTTATGCATCTCTGCAAGCTCATCGACGAAGAGCACACCATTGTGTGCAAGCGATACTTCGCCAGGACGCACGGGGTTTCCTCCCCCGAGCAAACCAGCCGCCGTCACACTATGATGAGGCATGCGAAAGGGCCGCAAGCCGCCATAGATGCCCCGCAGATCGGCATCGAGCGCTGAGTGGATCATAGCGGTTTGGATCTTCTCTTCTTCGGAGAGCGGAGGCAGGATGCTCGGCACGCACTGGGCGAGCAAGGTCTTGCCCGCACCAGGAGAACCCATCATGATGATGCCATGATTCCCGCAAACTGCCACCTGCAACGCGCGCTTGGCTGCATCATGACCGACCACGTCCGCGAAATCGAACGCATAGTCGCGCTGCTCAGGTTCGCTGAAGCAGAGCGCGGGCAGTTCTTCGCGCGTGATCTGACGCAGGTATTCGAGCGCGAAGCATTCCACCCCTGAAACGGGAAGGGCGCCATGGTCGGTCGCTCCTGTTATGAGCGTTGTGCCCAATTCGCGCGCGCATTGCTGATACGAGATGAGCCCTGCCGTGGAACGAACCCTTCCTTCAAGCGAAAGTTCGCCCACCACGAGCGCATTTTCCAGATGGATAACAGGGATCTGCCCCGTTGCTGCAAGGAGCGCGAGCGCAATAGGCAGATCGAACCCCGATCCTGTCTTACGTAACGAGCTCGGCGCAAGATTCACGACGATCTTATCGCTTGGCACATGAAAGCCTGCCGATTTGATAGCTGCCCGCACGCGCTCTCGTGATTCCTGGATGGCAGTATCGGGCATCCCTACGATCGAGAACGAAGGGATGCCGCTCGAGATGAGTACTTCGACTTCGACCGGCAGCGCCTCGACACCGCGCAACACCGCACTCTTCACCTTGTAGGACTGCTGAGACATCGCTGCCTCACATCGACCCAAAGGCGTTCAGGTGATGGCGCAGGAAAGCGCGATCCTCTCCGAGCACAAGGATCGCGATGATATCGAAACGCACACGCACATCGGCATAATCGTGATCTTTGAGATAGCAAGCTGCGATGCGTTCATAACGCGAGCGCTTCCGCGTGTCCACCGCCTCAGAAGGAAAGCCTTTCTGAGCATCCTTACGAGTTTTCACCTCGATGAAGCAGAGCGTATCGTCTTGAAGCGCGACGATATCCGCCTCGCCAGCGATACATTTCCAGTTGCGATCGAGGATCTCGTATTCGCGGCGCTCAAGGAAGCATGCTGCAGCCTCTTCTCCCCTCTTGCCGAGTTCATGCGGGGAATACGAAGCTACGTCCTTGGCTTCTTTAGCGTCTTTGGCCTCTTTGACACCTTTACCCTCTTTGGTCCCTTTGGCCTCTTCTGTGGCGTTGGCTCTTTTGGCACCAGCGCTCTCTTTGCAAAGCGCTTCAACTTCTTTTGGTTTCGTGCATAAAGCTTGTGATTCTTCCATTCCTACCTCCTTGACTTAAGGATAGGAAGGGAATCTCAACGAAATTTGAAAGAAATCTGATGTCTTTGCACGCGCAGATTTACGTTTTGCTCACGTTTTTCTCAAACAACGAGGAATCATCCTGTTCAGCAAAGCCCCTTTATGAACTCGGCGCGCGGCTGGTCACTCTAAAGCGAACGATCCTGTGTGAAGTTCTTGCAATACGAAGCACGATGAATAGGGGTAAGCCCCTTCTCCGCGATAGCACGACGATGCGCAGCGCTGCCATACCCCTTCGATGAAGCGAGGTCATATCCTGGATAGACCTGATCGCATTCGACCATGAGCGCATCGCGTTCGACCTTAGCGATGACCGAAGCGGCCGCAATGGAAGCGCAGCGCGCATCCCCCTTCACCACATTGATCTCGCGCGCGTCGAAGCCGAGCGGATTGCCGTCGAGCAAGATGACCTCAGGCACGATGCCTTGGGCTTCGATGTTAGCGACTGCTGTTTTGAAAGCGCGCTTGAGGCAAGCCATGATGCCGAACTCATCGATATCCTCAGGAGGGATATGAACGACCGAGAAAGCGCGAGCTGAACGCTTCACCTCATCAGCGATAGCAGGGCGCTTCGCTTCCGCGATCTGCTTAGAGTCGTTGAGTCCCTCGATGAACGCAGCCGCCGGATCGAGCACCACAGCGCCCACGCTCACAGGGCCAGCAAGAGGGCCGCGACCAACCTCATCGAGCCCAACTACGACCTTACCGCCTGCAAGGTCTTGTTCGAACGTATAGAGGCGCATCAGACGCACGTGCTCCTGCTCTTCGCGCTCGATATGTCTGCGCGCGGTAGCGAGCGCCTGCTGCACCCCTTTGCGCTCATCGGAGGCGAGTGCGCGCGCGAGCGCTGGGAAGCTTTCAGGCGTTGCTTCTTTCAGCAACGCTCGTATCTCCGCTATCGATCTCACGCTCTCTCTCCTTTTCTCAACTAGCCGGGCAATGTGCGCTCAGGTGACGAACGACCGGGTAGTTTGTCATCTTCCAAAACAAAAAAGGGGCACGAAACCCGTACCCCTTTTCGAATGCGAATGAAGGCGCTCTTAGAATGCCTTTTCCTTGATCTTCGCAGCCTTGCCGACCTTGTCGCGCAGGTAGTAAAGCTTTGCGCGGCTCACATCACCACGACGGGTGACTTCGATCTTCTCGATCTTGGGAGAGTGAACCGGGAAGGTACGCTCCACGCCCACGGAGAAGCTGATCTTACGAACCGTGAAGGTCTCGCGATTCGAAGCACCATGACGACGGATAACATCGCCCTGGAACACCTGAATACGCTCGCGATCGCCTTCCTTGATGCGATAGTGAACCTTCACCGTATCGCCAACGTTAAAGCTTGCAACCTCAGGATTGATCTGCTGTTGCTCGATTGCGCGGATGATATCCATGTCAAATTCCTTCTATATTTCCACTACTTTATATACAAACACAAAGTGATGTCAGAGACACAGCTGATAATTATACGGTGAGCCAAATTGCGACGCAAGAAGCAAATGTAAAAATTGTTGCAAAACCACTCGCCTAGCGGCAGACGGTTCGCGCACACGCTCCTACGGCACTAGATGAGCAGCAACAACCCGTACGAGCCTACCCCCGCAACGATACTCCACACGAGCGACTTCGTCTTGATGGCAACGGGAATCACGATGAGCGCGGCGATGACCGGAATCGTCGCAGGCCACAAGCCCGCATCGAACATGCCGGGGCTGAAGATGTCGTTCGCGATGAGCGCAGCGAAGGCAGCTGGCGGAATGAAGGCGAGCGCCTGGGAGAGCCATCCGGGCAGCTCACGGCCGCGCAGTGCGAAGAGCGGCACCGTGCGGAAGATGAGGATCGTAAGCGCGCATCCTATACCGATGAGCGCGAACTCAGTCCAACCCACGTGCACTCACCCGCTCTCTTCTTACCACGATCATACCGGCAGCAACGCCCAAAAGAGCACCGATCAAGATAGCCGGCCCTGAAAGCCCCACGCATTTCGCTAGATACACGCCGAGCACCGCGACCACGCCAGCAGCGATGTTGCCTTTGGTGGCGGGTTGTGAAAACAGCAGACATAAGAAGATGCTCGTCATAGCGAACGATGCGAGCGCAGTGGGCACGGTGAGCAAGCTTCCAAGCAGCACCCCGAGCACGTTAGCGAGCGCCCAGGAGCTTTGCGAGAACAAGTTAACGAGCGTTGCACCCTTGATGTTCCACTCGCCCTGCTCGAGCTTCACCACGTTCACCGCGAATGATTCATCGGTAACGGTCGCACCATACAGGAACGCCAGGCGCTTGTTCACATTCTCGCAAAAGCGCGAGAGCGATGCGCTATAGAGCATCTGGCGGGAATTGACGAGCGTCACGCTCGCGATGATGGCAGCCATGGGAGAACCCAGCAACCACATATTAGGAATCATGTACTGACCAGCGCCGGAATAGAAAAGAGCGCTCAACAAGAACACCTGCAGCGCATCCATGCCAACCGATTGGCTCAAGATGCCACAAGGAATGCCGAGAAAAATATAGCCCACCATAATGGGTGCGGCCATCTGCAATGCTTGTTTTACGAGTGATACGTTTTTCATGACCGCATCAGTATAGCGCTATCAGCCTTGAGCGCACTCTCTTCTCCGTCGGTGGATGAAGAGGGATCCTGCTACCTTAATGTTGCGCATTCCATGACTTCGGAACGAACATGTCCTCGAAGAAGTTGATCGCATAGCGATCGGTCATGCCCGCAACATGGTCGGTGACCGCACGCAGCGGATCGTCGCCAGCAAGCGCGCGATATTCCGCAGGCACTTCATCGTAGTGGCGCACGAAGTAGTTGAACAGATCCTCGACCAAATGGCGTGCCTTATACACCTCGCGCATGACCTGATCGGACGTGTAGACCTTGTCGAACAAAAACGAACGTAGCTCCATCATGGCTTCCCAGATCGGTTCGCTCATGGCGATATCACCCTGCGCATCGGAGGTGACGATCATATCCTCAACGAGCGTTTGGATACGATCGGCGTGATTCTCCCCGATGATGCGATGAGTAGATTCCGGCAGATCGGATTCTTTGAGCACGCCTGAGCGAAGCGCGTCGTCGATATCATGATTCACGTACGCGATGCGGTCAGCCGTTGCAACGATGCGACCTTCGTACGTTTTGGCGCGCTCAGAGCCCGTATGGTGCACGATGCCATCACGCACTTCCTCGCTCAAGTTAAGGCCCTTGCCTTCGTTTTCGATGACCTCGACCACGCGCAAGCTTTGGATGTTATGGCGATACAGCACCTTGTTCTCCGGTGCCTCCGGATCGAGCCCCCTATGAAGCGCCAGACAGCGGCTGATCGATTCCTCTCCCACGTGCCCGAATGGCGTATGACCCAGATCATGTCCGAGCGCGATAGCCTCGGTAAGATCCTCGTTCAATCCAAGTGCGCGTGCGATCGTACGTGCGATCTGCGAAACCTCGAGCGTATGCGTAAGACGGGTGCGGTAATGATCTCCCACCGGCGCCAAGAATACCTGTGTCTTGTGGGACAACCGACGAAACGCCTTGGTGTGCAAGATCTTGTCGCGATCCTTCTGATAGGTGGAACGGAAGCGATCTTCCTGCGATGCGCGATCGCGCCCCAGCGATCGGTCGGAGAACGAAGCTTGGTCGCTCAAGTGCTCATGCTCTTGTTCGATACGATCATCACGCGTGGTGAGTTTCATGTAATCTTCTTTCGACTAAGCGGTAACGATGAGGAGCCTTCTGCATGAAGGACAGCGCGACACCGGCGCATCCTGCTTGATGCGGCTGATGCGCGTGCTATCGAAGGCTGAACGACAGGCGCTGCACGATCCATCGACAAGCTCCGCCACGCCGATGCCTCCGCATTCATGGCAAGAGCGCTCATACGCGCGACAAAGTTCGGCATTCAGGGTTTCTGCCAGCTGTTTATGCTCGGCTTCCGCCTGCGCGATCGCGCGCGTGAGCGAACCGCCTTCTTCCTGGAACGATGCGATGGCGCTCTTTTCTCGTGCATCCAATTCAGCGCACCCCGCCATGATCTGGTCCATGAGCGGACGAATGCGCGCAAGCTCGCCATCAACGCGCTCCATATCCTGCGTGAGCTTCTCGCGGCGCTTGACCACCCCATGCAGATCTTTCGTGTATGACTCGACGCTGCGGTAATCGCCTTTCACCCGATCGAGCGCTTCTTGGGTCTCTTGTTGCTTCTTCTCAAGACGTTCGTCTTCTGAGAGCAGAGCATGCAATTCGTCTTCGAACGCATCGATCATATCCTGCACCTGGGTCTTCTTCTTGATGATCGCAGAGAGCTTTTGGCGCGTTTCAAGAATGGTTTGGCGCTGAGGGAGCTCATCGAGCTTCTTCTTGTTACGGATCACTTCGGCATCGATGTGCTGAAGTCGTTTGAGGTTCTCGAGCTCCTGATCGCTTGCGTGCATGCCTACCTCGCTCATCTCGTATGGGGCGAATCGCTATTGGCGAATGGTTTCAGGGGTATACCAATTCTTCGATTGATCAACAACCATGATACATGAATCTGTCAGACCCGCCGCGAGCGCTTCGGTCGCGAGAAGAGCACAGAGCGGAAGCTCTGAAACGTCGTGCCCCAGCTCGATGATCGACAGCCCGCTCTGGCGCGCCTCGAGCGCCACGTGATACTTCACCTCACCGCAGATCAGGCAATCGATGCCATTCTCCAAACAGAGATCGACCAGTTCGTTTGCTGACCCACCACAAGTGACGATCGATTCGAGCAGGGTATCGGGATTGCCCCATACGCGCGGCACCGAACCGAACACGGAGACCGAGCGTGCTGCGAGATGCTTGAGCGAGATCGCGCCCTCTTCGCTCGCGCACACCATTCCGAAACCCTTATCAGCCTTGCCGGCGAGCGGGTCGAGCACATAGCGCGGCTTGAGACGCAGCAAGGTGGGCAGAATCGAAAGTGCCTGCGGCGCAACATCGAGCGCCGTATGGAAATTCATGCAATTGATGCCGTGAGAGAGCGCATAGTTCACTACCGCTCCAGGTTTTGCGCCCTGCACGGTCTCCGGCATGAAGTTGCTCACCGCTTCGATGAACACGGGGTGATGTGTGAGCACCACGTTCGCACCAAGGTCAGTAGCTTCTTTGAGTGCTGCGATGGTGGGATCGAGCGCGACCACCACACCGGTCACCTCGACACCCGGGTTACCCACGGTAAGTCCCGTGCGATCCCAAGCGCACGCATCCTCAGCAGGAAAGACCGAGAGCAAACGCTGCTCGAGCGTGCCAACAGAAACGCCCGTCTTCACGGGCGCGAGAGGCCCCGTTGGGACCTTGAACAATGCATTGATATCTGATTGGGACATGTCAACCTTCTTTCGCGTTAAGAGAGCGGGATCGCTCTTCTCTCACCGCCCGGCAACAACGCGGTGATCTCGCGATATCCCGCTTCATAGAGAAGTTTCAATCCAGCGTCGATGCCGCGATCGACATTGCACGGCTCGTGCGCATCTGTTCCCAGTGTAACGGGCACGCCTGCTTTTCTGAATTCTGTTAACAAATCGATATGAGGGAAGGGTTCTTTGCAGGCATAGTAAGCTCCCGAAGTGTTCACCTCGATCATGCGCTCCCCTGCCGCCGCCGCTTCAGCAGCTTGCGCGTAGGCGCGAGCACGATCGAAGGCCGCCGAAGGATACTTGGCGAACTTCTTCACCAGATCGGGATGTGCCATGACCGTATAGGGCATGTCCGAAACGCACGCCGTGCAGAACTGGTCGAAATAGCGCTCCCAGATCGCATCGTGACCGACCTCGTCCCAATGATCGACCTGCTCAGGATCGTCGAAAGGCCACATATCAAGATAGTGGACCGAGCCCAAGATGATATCGAAGCGGCTCCAATCGATGCTCGAAAGATCGCGGTCCTCATAGTCTCCGAGCCAGTCGAGCTCGGTCCCAACGAGGATCTGCATGTTAGGGTGAAGAGCGCGCTGTGCTTCGATCTCGCGAACGTAGGGATCGAGCGCATCCCAGGGCATCGAGACGAAGTTATCAGGGTCGACTTCATGAGAGAGCGGAAAATGCTCGGTGAGAGCCAGGATCGAGATGCCCGCCTCGCGAGCCGCCTGCACGACCTCAGCGATCGTGCCGTTTCCATGCCCGGTAAGCCCCGTGTGCGTATGTGTGTTGATGTATTCCATGATCACTTCACTACCTCTCGAAGCATGCGTACCGCATGATCGATGTCTTTTTCTGTGGTGGTTGGTCCGAGCGAGAAGCGCACCATGCCAAGCGCACGATCGCGCTCGATCCCCATGGCAGAAAGCACGTGCGAAGGCTCGAGATCGCTCGACGAACACGCCGATCCTCCCGATACGCACACTCCCCGCCGGTCAAGCTGCAAGATGAGCGTTTCACTCTCGAAACCCGGGCACAGCACCGTAACGATATGCGGCCCGTAGTCAGGCGAGCGGGGGTCGATGAACGCCTCGACGCCAGTAAGCTCGCTGAGACCAGCAAAGAGCCTGTCGCGCAAGGCTCGCATATGAGTGCTTGCTGCCTCAAGTTGCTCGTGGCTTTCCTGCGCTGCCGCCGCGGAGGCCCCGCTCCGCCGCGAAGCCCACCACACCTGCGATGTTCTGCGTTCCGCTGCGAAGATTCGCCTCCTGACCTCCCCCGACGACCTGCGCGCCGAACAGCGTACGCGTCTTCAAGAAGAGCGCACCCACCCCTTTCGGTCCGCCGATCTTATGGGAAGAGAGCGAAAGTGCATCCACGTCTGTCTGCTTCACCGAGAGCGGCATCTTTCCGAACGCCTGCGTAGCATCGCTATGGAAGAGCGCGCCAGAGCGGTGCGCAAGTTCTGCCAACTGCGCGATATCGTTGAGTGCGCCGGTTTCGTTATTCAGTGCCATGATCGAAACGAGCAAAGGGTCGGTTGCCGCGTCCAATACGTGCGCAAGCGCCTCAGGCGTGATGACGCCCCGTTTATCAGGTTTGACGAAGAGGACCTCTATGCCGCGATGGCGCAGCACCTCCGCTGCTTCGAGCACCGCATCATGCTCGATGGCAGAAACGATCACGCTCGGCGTAGCTTCGAGCGCTTTGCCCTTTGCTTGCGAGCCGTAGCCGATATTCACGCCACGCTTCGCCAGAACCCCCTCGACGATGCCGATAAGAGCAGCGTTGTCCGCCTCGGTCGCTCCTGAGGTGAAGATGATCTCGCTGGGTCGCGCATCGAGCGTGCGCGCGATATCGCGCCGGGCAGCTTCGAGCGTCTTGAACGCATCGCGCCCCGCGGTGTGAAGCGCATTCGCGTTCCCGTTACCCTGCACAAGACCAGCCATCCCCGCTTCAAGATAGGGCGCCATAGCACGAGCAGCCTCGAGCGAAAGCGGTGCCGTGGCTGCCCAATCGAGATAGACGAAAGGCGCATCTGCCATGGGCTATGCACGCCCCTTGTCTGCCTGCGCGTCCGTTCCCGCCAGGCGGATCTCCTCGATTGCGCGAGCGGGATCCCCTGCGGCGAACACGCCCGATCCTGCGACGAGCACATCAGCACCTTGAGCACACACCAATCCCGCCGTGCGCTCTGCGCTGATGCCCCCATCGACCTCGATGAGCAGATCGGGGTTGCGCTCCTTGGCTACCTGCGCAACATACGCCACGCGCTCTTCACTTCCTTCGATGTAAGACTGCCCCGAAAAGCCCGGGAATACGCTCATGACCAGGATCATATCGACCTCTTCGATGAAAGGATCGAGCGCCTCGATGGGCATATCGGGCTTGAGCGTGAGCGCCGGATGAGCTCCCCGCTCGCGAATATGGCGCAAGAGGGTATGAAGCTCGTCTTCGTCGGGCACGGCCTCGATATGGACCGAGACATAATCAGGGTCGAGATCGAGATACCAATCGATCTGCTCTTGCGGATTCGAGATCATGAGGTGCACATCGATGGGGAGATCGGTTATGGCGCGGAGCTGCTTGATGAACGGTACGCCGATCGTAAGGTTGGGTACGAAATGCCCATCCATCACATCGACATGAATGATATCGGCTCCCGCTTCTTCGAGCATGCGGATATCGCGCTCCATATCCATGAAGTTCGCTGAAAGGATCGAGGGAGCGATCCGTACCGTAGAGAACATGAAACCAAGCTTCCTTTCTCAAGAACCTAGCTGTTTCGCGCTTCAAGATCGAGCAAGAACTGCTTGATCTTGAGCCCTGCAGCATAGCCCACCAAGTCTCCATTCTTCCCGATCACGCGATGACACGGAACGAGGAGCGGCAACGGATTCTTGTTGTTCGCACCCCCTACCGCACGCATCGCGCGCGGAGCATCGATCGCGCACGCGATCTCTTGATAGGTGCGCGTTTGTCCATAGGGAATCTCTTCGAGCGCACTCCATACGCGCTTTTGGAAATCGGTCCCGCTCGCCTTGAGCGGAAGATCGAAGTGCTTGCGCTTCCCCGCCAGGTACTCCTGGACCTGATTGGCAGCATCGTTGGTGAGCGCCGTAGGCGTGCAGGCTCCCTCAAGTTCCGCAGGGCCGAACACGAGTTGAGTGATGTGCGCGCCATCACTCGCGATCGTGATCCTACCCATCGGGGTCGGATAGACGAAGTACGTTCGCTCACTTGGCATAGATGGCCCCCTCGTGCTCAAGTCCCCAGAATTCTGTGGTGAGCGGCCGGTCAAAGAGCGTCATGATGGTCTCCTCGATCGAAGCCTTATCCCACAGCACGCTGCGCACCGCTTTCGTGATGGGCAGCTCCACTCCATAGGAACGCGCGAGCGGCTCGATGGTCTTGCAGGCAAGCGCGCCTTCGACCACCATGTGGGTCTCGTTCTCGTACTCTTCGAGCGTCTTGCCCTTCGCCACGTATTCGCCGAACGTACGGTTGCGCGAATGTTGCGAGGTACACGTTGCGATCAAGTCGCCAGCACCAGCAAGACCCATGACCGTGAGCGGATCGCCGCCACGGGCATACACGAGCCTGCTCATCTCAGCCATACCACGCGTCATGAGCATGGCTGCCGTATTGTCCCCCATGCCCATGCCATAAGCGATGCCCACCGCGATCGCGATAACGTTCTTGAAGGCCGCGCACAGCTCCACGCCGATGTAATCAGAAGAAACGTAGCACCTGAAGCTCGTGGACGCGAACAACCCGCGAAAGAAGAGCGCGGTCTGTTCAGAAGGAGAAGCGATGACCGTGCCCGAAGGCGTCCGATACACGACCTCTTCAGCATGATTCGGCCCCGAAAGCACCGCAAGGCGATCCTCGTTACCGAGCACATCTGCATATATCTCGATCGGGAGCAGCATCGTTTCCTGCTCCACGCCTTTCGAGCAGATGATGATGGGGGTCTCAGCAGAAACGACCCCTTTCATGCGCTCGGCGAAATCGCGCAAGAGCCTTGAGGGAGTGACCACCACCACCGCGCCTGCGCCCGCAAGCGCCTCCTCGAGCTTGGCAGTAGCCGTGATAGCAGGGTCGAGCGCAGCATCGCTCAGATAGCGCGGATTGCGATGCTCGTTCGTGATCGCTTCGGCCACTTCAGGCTTGCGCGCCCACATGCAGACTTCGTTATCGTTCGAAGCGAGCACGTTCGCGAGCGCCGTGCCCCATGATCCTGCACCGATCACTGCAACTTTCATGACTCACGCCTTCTTCTTCTGCCCGATACGATTCTCGTTATGGTTGATAAGACGCTTGATGTTCTCGCGATGCGCGAAGACAACGAGCAGAGCGGCGATCGAGATAGCGCACGCCGCGGGAAGATTAGGCCAGTAAAGATAGAACGCGAAGAACGGGCAGGCAAGCGCCGCAGCGATCGAGCCCACCGAAACATAGCGCGTCGCGACCACGAGCACCGCGAAGATCACCAGTTCGAACACGGCGAACAGCGGCCCGAACACGAAGAAGAGCGCACCGATGGCCACCGCGATCCCCTTCCCTCCGTGGAACTTCAGCCACGGCGAATAGATATGACCGACCACGCAACCGAAGAAGGAAAGCGCCAAGACGAGCTGGCCTGCTTCATAACCAGAAAGAGGCGCGGTCATACCCGCGAAGACCGTTCCCAAGAACCCCGAGAGCAGACCTTTGCCAAAATCGAGGATGAACACCGCTCCGCCGCCGATCTTTCCGAGCGAGCGCATGGCGTTGGTCGTGCCGATGTTCCCCGAACCTTCATTGCGAATATCCTTCTTGAAGAACAACCGCGAGATGATGACTCCGAAAGGGATCGAGCCGAGAAAGAACGTGATGACCAGGATGAGGATCGAAGCGATCGCGAGATCCATAGCTTAATCCTTTCGCTTGAAACGAAGACGGACCGGTGTGCCTTCGAGATCGAAGGCGCTGCGCAAGCGCTTTTCGAGATAGCGCTCGTATGAGGGTTCGATTATATCAGGATGATTGCAGAAGAACGTGAACTGCGGCGGGCAGGTTCCTGTTTGCGTCACGTACTTGATCTTCAAGAGCTTCTTGCCCTTCGAGATCGTGTGACCGAAATCGCGGATCTCCTGCAACCAATTGTTGAGCTTCGAGGTCGAGATGGTCGAGCAGTAGTTGTCGTAGGCAGTATCGATCGCATTCCAGATACGATGAACGTTCTTGCCTGAAAGCGCCGAGATGGCGATGACCGGCGCATACCCCACGAACATGAGACGATCCTTGATGCGCTCGCGGATCT
>OGRE01001905.1_pt1 | contig 16295 bp, 7 predicted proteins | sample 1553421 | NCBI WGS metagenome assembly OGRE01 (sample SAMEA2580076, study PRJEB22360) | human gut metagenome | biome: human gut; feature: human-associated habitat; material: faeces | place: Denmark | collected 2008/2010 | reverse complement strand
CTATCTTGTTTTTTTATGTAACATATAAATTCCTATGCTGACACTTAATAAAATAACAGTTCCCCATATTTCTATAGCAGTAACATCACCAGTATTTACATCTTGAATTATTTGATTTTAATCTTTAGATTAATTATCTTTATGATTGTTATCAGATAAATCATCTTTTACATGGTCATTATTTAATGAATCATTATTATCAGGATCCAGATTAATAATTGGACTACGTAAAACACGTACTTGACACTTTCCATTTAATTTTTGATTCCATTGATCAATAACTTCATATTCGAGAACATAAATCCCTTCTTGATGGGAATTCAAAGTTCCAATAAAAGTCACATTATTAATTTTATTTCCATCTTCATCTTCAAAAACAAAATATCCTTTTGGATTAAAAAGTGTATCTATTGGTATCTCTACATTATCAGATCCTACTAAAGTTGGTAAAGAACAAACTCTTACCTGACATTGCCCACTCATCTGACCACCCCACTGGTCTGTCACTTGATATGTTAAATGATATATGCCTGCTTTCCTTGTATCTACTTTCCCTTTAAAAATAACATTATCTATCTTATTGCCATCAGCATCCTTAAATATAAATTGATCCTTCCAATTTAATTGATCATTTTGTGGAATGACAATAGAATCTACTTCTACAACTGGTAAAGCCTTATAAATAACTTCAATAATTTTATCACCAGTAATATCTGATTCATCATAATTCCATATCCCTGTATATCCATCTCTTACTGGAATATTAGGGAAAACAAAATCTTCTCCTTCAACATAATATTTTGTTTCCAAAATATTTCCATCACACATAAAAGTAATCTTATGTGTTTTTTTAACAATTAAATCAACTTCTCCACCAATAACAGTTGCAGGGTTATCTTCAATAATATTATAAGAATATTTAATTTTTGATGGAAATGAACGCATCGTAGATTTGACTTTCCATAATCCATGACCTAAATTTTCAAAGTCATCACCCTCTACTTGAATTCTCTCTGCTTCTTTAAATCCTTGTGTTGCAAAATCAACATATTCTCCATCACTTGTACAATATAAAGCAATCCCTATATTCTGATTTCCAAAAGCCCAATATTTTGATGCTGGAGTTCCACATGTTATAAGATTATTTGGATTTTCAAAAGTCACATCAATAAGCTGACAGTTCGTAAAAGTCGAATTACCAATAACTTGGACACTACTAGGAATAATTAATTTTTGTAATGCAGTATAACTAAAAGCAGCACTTTGTATAACTGTTACTGTGTTTGGTATTGTAATTTCTCTCAATTTATTACATTCATAAAATGTTTGTGCATCAATTGTTGTTGCTCCTTTTGACCATACAACAGTTTCTAAAGATTTACAATAATTAAAAGCTTGCTTACCAATACTAGTCACATTATCAGGAATAACTAATGTTTGAATATTACATCTGGAAAAAGCTTTATCACCTATAAATTTTACACTTTCTGGAATATTTAAATTTTTTAGACTATTCCATCCTTGAAACCCCCAATTCGATATTGTTTCAACACTTGAAGGAATCTCAAGTTCTAAACAACTCGTAAGCCCATTAAATGCATATTCAGGGATTTCTTTCAATTTGTTAGGAATATGTAATTTTTGTACACTTGTACAATTTGCAAAAGCATACTTACCGATTTTCTCAATACTATCTGGTAAATTTAATTCTTTTAAACTGATATTATCACGGAATGTATATTCACCTATTTCAGTGACGCTATTTGGAATAACAACACTTTCAAGATTCTGACAATTATCAAATGCATAATTTCCAATGGCTGGTATACCATCCATAATTTTAACACTTTTTAAATACTGATTATTACTAAATGCATTGCGCGTGATAAATTTAATTTTGACACCATCAATAGTTGAAGGAATAACAATATCAGTAATTGTTGATTGATCAACAGTACTTTTAAATCCTAGAAGTGTTCCAAATGTATTTACATTAAAATAACAGACAGTTAATAAGTGACAGCTTTATAATGGGATCACTAGATGAATTCGTACCAGAAGATCATCTCGTCAGACAACTTGATGAGTTCATTAGCTGGGATTTTATTTATGATATATGTGATCCCTTATATTCTGATATAGGAACATCTAGAGTTGATCCCGTTGTTTTATTTAAACTTATGTTTATTAATATCATATTCGGATATCATTCCATGAGAAGAACATGTGAGGAAGTTAAGGTCAATATAGCCTATAGATAGTTTCTAGGATTAAGCTTTGATGAAAAAGTTCCTGATCATTCCACATTCTCACAAAACTATATAAGGAAGTTCAAGAAAAATAATACAGCGATTCAGATATTTGAATACTTCATCAGGACACTTATAGAAAATGATGTCGTAGACCCAAGCATTGTGTTTATAGATGGCACACATCTTAAGGCAAATGCGAATAAGAATAAGTCAGTCAATAAGGAAGTAGAAATAGCAGCGAAAAGATATCAAAAGGAATTGGATGAAGAAATAGATAGAGATAGAGCGGAGCATCATAAGAAGGAAATAAAACGTAAAAAAAAAGAAACACACGACACAAAGGAAATCAAGGTAAGCACAAGCGATCCTGATTGTGGATATTTTCATAAAGGAGAAAAAGAGAAATGTTTTGCCTATAATGTGAATGTAGGATGTGATAGACATGGATATATATTAGGGATGAGCATAGACTCAGGTAATGTTCATGATAGTGTAGCCTTTTATCATTTAAATCTTGATTATGCATATAGAGAACAAATAGAGACAATGGTACTAGATGCAGGATATTCAACTGCACCAATATGTCATAGTGTACATAGCGAAGGAAAAGAAATCATCGTTCCGAGGAAAAGGGCTGCATCAAAAGGAAAAGGATATTATAAGAAATGGCAGTATGAATATAATCAAGAAGAAGATATATATGTCTGTCCATTGGGATGCATACTAAGATACAGTACAACAAATAAAGATGGAAGGAAACAATACAAATCAAATGAAAAACAGTGTAAAAGCTGTCCACATCTGAAAAAATGCACACAGTCAAGGAATTGTACAAAAGTGATAGAAAGACATGTATGGCAAGAGGATTTAGAAGAAAGCATAAAGCTACAAAAGAGTCAAGAAGGAAAAAGAATATATGATCAAAGAAAGCAAACAGTAGAGAGGGAGTTTGGAGATGGAAAAAGAAGACATGGATTAGATTATACATTATATAGAGGACACGAAAGAGTGTACGATCATACACTCCTAACATTTACAGGAATGAATATGAAAAAGTTATGCACATATTATAAAAAACAGAAGGAAAAGTACGCCAAAAAAAAGAGTTTTGGACATCAAAACGAAGAAGTAAAGAGAATAAAAGGACAGAAATAAGGACAGGATAGTCCGATTTTTTTAATATGGAAGAAAAAACAACCAAAAAACATGAAAGCATAAAAAAGATATTTAAATTTTAACGGGGTATACCCCTTACTCCTCAATTTAGCGGGGAGTGTCTTTTTTTTACTCTAAAATTTGTGGGGTGTATATTCATGTCACTTCCTCCCCGCTAAAAAAAGAGTCCTTTCATATGTTATCATTTGTTTGCGAAAACAATCTTAACTATGAAAGGAGAGTGCTTAACTCATGGATTATGATACTATAAACTTATTTGGTTTACAACCTACTGATGTTCAAAATCTATCTATTACTAGAGAAAATGATTTGATCATTATTTCTATTACTCTTACTCAAAAAATTGAAGTCTGTCCTATATGCGGTAGTCTTCATTCTCATGTCAAAGATTATAAACTTAGAAAAATATCTCATTCTCTCTTTAATATGAATAAATCTGTCATTTATTACAGATGCAGAAGATTTAAATGTATTGATTGTGGTAAAACATTTGTTGAATCTAACCCTTTTTCTTCTCGTAAACAAAGAATTTCTAATGCTACCATTCTCGTTGTCCTCAAAGATTGTAAAAGGCTTAATTATACTTTCTCTTCGATTGCTGAAAAAAATCATATATCTCCTTCCACTGTTATCAATATCTTCGATCAATATGTTGATATGAAACCTGCTCATCTTCCTAGAGTTTTATCTATTGATGAATTTTATTTGGGTACTTTCAAAAATAAATTTGCTTGTATTTTCATCGATTGGGAATCCGCTCAAATCATTGACATTTATCCAAGCAGAAAGAAATATGACCTTTATTCATATATGCAATATATTGATAAAAAGGACTTTGAAAATGTTCAATATGTCAGTATTGATATGAATACAACTTATAGAGATTTTGCTTATCATCATTTTAAAAATATCGTTGTCATGGTTGATTCTTTTCATGTCGTTAAAAACATCAATGATGCTCTTAAAAATTTAAGAATACATATCATGTATAAGTATGATAAAGATAGTGTTGAATATTATCTTCTTATGATGAGAAAAGGTGATATTGAAGATAACTTACCTAAATTTAATAAGAAAATTGGATATATGATCAACAAACCTCAAATATTGTCATTGATACTTGATATAGATCCTTTACTAAAAAAAGCTTATCTTTGGAAAGAAAATTATTTAGACTTCAATGAGGATTATACATTTGATACTGCTTCTATAAGATATGATGAATTATATAATGAACTTAAACAAATGCGTATCAACGAATTCAAAGATGTCATAAGTTTTCTTGAAAATTGGAAAACAGAAATATTAAACTCATTTATCTACATAGATGAAAGAAGAATATCAAATGGTCCTATTGAATCTATCAACGGAAGAATAAAAGTACTTATGAAAACATCATTAAAATATAAAAATTTTGAAAGATTAAGAAACAGGATCATGTTTTGCATCAATAAAAATTCACTACCATTAATGACAAATGAAAAAAACTCACATAAAGTAGAAGGCAAAAAAAGAGGAAAGTATAAAAAAAATAAATAACCAAAAAAAGAATTGTTTTCGCACAATAAAAGGTATCTAAGACCCCGCTAGATTTTAGACACCTTTTTTCAACTATAAATAAAGTGGGGAGTTAATACTCCCCGCTAAATTATAGAGTCTTATTTTGACAAACCCCGCCAAAATTTAGAGACCCCATAAAAAAGACCATCAATAAACAGACTTGTTTGTCAACAGTCTGAAGAGGAACCATGACATTAGTCATGGTTCCTCTTTATAATTCAAATCATTTTCTTTTTAATATTTTTAATTTACTTTTTTTAGATTCATAATAGCTGAATTAATAAGTTGTGTTGCTTTATTAACTTCAGATTGTGTAGGATATTTTGAATCTAATATAGCTTGTGCTTCTGTAATTGCTTTATTTAAGTTTGCTATTGAATGTGCTGTATAGACATTTGTTTGACTCAGCAATTCTTTTGCTTCTTTCAATCTAGGAGCAACTTGAGAATCAGTTAAAATTTCTTCAAAAGTTATAGATATCTCAATAGAACTTCTACCACTCTCTTTTGCATATTTAGCTGAATATGTTTTCCCTTCATTAACTGTTAATGATTCATCAGCCCATTGATATCCTTTTGGTAATTCTACATCACTTAAGCGAGAATTTTTAAATGCAGTCATTCCTTTTTTACCATATAAATTCATAGCACTTAGATCATCTTTATTGAAAACCATTAATGTTGCAACCTGTCTATTTATTTTATGTGTTGGTGTCACTTTACCACTAAACACAGCATTTTTTGGATAAGCAGTATAATAAATATTATAAACGCCTGGCTTTAATGATTTTAAGTTTTCAATATCATCAACACCTTCACATCTTAAGAATGCTCCTGATGTTTTATAATCACCAGAATTATTATACATATATTCATCCTCTATTGAATAATCAACAACATAATCTTTATCCCCAGCATTTGTAACTGTTATTCCTTCTGTCAAGTCAGGTGTTTCACCCTCCATCATAGAAATATTTTTAATTCCTTTCATAACTGGACTATCACTATAATAATCATCAGAAGATGCTTTTTGTTCATCGTTTTGATAATAACGTACCCAGTCAATCACAAATTCAGTGTTATCATCAGCTAAATGATCACCTGCATTTTTTGCCCAGTTTCCTCCAGTTGCTAAATTCATCTGGATATATTGTGGTTTATTAAAGCATGCTTGTAAAGCTCTAATTCGTGCATCACTTTGATCATATTCTATTGTGCTGTAAATTTCACCATCTAAATACCATTCTATTCTATCTTCTGACCAATTAATTCCAAATATATGATACTCATCATTAAAGTCATCATCCATACCAATAGAACGTCCTAATGCATATGGTGAATAACTTCCATCTTTATCTGCATCTCCATTTGCATAATAGAAATGTGGTGTTGCATAAACAACTTTATTACTTTGATTTTCTTCATTTGTTTCATCAGTTCTAATTGTTCCACCAATCATTTCCATAATATCAATTTCGCCACAAGCTGGCCATCCATAACCTTGACGACTTGAGATATCACCATCTAAATTGAAATCAGCACCTAATGTCCAGAATGCAGGGAATGCTCCCTTACCTTTTGGTAATTTAGCTTTCATTTCAATACGTCCATATAAAAATTCTTTTTTACCTGCAGTTCTCACACTACCAGAATCATATTTTACTGTTCTAGGGTTTTGTCGAGTTGGATTTAAATATTGATCTTCTGTTTTTCGATCTGTAACTTTTAAAACAAGATTACCATCTTTAATAAAGACATTGTCTTGACTATCTGTATAATGCTGTTGCTCATTACCACGAATTCTCCCTAATTCATAGCCCCAAATATCTTGATTTAATTCTTGACCAGTAAAATCATCTTCCCATACATAATTATATTCTGCCCCATTATCAATTTGGACTAATGTGACATTATCAATATCAACAACTGTATCTATACCAACAGCATTTGTTTCAGTCCACTTTAAAATACCAACTGATACATCATATTGATCATTAGCAGTAAATTCAAGTGTTTCTTTATGCCAATTCCCATCTGTATATTGAAGTTTCTTTTCAGCAATTTGACCACGATTTGTTTCAACTGTTTTTTTAGTACTGTATGATGAATTTTTAACTGTCAAGAATGCTCCATCTAAAGTACTCGGATCACCATTATAAGTTAACCTAACATCTGCAGTTAATCTGTATTTTCTTCCTGGTTTAACATTAGCATATTGGAGAACAAATCCATCTTTTACCCCTTTACACAATCTTCCAAAACGATTTCCATTTTCTGATACGATATGATTTTTATAATCTTCTTTAGTTTGCCAAACAGAATTTGTCTTTTCAAAATCTCCACTACTCAATAAACTTAATGAAGTGAATTCATCTGCTATTTGACTTGTCTGAGCATTGACATTGTTAATGAAAGAAGAACCCTGTGTTAATATTGTTGTCATCAATGTAACCACTAATGCAGTTTTTCCTATTTTTGTTATATGTTTATTCATATATGGCTCCTTTCTATTTTGTCTCTTCTTTTTTCATATTGATAACGAAATACACAACAGCTACAATCCCCATACATCCTAATAACAACTCAATAGAACGTGTTTGATCAGATGTATTCACTTGAGAAGATGATGTCTTATCATCTTGATTCATTGGATTATCTGTATTTGGATTTTCAGAACCATCTGGTTTATTTCCATCTGGTTTTGTAGAATCACTAGGTTTTACTTCAGATGTTTTTTCTTTATCAACTACCATTATAAATTCAGAGAATAAATGACTTTCAAAAATAACCTTACCATTTTCCTTTGTTGTATAAAGAGTATCAATCGTTTTTGAACCATCATCATTTTCATGTAATCTATAGATCGTTACTCCTCTATCATTAAATTTTTCATCTAAATCAATTTCAAAATCTAACAATAATGATGTTTCATCAAGTCTTGCAATTTCTCTTTTCTCAGAAGTATTTTGGCTATCTTTCGCATAAATAGCTAGACTTACATCTAAATATTGACCGATTTCTGTATCTTCATCTTTTTCAATATCTTTAAGATACTCATTAAGTTGAGTCTTATCTGTTGTACTTAAATCTGACACTGGAAGTGCAGATGATTCTGCAACAACTTCCACATAACTTCCTTTCTTTAATTCCTTTTTAACAATATCTAAAGCCATTGCATCATTCTTTAATACTTTTTCAGCTTCTTCTAAATCTTTAAATCCAACAACAACTTTATTGACTTCATCTTCAATTGTAACTGGAGTAATATTGACTGTATTATTTTCATAAGCAATCTTAATCAATTCTTCAATTGCAGTCATCAAATTCTTTGTTGCTTTATCTACTTCTTCCTGAGATGGTCTTGCAGCTTCATTAATCATATTTGCTTTTTCTAATGCTCTTACATATTTATTAACAGTTGCATTTGTATATTCTTGCAGATTAATCGTTTTTGTACTATTAATAACTTCTACTAATTCACTCTTGTCTACTGCTAATGTATAACCAGCAGTTAAGTCCATAGCTTCTTGGCTTGTTAAAATTTCATTAGTAACTAATACATATTCAATTTCACCTTTAAAATTACTAATTCCTGTTTGTCCTCCAATTGTAACACTATTAACTGAACTTGTAAGTTGTGAGAATACTTCAAATCCTCCTGTATTAGACACTGTCTTAACTTCTTTTCCATCAATTGTCAAACGATATTGATTCATATCATTAGACAATACAACTGTATGCCATTCATCTCTACTTAAAGGTATATCATTAAATCCTGCTTGTGACCCTGCTTTTGCATATACTATTTTCAATGTATTATTATTTAAAATAGCTAATGAAGAATATGTTCCATTTCCTCTTAAATCTGCGGCTGCATTATTAACACCTAATATAGCACTATCTCCACTGTCTGCAGGAGAACGTTTGAATTTAACAATAATTGAACCTGCTTTTATAGATTTTAAATCTTGAAGTGATTTATTAGTAGAATTAATATCATTATCTTGAAGATTTTCTACTCTTTGTCCATCAAATGTCTGATTTCCTTCTTCAAATGTCTTACTAATAATTGAATTACCTTTTAAAGCATCTAAATTAGCTTGATTATCATGTAAAATTTGTTCATCTAAAATTCCATCATCATTTTTAGCAACAATCTTATAATAGTTATTTTTACCATATCCACATTCATGAATAAATTCATTATTACTATCAGTAGCACTAATTGTTTTTATAACTTTATATGTTCCATCTTCTTTATCTGATACAGAAATAACATATTGACTAGCTGAAGCAACATCATTCCAACTTAATCTTACTGTACTATAACGAGAAGTAATCTCTGCATCCAAATTATCTTTAATAAATGTAGATGTTCCTGTCACACGCATTTCAGCAATACTTGCAACAGCATTCTTTTGTTTCGTTGTAGAAGGTTTTGCTGCACCTTTAATGACTAATTTCACATATTTTATATTTAGTTTTTCAGCAAATGAAATAGATTTCCATCCATCAGATGCCATCCATGTTCCAGCTGCTACTTTATAATATGTATTTCCATCTGAACTCACATAAACTTCATAACTTGTAATTCTACCTTCATCATTGCCTTGTCTTGGTAAATATCTTATACCATTAACAGTTGATGGACTTTTTAAATTCGCTATAAAATATGCCCCATTTACATTTGTTGTCCAATATGATAAAGAATCATCATCAAGTGCATTTAAAGCTTTTGTTGACTTGATTGTCGCACTTCCTCCAGCATTAGCTAATGGGATATCTTTTGCTTTATCTGCTTGGTTATTTCCAATATAAGCAATTGTATAAAGTTTATTATTATTCTTTTCTTTATCAAAAGACTGACCATAGACAGTATCTATTATTGCATCATTTTCAATAGAAACCGCAATTTCTCCATTATCATTATCTTTAACAACATATTTAAAGATTAATTCATTTGTTCCTGAACCAGAAACATATTCTGCAGTTGCATTTGTTCCATTAATCTTCAAATCAAGTTGACGTGTTTGACCATTCACCATAAAAACTGTCTGATCAAAAGTCACTTTAATTGCCAATTCATCATTAGCTTGAACAACTTTATTTTCATTATCAATCTTTATGCTTTTGACTTTAGGTGAGAAAACATTCACTTTATTTTCAGTAAGGTAATCAAAGTTTACTTTCATATACTGCATAATATAGCCTTCTTTTTCATATACGATACCAAGATGATTATCATCAATTTGAACTAAACTAGAATATGCAAATCCTCCATCATCAATTGTTTTATCATATTTAACATTTAATTCATCACCTTTTATTTCACATAATCTAATATGTCCTACTTTTCTTGATTTTTTTGTATCATGTGGTAACGTTTTTGTACTATATTCATTTCCACTAGCATTAGAAATCGCAATATATTCTTTACTGCCTTTACCATCTAAATCTGCTTTCACACTAATTGCTGATAATTGACAATAAGGTTCACGAATATCTGTATCATAAACTTGTCCCCAAGTTTCTCCATAATCCTCACTTATCGCATATTGAACAACTCCATAATCTCTATCTGCATCAAGAAAAGAAGTATTTCTCATAAATTGAACTAATCTGCCATCATTTAATTGTACAATTTGACTTTCTGTCAATTCATATGTAGAATCACCTTTTTGATTATTTAAAGTTTGTGAAGTAATTGTTCTTTCTTCATCTGTTCCTTTATTTACAATTCTTCCATCATTAGGAGATTCTCCTCTTATCCAAGTCTTTCCTCCATCATCGCTATAAATACATGCAGAACTTTGACTTCCTAAATTTGTTCCTTCCCCATTTGTTGTATAATAAATTGGGAAAATCAAACGTGTAGAGCCATCAGCTTTTTTAGCCTTGATCCCAGCTCCAGGTCCTGTTCCAATAAATTTCATATAATCTTCTTTCACAAATGGTGTTAAGTCTCTTGGTAAATTCCATGTTTCACCATCATCATCACTTGTAAACAACCAAATAAAACTAGTTTTTAAAACATGTAAGTCCCCACTCTTATTTCCAGAACCGTTTAAATAAATATTTCCAGCTTTGTTATTACCCTTTAACAATTCACCATTACTCGTACTTGTCAATGTTTCTGCATTGTATCCGTCTACAACATAATCTGTTTTATTTCCTACCCCATCATAAACGACACCTTGATCTCTGACAGTATATTTTTTGTTACTTTTATCATAAAGATTAAGATAATATTTACCTTTAATCTTTTCATATGCACTTGTTGAAGTGGCATCTATTGCACCATTTGATTCTGGGCAAATATCAACAAATAAATATGTTTTTCCATCAGCATGGAGAAGAACAGGATCAATCGCAACTGCTGACTGTGTACGTTTAGAATTTGGATAATAATCATCTTTAATAAAATCGTCACTCTTATCAAAATTGCTATTCGTAGGCATATCTATAACAACTTTATTTTCACCCCAAGTTTTACCATCATTTGTACTGATTCTTACTGCTGTTGCAATATCTCCCCAGTCATTATAATGGTACTTTCTGGCATCAGCTGCTGCTATAAGTTTTCCACTATCTGTTTTCACAATGGAAGGAATTCTATACATACTGACAGCCACACCATCTGGATCGTCGCTTTCTTCTCCTGAATTAATTTTTGTTCCTTTTTCCCACAACTTTGTCATTTCTGGGAGTTCAACAACATCTGTTGGTGTATGTAGCTCTTTGATTTGATCATCATTAATCACTTGATCATGAATCTGAACTATATCCATTGATCCATTCATAGGATATTTTAGAGGGTTAGTGTCCACCACCACTACTCCACCTAAAGTAACAATATTAAATCCATCTTTAACTTTATTAAAGTGAGTATACTCAACATTGATATTTCCAACATTCTGACCATCTAAATAAACTGTCATGTTTGAATTTGTAGTATCAGTTTCCTTAAATGTATAAGTGAGTGTATGCCAGTTTGTATTGTTCAATATATTTGATTCTAACGAAATACTAGAAGTCGCAATATCAGGACCAAAATTACTTCTTCGCTCAAATAGAATCTGATCTGCTGTTTCACTATTCCTTTTAACTCCTAAAACAGCATACTTATTTGAAGTTTCTGTTGTTGATAGACTTAACAATCCAACAGCTTCGCTACCATTTTCAATCTTATTGTTAAATTTAAATCTTAAAGTAATACTCCCTGATTTCATTGCAGATTTAACTTTTGTTAAATTTTCTGATGTATTGATATCTGTACTTTGTGCTGTTGCATTAGCAAGATTACCTTCTAGTTTTTTATTTTCTAATTGTATTATTGGTTCTATCGTATTCTCTGCAAAAGAGTTTGTCACTCCAGCAATGATTGAGAATGATAACACAGCTGCCAATAAAACTTTAATCGTTTGATTCTTTTTCATTGGTTATCCCTTCCTTCTTTTTTAATATGATTGGTATGATGAGTGCTGCAGCCAGTAAGACAATATATAATTCTGACTGATATTCATCTGATGTTTGTACTTTGTTTACGAATAGAGAATGTTGTTTGTTATTATCTACTTGTGTATTTGTATTCCCGTGATTTGGTTTATTATCATCTTGAGATGGTTCTTCAACTCCATCCTCTTTCTTTTCATATATAAAACTATATTGACTTCCTACTTGACCATTAAAAGTAATTTTATTTCCATTTCTTTCAAAAGCAACTTTTGGATACTCGTCTTCTATATTTTTAACCAAATAGAATGATTTCACTTCATCATTTAATAATTGATCAGGAATATCAATTGTGACTTTTATCAATGTATTTGTATTATCAAACTCATAAACTTCTTCATCATCTACCATTAATAAAGCTTTTAAACTATAAATTCCTAATTTATTTTCAATTCTCATACGTGCTCTTTGTCTCTGTTCAACAAAAGCAAGCTTAACCACAATCTTTTGTCCCTTATCTGAAGCTTCTTTAATGATAGCTTGAGCTTTTACATCATTTCTAATCATTAATTTGAATTGATCTATATCATCTACTAATAAATCATTATCTAATTCTACTTCTAATTGTGATGGTTTCACTAATTGTTCAATAGCATCATTTAATGCAGTCATTGCATCATCTATTTCTTTTATTGTTGGATTTGTTTTTTTATAAACAGTTTTAGCTGATGCTAAGGCTTCTTCAAATATTTCTTTTGAACTTGTTGTATATTCGCTTAAATCTTTTTTATCACATTCTTTAATCAACTCATTTAACTGTTCTTTATCAGTTAATTCAATATCCTGTAATATATAAGAAATCAATTCTGCTTTTGTAATACTACATCCAGATACAGAAACTTTATACACTTGATGAGATGGTAAATTTTCTAACTTTAAGATACCACTATCTCCTCTCACTTCATATTTCTTTGTACCTGCTTGAACTGTTAATTTTATATCTTTTACTCCACTTAATTGTTCTGTATCAAATGATATAGAATTTAATGTTTTGCCAAAAGTTAAATTTGTTGTTGTATCCTCTCTATCACTAAATGGCATTTTTATGAATAGATTAGGTATAAATGTATCTTCATCCAAAATTCCAATTCCTTCAATAAATTGCTTTGTCATCATTAAATGTCCATTAGCACCTGGATGAAGTGCTTTACCTTGTCCAAATACACAATTATCTCCATAAACAAAGTATTGATCTTGATACATATATGGATATTTACCAACAACATTATGGAATGGTGTATATTGATCTATAAAAATACAATCCATTTCACTAGCTACTTCTTTCATAACTTGTGTATATTCTCTACATCTTGCATCTCTATCCCATTGTGTAGGTAATGGTGATCTTAAAACAACAATATCAGTTTTTGCTTTTGCCTTATTTATAAGTGTTTGTAATTGAGCTCTATATTGTTCAACTGATAGTACTGTTGAATCATTTGTACCTAACATAATAGAAACAATATCAGGACTATAACTATTTAATCTTTCATTGATAGTTGCCAATGTTGAGCTACCACTAACATCAATTGTTGCTCCTGAAACTGCTGTATTAACAACAATGTCATTTGTTCTTTTCAAATCATCTCTCAAATATTTTTCAAAAGATTGAGCAATTGTATCTTGACCCAATGAATATGCAGACCCATGAGTAATAGAATCTCCCATGAATAACCACGTTAATGAATCATCATTATCCATCTTGTTCTTTAATTGTTCTTGTAATGAGTCTAATGATTGTGTTTTCACACTTGCATTTTGACCCTCTCCAACTACACCACTCATTGTTCTTATTTGTACTTTTCCATCTTTTGATTGAATCTTGATGCTATATTTTGATCCTTTTTCTAATGGAGAAATAACAAATTCATTTCCTACTATATCAGTTATAGTTTTATCATTCAATGTTAAAGTATATACCCATTCTTGAATATCTTTATATTCTGGTATTTCAACCTCTAAAGAATTATCAGTACTTTGAATACTAGGTACAATGTCTTGAGCATATGTTTCTACTGTATTCATATTTTTAAGATTAAAATCAATACCTTTTGTACAAGGATAAAGGCTTGTTGTTTCGATAGTTGCCTCACTTAATTGTTGGCCTATATTATAATGCCCCTTTTGATTTAACACACCATCTTTTAATGATTCATCTGTTACATCATGTTCTACAACAACAATTCTTTGATCATTATTTGCATTTGTAAATTCCTCTACAACCTCATCAACTACTCCACAATACTTTTCAATAATTGCATCAGTATCAACATTACCAATAGTATGCGGTTTTTGAATAACAGCAAATCCTTGCTGATTTCTTAATTCTAAAGACAATGTGATAAATTCTCTTAATTCTTCTTTAAAGCGATTGACATCATCTTGACTATAATCTTCTTTTCCAATCATATAAGCCATAGCTTTAGGATTAAATTCATTTTTATATGAATCAAATTTATTAATAATATCATTTAATGTTTGACCTTTTTTTCCTGCATTCATAACAAAACGTTGTTTTCCAGCAGTCGTATTACTACTTTGTGTCCATCTTATATATTCTTCAAAATGGCTTACATAATTTCTCATTCCCTGAACCTGATTATAGCTTCCTTGAACTTCTTCGCCTCCAACAAATAACCATGTATTATCTACATCATCATTAAACATATTAGATATTTGTGATCCTAATGAAATATCCATTTTATTTAATTTATTTGTTACAGCTACTGTATAAGCCTCTACTTCACTTTCAGACATAACTTCATCTGTGATTGTTACATAAGCAATTTCACCTTTAAATCCTGCCTTATTAACTCCATTATTAATAGCTCCACCAATTGTTAAAAAGTTTAAATTTGTAATTGCACTATTATTTAAGAAGTTGTGTAAATAATTTCCTGAGTGATTATAATTGCTTTCTTGTTTTCCATTAACTCTATTTTTAAAATAAGAAGTTGTTCCCTCAGTATATGCAGTTAATCCATAAGTCGTCCAACCATCTTCTGCTACTGCATTTCCGATATTATAACGAACTAAATTACTACCAATATCATACCTTAATACATTTGTATCTCCCTGCATAAAGCTAATACAATTGGCTGGATTAGGTGAACCAGTCAAATAGTTATCACTAGGTGTTACAGCATTTCTATCTTTAACATTTAATAATATTTCTCTATTATTAACTATCTTTTCTTTATCTGGTCTAAAAGAAATCAAAACTGTCCCTTTCTTTAATTCTTGTAATAAACTAATATTATGAGAAAATTCAAGAACCGTATTCCCATCAAATTTTTCTTTTCCACCTGATAAAGAAACATGAAAATTATTTGTTTCGTCCCTGGCATGTCCCTGCACCGCTTCAATACCAGTCTTATATGAATCTTTAACAATAGATGATTGAATACTTTCATCATCATTACATTTGATAACGTATCTTTCTTGTGTATTGACTCCAGCAGTTTCATCAATATATTCTTGACCTGTTACTGTTGTTATAAGAGAAAGTTTCGTGTCATCATCACCAACTTTATAAACATTATATTTGTCATGACCACTCACATTATTCCAGGAAATACGATTAGAACTATAACGTGCTTCTACCCTGGCATTAATCGTTTCGCTCGCATAAACATTCGAGGGCGACATTCCAATAATCATACTACTAATTAAACTCATAAATAAAACTTTTCTAATTTTTACCATATTTTACCCCCTCTAAATCAATGTTATTTCAATTTCATTATACTTTGACTAGTTAAAAAGTCAATATATTTACTAAAAATAATAATATTTT